>Ga0307470_10000142_pt1 | contig 49365 bp, 28 predicted proteins | sample atmos_gasesAM3C__FD_204565 | JGI IMG/M metagenome (GOLD analysis project Ga0307470, IMG submission 204565) | Hardwood forest soil microbial communities from Morgan-Monroe State Forest, Indiana, United States - atmos_gasesAM3C_05 | ecosystem: Environmental > Terrestrial > Soil > Temperate forest... | reverse complement strand
CGTTCGTAGCGCCGGCCGCTGGCCGGCTGTACCGCTGCCGGCTCGGCGGCGGTCCGACTCGCCGGCGAGCCGCCGGCGATACAGCCGGCGAGCCGCCGGCGCTACGGTGGCGCCCGCGACCACGATCCCCCCGAACGCGCCAATGCTCCACGCCCGCAGCTCACCGATCGTCCCGAGGACGACGAAGACCTGTCCCGCAACCGCCATCCCCATCGCCGAGCGCAAAGCGAGCGACACGCCCGATCCCAACACGACCGTCCCAGCCGCAGCCGCGACGACGAGCAAAAGGGCCAGCACCGCCGCGTGTTGAACGATGAAGAACAAGGCGATGATGATCGCACGGCGAACATTGCGCGGTAACGTATCCCTGCATGCCCGACCTCTCCGTCGTCATTCCGACGTTCAACACCGCGGCGATGACGCTCCGCTGCTGCCGCGCCGTGCTGGCGTCGATGCCCGATGGGACCGAGGTGATCGTCGCGGACGACGGCTCGAGCGACGGAACCGCGGAACTGCTCGCGCGCGAGGCGCCATCCGTGCAGATCGTGCGGTTGGAGTCGAACCGCGGCTTCGCGCCAGCAGCCAATCGCGGCATCGCCGTCGCCCGAGGCCGCATCATCCTCCTGCTCAACAGCGATGCCATCGTGGAAGCGGATGCGCTGACCGCCATCCTCTCCGCATTCGACGCTGATCCGATCCTCGGCGTAGCCGGCGCGCGACTCCTCAACGAAGACGGAACGCCGCAATGGAGCGGCGGCCGAACGCCGACCCTGGCCTGGATGATCGGCGTCGTCAGCGGCGCCGGCCGTTTCGCGCATTTTTTCCGCCCGCGCCGCCTCGCCCAGGCGGAGAGTGACGTCGATTGGGTCAGCGGCGCCGCGATGGCCTTCCGGCGCGAAGTCTGGGAAGCATCCGGCCCTCTCGATGAACGCTTCCGCTTCTACTGCCAGGACATCGATCTTTGCCTCCGCGCGCGCAAGGCCGGCTGGCGCGTCGCCGTTATCGAGAACGCGCGCGTCGTCCACGCCCTCGGCGGAACGGTTGCCGGCGACAACACGCTACGTCTCGATCCCGAACGCCTCTGGCCCGACCTGCTCGATTGGGGCACCGCGCACTACGGACGGCGATGGTCAGTTGTCGCGAGGTTGGTGCTGGTGAGCCTGGCCTGGCTGCGCATCGCCTGGTGCAGCGTCTTCCGGCGGGGCGCAACGAGGGGGCTGGTACTCGCCGCTCGCCGGCTTCTGGAGTGTGGCCGTTAGGCCGACGCTTTCCCTCCTGCGAAGGAGCTCCGTTGAAGTAGGACCCTAACGAATGATCAGACGAAACGCCGCGAAGCGGCGAGGTTGCGCGGCGCAGCCAATGCGCAGATGACGATTTTGCGATTCGCGATGTAGATCCTGCCACGCGGCGGGCAAGATGCCCGCGGTCCCAGGGAGGCGCTGGCGCAGACCGAAGCAAGAAGGCGCAGTCTGTTCGCGTCACCTTCCTGGGACCCGCGGGCATCTTGCCCGCCGATCTCGCGCGAGCTGAGGTGAGCACGACACCCAGGGAGGCGCTTGCACAGACCGAAACAAGAAGGCGCAGTCTGTTCGCGTCACTTTCCTGGGACCGCGGGCATCTTGCCCGCCGATCTCGCGCGATCTGAGGTGAGCACGACACGCAGGAAGGCGCTTGCCTAGATCAAAGCAAGAAGGCGCAGTCTGTTCGCGTTACCTTCCTGGGACCGCGGGCATCTTGCCCGCCGATCTCGCGCGAGCTGAGGTGAGCACGACACCCAGGAAGGCGCTTGCATAGATCAAAGCAAGAAGGCGCAGTCTGTTCGCGTCACCTTCCTGGGACCGCGGGCATCTTGCCCGCCGATCTCGCGCGATCTGATCAAAGCGATTCGTAGAATCGCACCAAACCGCGCGCAAGCGTGTCGTTGTCGTAGCGATCTCTGACCGTCGCCCGCGCCGCATCCCCGATCCGCGACGCCGTATCGGCCTCGCGGAGCAGACGGACCACGCCGTCCGCGAACGCGCTCACGTCATCAGCGATGATGATGTTGCGCCCGTTCTCGACATCGATCCCGCCGGCGCCGAGAGTCGTAGCCACGACTGGTCTGGCCAACGCCATCGCCTCGAGGACTTTGATGCGCATGCCGCCCCCGGAGAAGAGAGGCGCGATCATGACCGACATCCGTTGCATGAACGCCTGCGCGTCGCTGACGTCGCCGAGGAACTCGATGTTCTTCCCACGCGCACGCCGCCGCAGCCAGTCAGGCGGCCCGCTGCCCGCAATGGACAGCCGCGCATCCGGAGCCCGTTCAGTCACGCGCGGCCACAGCTCATCGACGATCCACCGCACCGCCTCCTGATTTGGCCGGAAGTCGAGCGAGCCGATGAAACCAACGCTCCCTCCCTCGGGCGCAGCGCCCGCAAGATCGGCAAGCGTGATGCCGCACGGCACGACGTGCATCGGCCGCGTACACCCGAGGCCGCGAAAGACCTCGGCGTCATCATTCGAGATCGGGACGATGGCCTCCGGCGTATTCAGATGCCGCACCTCATACGCCCGCAGTGACGACGCCACGCGCCCAACCGCGAACCGCCGCAAAGCATTGCGCTCATTCCGCGCCAACCCTTCCCAGATCCTGAACTCGACATTCAACGACCGCAGGACGATCCGCGCGACGCTTTCCTCACGCACAGTCGCGACGTACGGCAGAAGGAACGGACTCTCGATCTGCACGACGTCGGGAACGAACCGTCGCAGCACCGCGCGCAGCGCGTCCCGGAATTCGTTCGAAACGAAACGTCCGACGATGAATGGTGTCCCTCCCGACAGCGCACGTAACGCAGGCACGACCGTGCGCGAGGTATCGATGTCGATGGTCTGCGTCGCCACCGGCGCCGCAGCGACGGCCCCACGATACTTGCGCGGATTCAACGACAGGATCTCGACGCTCGCCCCGGCGTGTACCAGCCCCTCCGCCAACCGCCCCATGGCGATACGACCGCCGTCGATCGGCGGCCAGGGGGGGCGGGGGGTGAGAAGAAGGATGCGCAGTTGCGTAGCGCGTCGAGTCTACCGCTGGACGAATCCAAGGCGCTCCCACTGTTCGAGTAGCCATGTCCAGACCGGGCGCGCTCCAAGTGATGAACTTTATTCCGTCCACTCGCGCTCGCACCGGCGTTCGATCGGGTGTAGAACTATCTGCCATGAGACCCCGGTTCGCGTTGTCCGCGCTGCTCATCCTTCCCGCGTCGCTCTTTGCACTGGACTGGTCGACGCATGGTCCGAAAGGGGGCGCGGTGGCGCAGATCGCGCTCTCGCCCGCGGCGCCGTTCGTCGTGTACGCGGCCAGCGGCGCGGGGGTCTATCGCTCTGATGATGCCGGCGACACCTGGCGCAACGTCAGCGGATCCTTCAACGCCGTCACAGAGCTTGCGGTCGATCCGACGAATGCGGACGTCGTCTTTGCCGCCACGGCGCAGAGCCTCTACCAATCGACCGACGGCGGCACGTCGTGGCTCGACGTCACCGATCACCTCCCGGTAAGGCCCAGAACGTCCGCCCTCGTCATCGATCCGGCGAATCACTCCACGATCTATCTCGGATCGCGCTGCGGTCTGATCGGGTTCAAAACCGGCGTTTCGTCTGTCAATGCGTCCATGTACGGCGGCGACCCGGCTGCCGGCGCGGGCGTTTTCAAGTCGGTCGACGGCGGTGCCACGTGGACAGCGCAGCTTCAGGGACTCAGCGGCCGTGCCTTCTCGGTCTGCGTGGAGGATCTCTCGCTCGATCCGGCCACGCCGGGGCATCTCTTCACCACTCCCGTATACAGCGACGGCGGCAATTCGGAGTCGTACGACGGCGCGGCCACGTGGACGCGGGCGGCCGGAGCCGTGCCCAGCCGCGTCGTGGCCGATCATCCCATGCTCACGCTGACGCGCTACGGCATCACCGCATACGGCGGCGCCGGCCTCTTTCTGCGCAGCACTGACGGAGGAGGGACCTGGAGCAAAGTGGCCACGACCGGTGTTCCACCGGCGTACTTCGACGATCTTGCAATCGATACCGCGACCGGCCGCTTGTTTCTGGCGACTGACCAAGGCGTGTTTCGCAGCGGCGACGGAGGCAGCACGTGGATCGACGCCGGCGCGCCGCCGATTCCTACCGCCCGAGTGGTCGTCGACCGCGCTGCCGGCTACATTTTCGCCGCCACTGCGCTCGGCGTCTTCCGCGCTCCGGTCACCTTGGGCGTCTGGCAGCAGCTCGCGCTCTCCGATCCGTCCACGAACGTGACGCGAGTTGTAGCCGATCCTCACGACCCCTCGACCGTCTACGGCTTGATCTCCGACAGTCACGCCTCTTTCGGGCCGTTCTGGCAGCACGGACGCGTCTTCGTCAGCCATGACGGCGGCAATTCGTGGCAACTCCTGCGCGAGAACGACTTTCTGGGGTATGCCAGCATCGCCGTCGACGGCGCGGGCGATCTTTACGAATACGCCTATGGCGGCGACGGCTTGTGGCGATACTCGTCCGCGACGCAGGAATGGACGCAGCGCGCTGCTCCACCGGAGTCCGTACTCGCCGCCGACCCGCACCGCGGCGGATACCTGTATGCGTTCCACGACCTCGGGCCTTTCTTCGCCGTGTCGACCGACGGCGGGGGGACATGGCAAAGGGTGACGCCGCCGATGCCTGGCGTGGAGTCGGTCGTCGTCGATCCCAAGCAGCCTTCGACCGTCTACGCCGGTGGTCCGGCAGGAATCGCCAGGAGCACCGACAACGCCATGACGTGGTCGATGTTGGCGGCCGTCGACACACAGCTCCTGGTCATTGCGCCATCGAATCCATCGCGGTTCTATCGCACCAGCTATACGAACGCCGGCAACACGCTGGCCTTCAGCCTTTTCCGCAGCGATGATGGTGCTGTGTCGTGGACGCTGCTGCGCCTGCCCGAGGAGCTCGCCGGGACCGTTGCAGTCGCAGTCGCCGTCGTCGTCGATCCCGGCGACGCGCAGTCGTTGTGGATCGCCTCGTACCTGGGCAACATCTACCACTCCAGCGATGGCGGCAACACGTGGCAGGATGCGGGCTTTCCCATACCTGCTTTCGATCTCGCCATCGCCGCGGATGGCTCGCGCCTCCACGCCGCGCCGCACACCTTCGGCGTATGGGACGCGCTGATTCCGCACGCGCGGAGGCGCCCGTCGGCGCATTGACGCACGCGGTCTCGGGGTCGCGCGGTTGCGCGGTCTCGCGGTGGTATGGCGTTTCATCATCGACGATGGCCAGCCGCGAGACACGCAACTGCGAGACCGCGAGACCCCGAGACCGCGCGACACCGAGACCGCGAGACCCCGAGACCCCGCACATACCTGATAGAATTCCCCATTGCCGGATCGGTCCTCCGGCAGCCATCGCCTTCCATGAGAAAAACGATTCCTCTCCTTCTGCTGGTCGTGTCTCTTCCTCTCCGGGCGCAGACCCCGTATCTGGTCAAAGACATCAACACGACGTATTCGAACGCCACGAAATCGTCGTCGCCTGCGGAATTCGCGGCTTTTGGCAACCGGATCTTTTTCGCGGCCACGACAGACGCTGCCGGGACAGAGCTCTGGAGCACGGACGGGACGAGCAGCGGCACGTCGATGGTGGCCGACATCATCCCGGGCACCGGCAGCTCCAGTCCGAGCGGTCTGACGGTCGTCAACGGCGTGCTTCTCTTCACCGCGCGCGATGTCAACCACGGGGTCGAGCTCTGGACGACCGACGGGACCGCCGCGGGGACGCGGCTCTTGATGGACATCAATCCCGGCCCGAGCTCGGCGCAGCCGGGTTCGAGAATCGTCTACAAGAACAGGATGCTGTTCAGTGCCGACGATGGAACCAACGGCCGCGAGCTGTGGATCACGGACGGGACGGCCGCCGGGACGCGCATGCTCAAGGACATCAATCCCGGCAGCGGGTCATCTTCGCCGAACTATTTCGTGACCATGGGCGACAGCGTCTACTTCCTCGCCGCCGGAGGTCTCTGGAAAACGGACGGCACGGAATCCGGCACGGTGAACGTGGCCGCGGTTTCGGGACGCAATCTCACCGTGGCCGGCTCGCAGCTCTTCTTCGAGGGCTTCTCGGCGGCGGCAGGCCTGGAGCCGTGGGTTAGCGACGGTACGAACGCCGGCACGCGCATGGTGGCCGACATTCTTCCCGGTGCGAACGGCTCGCTCGACAGCGACTACTACTTTCTTGGATTTACATCGTTCGGCAACCGAGTGCTCTTCCTGGCCGATGACGGCGTCCACGGACGGGAGATGTGGATCAGCGACGGGACCGCGGCGGGCACGCGAATGGTGCGCGATTTCGTTCCCGGCGCCAAGGGGATGTGGGACTCCGGTTACGCCTACATCACGGTGCTGGGCAGCCGCGCATACTTCTCGGCGAGCGACAGTGATCACGGGCAGGAGTTGTGGGTCACGGACGGCACGGACGCTGGAACGTCACTCTTCGCTGATCTCAACCCGGGGCCGGTATCGTCGTATCCTTTTGTTTTGGTTGTTTCGGGCGCGAACCTCTTTTTCGCGGCTACCACCAATTCCCGGAGCGGAGAACAGCTCTGGGTGACCGATGGAAGCGTCAGCGGCACGCGCGTCGTCGGCGGAACGGGAGCGCCGAGCCTCGGCAACTCCAGCATCTTTCTCTGGCCGGTCAACGGCAAGGTCTATTTCGCCGCGGCGACACCGCTGACCGGCATTGAGCCGTGGGTGACCGATGGCACAGACGCGGGAACGCGGATGATCGCCAATCTCGCCGCGGACCGCGCGCCCTCTTCCTTTGCCTCCCGGCTGACGGCGGCAGGAAACCTATTGTTTTTCGATGCTGTCGAAGGGATCGGGGCGAATCCGGGCGCGGCATCTCTATGGCGCTCAGACGGAACGGCGGCTGGGACGTTCAAGGTCAGCGATTACGGAAACCATGACACGCTCATCCAGGCCGGTCCACTGGTGTTTTTCCATGACCAGGTCAACAGCCCGAATCTGTTCATGAGCGACGGCACGGTAGCGGGAACGAAACCAGCGGACGATTTCATGCGCCGCTTCAGCCCGCGGCATTTCGGGACATTCTTTTCCTTCGGCGACACACTTTTTGCCACCGCGTACGACTACTCCGTCTACGACAGTCCTCTTTGGATAACAACCGCCGCGCCGGACGGCACAGCCACGCAGCTCGGCGCCGTCGACCCATTTGACTTGATCGAATTCGCAGGACACTACCTCTTCTATGCGCAGGGGCCCGAGAATATCTACAACTATGGCCTCTGGACCACCGATGGCACGCGCGCGGGCACCTACGCCATCGTCCCCGATCTCGGTGATACCAGTTCCCAAAACCCAGGCAAGTTGGTGAATGCCGCCGGAACCATCTTCTTCCTCAAAGCTCTTCGTGGTGAACATACAAAACTGTGGAAGAGCGACGGAACGATGGACGGCACGGTGGTCGTCAAGGAGCTGGCCTCGTCCGATAGCACGTTCCACTCGCAGATGAAGGCTGCCGGCCGCGAGGTGTATTTCGTGGCCAGCGGTTCACTGTGGGCGAGCGACGGGACCGAATCGGGAACGACCGAGCTTGGCCAGGTCACTCTGTTTTCCGCCAACGACCCGGACGACCTGAGGCCCGTTGGCAATCGGGTTGTCTTTCCTCAATACGATTCGTCAAAAGGCTTTACGCTGTGGGGCAGCGACGGCACGCCGGGTGGAACCAAACAACTTCTGAGTCCCCAAAGCGGGTTTCCCAGCCTGACCAGCATCGACGGGACGGTGTATTTCGCCTGGACGGACGCCGATCATGGCAGCGAGTTGTGGACCACCGACGGCACGGTTGAGGGGACAAAACTCCTTGTCGATCTGAATCCCGGCCCGGCAAGCTCCTCCCCGTCGGACTTCACGAAGATCGGCAACCTCTTGTACTTCAGCGCGTACACCGACGCTACTGGTACCGAGTTGTGGGCGTTGCCGCTCACCACGCCCGCCTTGTCGATCAACGACTCGCGAGTCGCTGAGGGTGACGCCGGGACGACGCTGGCGCACTTCAATGTCTCGCTCTATCCCGCGGCAAAGCAAACCGTAACCGTTGACTACGCCACTTCCGACGGCACGGCACGGGCAGGCGATGACTATGACGCGGCCTCCGGAACGCTTACGTTCGCCGCTGGCGAGACGACGAAGACGATCGATGTACGCGTGCGAGGCGACGTCCTGCCGGAAAACAACGAGACGTTCTTCGTCAGCTTACGGAACGTGAGCGGAGCGAGCGTGATCAAAGGCGAAGCGGTCGGCATCATCGATGACGACGACCAGAGCGCGGACATCGGCATCGTGGCACAGTTCGTTCAAAGCACGTCCGACCTCGACGACGGTGTAAGCGTCTCGAACGCAGGCCCGCGCGCAGCCACGGACATCGCCGTGCGAATCACGTCGACGCCGTCTTATGGAAGGACGGGCTGCTCCGCTTGCTCGGTCCCGCAGCTTGCCGTCGGCACTTCGGCAGGTACCGCGGGCGATTACTGGCCGCCCTTCCAACAGGCATACCTGAGTGCGACGGCAACGGCACGGCAGCGCGATCCGCAGCTTTCCAACAACAGCACGACATGGACGCTCAATGGCTATCGGAACATCGGCATGACCCCCGCGTATCTGACGCCGGGCGCGACGGCAACGGTTACCGCAAACCTCTATACCCCGAATCCGGTCGTCACCTCTTCCGATCCGTCGGTCGTCTCCGCTCCAACAACGGTGACAAGAGTGAGCGCGGGACTAGGAACCTTCACGGTAACCGCACTCAAGCCGGGAACGTCGATGATCAACGTGGATGCCGCTCAGTTCCCGCTCCTGGTCACCGTCGTCCCGGCGGGAACGCAGCCGCGCTGGCCGGGCGGCATGACCATGACCACCGACTTCACGGCCACCCGCTTCGACAAGTCGCTCACGGTGACGATTACTCCTTCCGGAACGGCTCCGATCAGCGCGGCGAGAGCCACGGGGACGGTGACCTTCACGGCCGGCGGGCAGGAGCTGGCACGGCGCGACGTCAGCGGCACCGGTACGATCACCTTTCCGGTGTATCTGCCCTCTCTGGGATCGATTCCGTATGTGGTGGCGTACAGCGGCGACGTGAACTTCCTCCCGCAAACGATCAACGCGACTGTCTTCGTTCAAAACGGTCAGATATCCATGACCGGCGGGCTGGAGCGGGTGCCCGGCGCCGCGGGGACGTTCGTGCTGACCGTACACGCCACAGGGTCACCGCTTGCCAGTCCGACCGGGACGTTGTCTGTCGTCAACGGCGTATCGGAGGTTGCGAAAGTGACGCTCGTTCCATCCGGCGGAGGAACGTCAACCGCGCACGCTACGATCGCCAATCTGCCTTCGTCCCCAACGCTGACGATCAACTACGGCGGTGACGCGATCTACCAATCAGGCTCCCAGCAGGTGCGGCTGGTCGAGACGCGCCGGCGCTCGGCGGTTCATTGACTATCCTGATGAGAACTCTCGCACGCGCCCTCGTTTTGTCGCTGATCGCGCCGCTCGCGCTGCGCGCGCAATCGGCGTATCTCGTCAAAGACATCAACGCCATCACCAACGTCAGTCCCTCCTCGTCGTCTCCGGCGAACTTCTTCGGTTTTGGCTCGCGAGTTTTCTTTTCCGCCCATGGGGCCGCGGGAATCGAGCTGTGGTCGACCGATGGCACCGCAGCCGGCACGGCGCAGGTTGCCGATATCTACGTTGGGTCCTCGTCCAATCCCTCTCAATTCGTCATCGTCAACGGCAAGTTGCTCTTCAATGCTCGCGATTCACACGGCGAAGAGCTTTGGACGACAGACGGTACGAGTGCGGGAACGCGGCTCTTGGCCGACATTTCCAGCGGCTCGCGCAGCTCTACCCCTGGTGACCGGATCGTCTACCACGGCCAGATGATCTTCTCCGCGGACGATGGAATCGACGGGAGTGAGCTCTGGATCACGGACGGGACTTCGGCCGGTACCAGATTTCTCAAGGACCTGGTACCTGGGCCGGGCAACTCTTTCCCGGGTTCGTTCGTCCTGTTCAATGACCTCGTCTACTTCACTGCCGCCGGCGGGCTCTGGAAGACGGACGGCACCGACGGCGGCACGGTCAAGGTGAAGGCGTTGGAGGTGGCGAACTACCTGACCGTGGCCGGCTCGCGCATGTTTTTCGACGGCTACAGCCAGCAGACGGGAGACGAACCGTGGGTGAGCGACGGAACCGAGGCGGGGACGCAGATGATCACGGAGCTCTCGCCCGGCCAGACGACTGCGCTGCATTCGGGCTTCACCGCTTTCGGTGACCGAGTGCTGTTCATTGCCAGCGACCCGCAGCACGGCCAGGAGTTCTGGATCAGCGACGGCACTGTCGCCGGAACGCACATTCTTCGCGACATCAATCCCGGGCCGAGCGATTCGGTCTACAACACTCCCTACATCACGGTCGCCGGCGATGTGGCGTATTTCACGGCATTGACAGCGGCGGAGGGGCAGGAGCTCTGGAAAACCGATGGCACCGAGGCCGGTACGACGCTGGTGCGGGACATCTTTCCCGGACAAACGCAAGGCGCCGCCAATGGCAGCATCCCGGCTGGGCTCGTCGCGGTAGGCGATCGAGTTTTCTTCAGCGCGACGGACGGCACTGGCCGCACGCTTTGGGTGAGCGACGGCACTGCCGCTGGAACCAGGCAGGTCAAAACCAGTGGCGGTCTCACACTCTTGCCAGGCGTTACGGTCACGAATGTCGACGGCATCCTGTACTTCGCCGGTGCGAATTCACTCAACGGCTACGAGCTGTGGAAGAGCGACGGCACCGACGCTGGAACATCGATGATCGCCAACATCGCCTCCGACTCGGCGCCGTCGTCACTGCCGCGCAACCTCACCGCCGCCGGCGACTGGATCTACTTCAATGCCTGGGATGGCATCGGCACGGTCACGTCGAACGGCGGTGAACCGCGGTCGCTCTGGCGCAGCGATGGCACGCCCGAGGGAACCTTGAAACTCACCGAAACGACAGCGACTGTCTATGTGCCCGCGGGCCGGGCGATCTTCTTCAATGAAGGAAACGATCTCTGGACGAGCGACGGAACGCCGGAAGGGACAAAGGTCGCCAGCGAGTTCGTGAGTCGTTTCCCCAGCACTCCCTCGGTCCTTTTCGCCGATGGCGACAAGGTTTTCGCTGCAGTGGGTAACTCGTTATGGGTAACGCCGGCGGCGCCCAATGCGGCCGCGGTGTCGTTGAACGCACCGGCCGGGTTTGGGTTTGTGGACGTAGCCGGCCGCGTGATGTTCTTCACCGGCGCTAACGGTTTGTGGACCAGCGACGGCACTCCCGCCGGGACGTATGCCGTCGTCCCCGACATCGGCGGTCGCGCGTCCAGTAGTGCTGTCCTCGGCGGTGCCCTTTATTTCGGCACGGCCACCACCAGCGGAGGAAAACTATGGAAGAGCGACGGTACGTTTGACGGCACGACCGTGGTCAAGGTTCTTTCGTCGAATACCCCGGGGTTGGCAAACATGGTCGCCGCGGGCCGGAACGTTTTCTTCATCGTGAACGGTCAGCTCTGGGTCACGGACGGCACGGAGGCCGGCACACAGGGGCTTCCGGGCAACACGAATGGCGCTCTCGCGGCCATTGGAAACGGTGTTGTCTTCGCCGGCTTTGATGCCACGAACGGCACGGAAGTCTGGGGAAGTGACGGCACCGTTGCGGGAACCCACATCCTGCGCGACGTGTATCCCGGCTTCTCCTCCTTTCCCACGGAAATGACCGGTATCGATGGGACGGCCTACTTCACGGCAAACGAACCCGTGCATGGTGCAGAACTATGGATGAGCGACGGGACTTCAGTTGGGACGACGCTGCTCGCGGATGTGGAACCTGGATTCAACAGCAGCACTCCGATGCAACTCGTTCGGGCGGGCAATCGTCTCTTCTTCACCGCCACGACCACGGCAACCGGAAACGAAGTGTGGGCGCTTCCGCTCTCCTCGGCCCTGCGGCTGACGATCAATGACATTCGGGTGGCCGAGGGCGACTCGGGAACCACGATCGCGCGCTTCACGGTGGCGTTGTCGGCAGCATCGGCGCAAACGGTGACGGTCGATTACGCGACGTCCGACGGCACCGCCACGGCCGGCAGCGACTATGAGGCCGCCTCGGGCACGCTCACGTTCGCTGCGGGCGAGACATCGAAGAACATCGACGTCCGGGTCCGCGGCGACGTGACTCCGGAGAACAACGAAGCCTTTCTCGTCACACTGAGCAATGCCGCAGGCGCAACGCTGACGAAGGCTTCCGCGTTCGCCATCATCGAGGACGACGATCAGTTCGCGGATCTGGCTCTCGCCCTCGACTTCTCCTTCTGGAACCAGCTCGACGTCCTGGTCAACGCCACAAACAACGGTCCGCGCACGGCGACGAATATGAAGATTCTCCACACCGCCACGCCGGCGGACGTTGCGGCCAGCACATGCCAGATCGCGTGTTCAGGCCCGCCGCAGCAACTCACGGCCGGAACCACCGCCCGCGCCTTCGACTACCGCTGGTTCGGCTACCAGCAGTACCTCACGGCAAGCGCGACGATCCACGAGCGCGATCCGCAGCCCGCGAACAACAGCGTCGGATGGATGACCAACTCCTACCTGGCCATGGACGCTCTCTATCTCACGCCCGGTTCCCAGGCGAACGTCTGGTTCGAGCCGACCGCTTCCCCGATGACCGTCACCATCACATCGTCCAATCCCGCGGTGATTTCAGTCCCGTCGACGCTGACCATCTCCCAATCCAACCCGGCGAGTTTCGTCGCTCACGGACTGAGCGTCGGAACGGCCACCATCAGCGTCTTCACGCCGACCGGAACTCTTGGAACTCTCGCGGTTGACGTGGTTGCTCCCGGAACGAAACTTCGTTGGCCGGGGGCGGTGAACGCTTTCCTCGCCAACGGAGCGACTTCGTTCGACAACCAGATGGGGTTCTCGATCTACACCGTCGCTACCGCCCCTTACACCGGCGAAACGGCGACCGGCCTCGTGACGTTCACGGAGAATGGACAGGAGCTCGCGCGCGTGACGCTCACACCGGGTGCTGGAACGCAGAAGCTGCTGGCGTATCTGCCTGCCCTCGGCGCAAACTCGATCCGGATGGACTATGCCGGCGACGCGAACTTCCTGCCCATGACGCAGACGTGGAATGTGAACGTCACGACGGGCTTCGTCACCATTCTCGCAGGCGCCGCGAGATACGGCACGACCGCAACGGTCCACGTCCAGGTGACCGGCTCGCCTGTGGCCACTCCGACCGGCACGATCACGGTGTCTGAGCCCGGTGTCATTCCCGCAAGAAATGTCCTCCTCAGCACCATCGAACCCGGCGTCGCGCAGGCGGATGTCGTCTTATCGAATGTCTCTTCCGGTCCGCACACGCTGGTGATCGCCTACTCCGGCGACGCGCGGTACAACGCGGGAACACAGGCCGCGCGGATTACCGAGGCGCGTGAACGCGCCGTGCGGCATTGATGTGATCCCGGTGTTCCGTCGTTTCACCTCCGGAACTGTTGCGGTACCTCGATCACCCCCAGAGCCGCACCGTTACTCCCACGCTCGAACACGATGCGGTCCTGCTGGCGGGACCATTCGCCGTGCTGGACGAAGATGGCCGGGTCGGTGACCGGTACCGGCTCCATCGCCGGAGTCCCTGGGCCGGGAGCCGGGGCGATGAAGAGCTGGTAGTTGCCGTCTGTCCCCGTGAGTCGGTTCGACTCGTAGAGGATCCACTTACCGTCCGGCGACCAGTTCGGCGACCGGCCCTGCTCCGGATTGAGCTGCATCGCATCGAGGGACGGTGGATTGACGATCCAGATCTGATTGAAATTCTCGTTGTACGGTCCGCGCGTCCCGGCGAACGCCACCGGCGCATTCGCATCTCCGGGCGCAGCCGTCGGCCGTCCGGCGCAGAAGTTGTCCATCGACGTGAGCTGCACCGGATCGGCGCTGCCGTCGACGGTGAGGCGCCACAGCGCGTGAAACGTCGGATTGCCGGAATCGATGACCACGATGGATTTCAGGTCCTCGTACCACGAGGGATACGTCGAGTGCGTCAAACCGCCGGCATTCGGCAACTGGCGCAGGTTCGTGCCGTCGCTCTCGATCAGCCAGATCGTACTGACCTTGTCCTTCGCGCCGCCGAACGCGATCGTGGTCGGACTCCACGACCAGTCCGCCCGCGACGGCACGAACTCATCGCTCCCGGCCACAAGCACGTGCGGCTTCCCGCCCTTCGCTGCGATGATGAGTAGATCCAGGCCGACCTGATACACCACTTCCGAGCCGTCGCGCGAAAAGGAAGGTCGGTCGCCGCCGTCAATCGTGATCCATCGAATCCGCGGATAAATCGTCACAGGTGCCTCCGTTGCAAGTAAGGAGGGACAAGGAGGAGCGTTTTTCCAAGATAGTGGATTAGTCGATCAGAGGCGCACGCTCGTTCTAACCACTAATCTACTAATCCGCTCCCTGCCGGGCTATGTCGCGCGGGTGAACACCTGGCGCTGGCTGACCTGATAGGCACGCGCGCGGATGATCTCGCGGACGCCGCGCGGGTCCTGAATGCCGTGCAGCATGGTCACTGGAAGCGCTTTGTCCGAGGAGACCAGGGTGACGTTGCCGATGCCGAGGAGACGGTCGGTGAAGGTCTGGAAGAACTGCGAGTCGTCGATGTAACGCAGGTCGATCTCGGCGACGCTCTTCGAAAGCATGCCCTGCTCGATGAGGATGCGCTGGTTGGTGATCGTATAGAGCGTGCTCCGGAGCTTCATCATGGCGATGAGAAAGGCGATGAGCTGCAGCACCAGAGCGATCACGGTGATCCACAGGCCGATCTTCGAGATGCGACCCTGCATTTCGATGTCCGTGGCGCGCCCGGCGGCGAAACTAGTCGCGACGGGCAGGAGGATCACGGTCACGATCATGATCGCCACTTTCCCGACGAGCACGCGCCACGATGGCGTTCCGCGCCACAGCGTCTCCTCGGCCTGCGGCGCGGCAGCCGAGGCGGCGATCGGCGCGAAGCCGGAAGGGGAGGGACGCCCGCAATGCGGGCACGCCGAAGCGAGAGTGGAGACCTCTTGGCCGCAATCGGGACAGGTGATGACAGGCATGGTCAACGAATTGTAGCAATGAGCACGGCTGGCGGGTCTCCATTTCCTGACGGGAGGCGGCTGGCGTTCCAAAGCAACCGCAGCGGGCGCATGGATCAGTGTGGACCATGAATGCGGACGGGACACAGCCGCTGCAACTGACGGGGCACGCCAGGAGAACTCTCCTACTCTCGATACGGTGTTTCGTCTTGCCAAGGTACTGGGCGCTGATGCTTCGGAGATGCTTCGGGAGATCGAGCAGCAGAAGTAGAGGGGCGTCAGAGGAGCGCCGCCCGTCTCGGCGGCGTCCGCGCCGCCGCGCGCCGACCCGGCAAGACTCTAAACATTTGCGGTAGCCCGGCGGCGGGACGCCAGCGCTCCAGCCGGCGAGACGCCAGCGCTCCAGCCGGCGAGGACGCCAGCGCTCCGGCCGCCAGCGCTCCGGCGCGAGCGCTTAAATTCTACGGGGTCATTACCCGTGTCAGCCGGTCTGGGCGCATGACGCCTTGCGAGGACATCCACTGGTCGGCTTCGTCGATCAGGGCGCGGCCGGTGTCGCCGCCTGTGATCTCGCCTAGGCGGCGCTTGGCGGCTGCGGCGAAGAGGGACATCTCGACTTTTTCGAAATTGCGGACGGCGCTCTCAAAGAGGGCGCGGCTTTGTTCGACACGTCCCTGCACCGCATAGACGCCGGCGCGCAGCGACTCGGCGAGCGGAAGCGACCAGGGCATGCGCTCGGCGAAGATCAGGTCGGCCTCGCGCTGGACCTCGGCCAGAATGTGTTTGTCACCGGTCTCGGCGGCGGCGGCCAGTCCGCAGCGGGCGCGCAGATGGCGGCTCTCGATGCGAACCAACTGGACGCGAGACATCCAGCGCGCGTGGTCCGGACGGAGATCCTGAACGCGCGTCCAACTCTCCACGCCGCGGCCGCGGTAGATGTCGAGCTGCGAACGAGCGAACAATTCCACGAACTGGGGGAAGTGAAACGACTTCGCGAAGGTCTCCTCCCGAGGGCGGTTCGCGGCGACGGAAGCGAGGTAGCGTTCCGCCGTGTCGGGATCGTCCTGCGCCAGCCACACCACGTTCGGCCGTGCCGCGAAGTGGATCAGGTGGTACAGATCGCCGCGATCCTCGGCCTGACGTTGCAGGAGAGGGATGCGCGTGGCCAGCTCCCGCAGATTGCCGAGGTATTCGAGCGAGTAGAGGGAGTAGATCTGCGACGTGTCGATCTCCCAGGTTACCCCGGTACACTGCTCCCGGAAGATCTTCTCGGCCTCCTCGGCTTCCCTGACCCCGGGGCGGAACTGCCCGGCGAAGTAGTACGCGGTGGCACGGCACAGCTTGGCCATTCCGAGGAGGTGCGGATGACCGATTTGCCGGCAGTGCCGGTCGGCTTCATCGAGCAGCGCGCCGGCTTGCCGCATGGCCGGACCTCCGCGGACCGATGCCATGCCTGCTTCGACGCTGAGCGCGCGGGCGATGCGGTAGGGGTCGCCGAGCTTCAGAGCCAGCGCAAGTTGGATGGACTGAAAGTAGGCGGAGCGGATGTAATCGATTCGGGCCAGTCCGATAGTGACCCCCCAGGCGACGTCGATACGCATCATCAGATCGGGCGAGAGCTCCTGCTGCGTTCGCGCCTGGTAGCGAAGTCCGCGTAGCTTGAGCAGAAGCCGGCGGACGATGACGCCGAAGATTGCGCGTCGAGGCGTCGGCAGCTTCAGTCCCACCGAGGTCAGGACGTCCTTCATGATTCGCAGACCCTCGTCGACATGCCCGCTGCGAAGGAGGTGCTCGGAGGCGTGCCGGCGCATGTCCAGCGCGCGCTTGGCATCGACGAGGTCCGCGGCCATCAGATAGTGCCGCGCGGCCTCGGCTGCGCGGCCGGCGTTGCCAAGGGCTTCCGCGAGCTGGATCACGCGCTCGACGGGGACGCGGTCGATTCCGATGACGCCGATGGCGAAGCGGAAGAGGCGGGCGGCGTGGTCGAACGCCAGCGCCTGGGCCGCCGTCTCCGCGGCCACGAACGCATAGGACGCGGCCCGCTCGGGCTGACCGGCGCGATCGAAGTGGGTGGAGAGGACTTCGGCGTCGCCTCCGAATTGCTCGAGAGCGAGCGCAAGTCTGAGGTGGCAGTCCTGGCGCCGTATGGGATCGATGCGATCGATGACCGCCTCGCGCACACGGTCGTGATATGCGATGAGCTCTTCCAGGCCGCCGCGAAGGCGGGTGCGGACGAGGTTTCCGGCGCGCAGCGCCGCGATTTGCTGATGGCCGTCTTCGCCGATGCCGGCGGCGGCGATGGCTGGTTCGGCGGCGATCGGCTGGCCGGCGATGGCCACGATCTCGAGCAGGTGCTGGGCCGCCTCCGGCAGTCGGCGGACGCGCGCGCGGATGACGTCGTCCAGACTGGTGATGACGTCTTCCTGTTCGCCGGCGTCATCCGTGGAGCGCGCCAGTTCCTGAATGAAGAACGGACTCCCGGCCGCCTCGCGAGCGATCGCTTCGATCCGTTCGGCCGAGGCGCGGCCTCCGGCCACGGCACGGGCCAGGTCATGGGCCTCGTCCGGCAGCAGCTCTTCGAGGGCCAGCTCGTGTACGTTGCCAAATGCCCGGTCGTTGCGGAGCTTGCGAAACTCCGTCAGGAACGGGCTCTCTTCGGCCTCCTCGGGGCGATAGGTTCCGATGAGCAGCAGCGCAGGAGCTTGCGGCGGACGGAGTAGCTCGGCCACGAGTTGGGCGCTGTCACGGTCGCCCCACTGCAGATCGTCGAGAAAGAGCACGAGCGAGCGGTCGTCGGAGATTCGCGACGCCATCTCGCGCAAGGCGGCGAAGGCCCGGGTGCGGATTTCCTGCGAGTCGACGATCGGCGGCGCCTTCAGCCGCGCCTTTTTCACCGCTTCGATTTCCTCGAGCACCGGAAAGAGGCGGGCGATGGCGGCGGAGTCGGTGGGGAGAACGGCTTTCACTTCCAGCGAATTCAGCCTTCGAAGGTACTGCATCAGATCGTCGACCAGGCTGTCGAGCGCCTTGTACGGCACCGACTCGTGCTCGTAGCAGCGGCCGTTCAGGACGACGGCGGAAGGATCGCGGGCTCGCAGTTCGTCGATGAAATGGCGCACCAGGGCTGTCTTGCCGAGTCCGGAGCGGCCATGTACCAGCAGGGCCACGGGCTGCCCGCCGCCGCGCGCCCGAGAGGCGGCCTCGTACAGAATGCGAAGCTGCGCCGCCCGTCCGACGAACGGAAGGTCGTGAGGCTGCGGAGTGGTGTGCGTGATGCGCGGCGGCGCTGGCCCGCCAAGGCGCCGCAGGATGTCCGCGGCCGATGGCCTCCGCGTTGGATCGCGATGGAGCAGATCGACGCAGAGCGCGTTGAGGTCGTGCGGCACCCCGTTGACGACGCTGGCCGGCGGCGGCGGATCGGTCTCCTGCTTCTGAATCGCCAGCGCGTAGAAATTGTCGCCGGGAAACGGCGGCCTCCCTGTCAGCGCCTCGTAGAGCATGACGCCGAGCGCGTACCAGTCGGTTGCCGCGGTCGCGGGCTGATCGGTGATCTGCTCCGGGGCCATGTAGGCCGGCGTTCCAGCCAGCGTCTGATGCCGCCCGATTGTGAGATCGGCGACGACGCCGAAGTCGAGCACCACCGCCCGCCCTTGCGGCGTGACCAGGACATTGGAGGGTTTGAGGTCGCGGTGCAGTTTCCCGGCCCTGTGAACCGCCTCAATGCCGTCGGTCAATTGGCGCAGCACGGAGCGCAGGATTTCGAGGCGCGCCAGACACGGCATCCGTTCCGGAACCACTTCGCTATTCTGGATTGCTCTGGCCTGGATCAGGGTGGCGCCCTGCTCTGCATCTGCCTTCCCGGGCTTGCGTGCCGGATCGGGGGCGGTGTGGCGCAGAGTGGCGTCTTGCTCATTGGCGGGCGTGAAGCAGGGGCGCACGTACGAGATGAAATCGATCCCCTCCACGAGCTCCATGGTGAAGAACCACTCATCACCCTCGTTGATCAATTCGTAGAGGGAGATCAGGTTCGGATGGGCGAGGTCGGCGAGCGAGCGAAACTCTTTCTTGAGGCGATAGATCGCGGCAGGATCGCCGCCGAGCAGTTTCTTGAGCGCGACCTGTTGCCGCCGTTCACTGTCATAGGCCTCGTACACGACGCCCATACCGCCCGTGCCCAGGTGACGGCCGAGTTTGAACCGGGGAGTGATGGTCATCGGGCCCTATCGAAGCCCTCAGTCGTGAATGGCCGAGGGCCTCCTCACTTGAGTCGCTAGACCGAGGCGCTCGAGTATCGCGATCGCGTACCAGCCGAAATCGATCTGCCAGGGGCGCCAGCCGAATTGGGCGGAGGCGGGCTTTGCGTGGTGATTGCCGTGCCAGCTCTCACCCTGGAAAAACTGCATGATGCCCAGCCAGATGAGGTTCTGCGACGAGTCCTCGCCGTCCTTGCGGCCCGCGCGCATGTGGGCGCTGCTGTTGATGAAGCATTGGGCGTGCAGCGCGTAGAGCAGCCGGATAGGACCGAACCAGAAGAACGCCGCCGGTCCGAAGATCAGCCCGCCGAATACGGAGAGCATGACCACCGGGATCTGCACCTTCGTCCAGAAGCGGTACTGGGGCTTGTCGAGATCGGGACACCAGCGATCGAGCGGAACCTGGCCGGTCTGCCACAGCCAGCGCAGGTGCGCCCACCAGAAGCCGCCGATCCAGGGGCTGGAGATGTCCTCGTGCGTCTCGACGCGTGAATGATGCTGGCGATGGTTTGCCGTCCAACTGGGCGGTGCGCCGGATCCGTTGAACATGGCGAAGAAGATCATCAGATGCCGGACGACGGGGTTGAGCCGCAAGGAGCCGTGGGCGATCGAGCGGTGGTAACAGATGGTGACGCCCATGCCGCCCACCCACGCCACCGCGAGAGTGATCAGCCCGAGTCGCCAGCCAGGCAACGGATACAGGATGATGCCGGTGATGGCGAGTACGTGGATGGTGAGGACGTAGAGGAACGTGCTGACCTCGCCGGCGGCAGGTTTCCACCACGGGGCTTTCCAGGGCTCGGGGCCAAGGCTGGATAGGATTGGGGCGTCCATAGTCTTCTCCAATTAGGGTCTCAGACTCGTTGATACGGGATCGGTGCCGCGTAGTCGTTCGTGAACAGGATCTGGTACAGGGCGACCTCGGAATAGAGCGACGATGCAATCGAACAGCCGAGGTAATACTCCCACATCCTCTTGAACGGCAAGTCGTAACGCTTCTGATCCAGACGCGGGTAGGCGTCGCGGAACTTCTCCAGCCAGCGCTGCAGCGTGAGCGTGTAGTGGCGCACCATATTTTCGACGTCAAGGATACCGAGGGCGTTGCGTTCCAGCTCGTGGGCAAGCTGTGACAACTTCGGCCACTGGGCGCCCGGGAAGATGTACTTCTGCGTGAACGGGTCGCTGTGGTTTTTCGGGCCGTTGTAGCCGATGTAGTGGATCAACCCGCGGCCCTGCGGCGTGAGGGAGCGCTTGATGGTGGCGACGCAGACCGGATACTCGGCGTCGGTGAGGTGTTCCATCATCCCCACGCTGACGATCCTGTCGTAGGTACCGGTGAGCGTTTCGTAGCTGGCGTACTCGACGTGGATGCGGTCGGCCAATCCTTTCTGCGCGATGCGCTCGTTCGCCTTCTCCGCCTGCTTCTTGCTGATGGTGAGCCCTTTGCCGGTGATGGCGAAGTGCTCGGCCGCGTAGATCAGCAGACCGCCGAATCCGCAGCCGAGGTCGGCGATGCGATTGCCATCCTCGATGCGCAGTTTCTTGCAGATGCGCGCGAACTTCTGCGCTTGAAGCTGTTCGATGTCGCTCTTGCCGTCGGCGATTTCGTAGCCGCAGGTATAAGCGAGGCTGGAATCGAGGAAGGCCTCGTAGAGGTCGTTGCCGATGTCGAAGTGCAGGTGGATGTTGCCGAAGCGTCCTCGTATTTTGTTGGCCAGCCGGATGGCGGCCATCTTCATGGTCATGACCAGGCCGAGGCGCTTCACCAGCTGCTCGTCGAGATGGTTGCGCAGGAGCACGCCGACGAAGCCGGCCACGTCATCGTTGTCGATGCTGAAGTCGCCGCGCATGTAAGCCTCGCCGAGGGCCAGGTTGCCGGTGACCAGGACCTCGTCGAGGAAGGCGGGATCGGACACGCGCACCACGACTTCCGGCATCTTGCTGGCGTTCCCCACGCGGCGGGATACACCGTCGATGACGAATTCGATGCTGCCGTCGGTGATCCCGAGGTCGAGCAGGTTGAGAAGCGCCTTGCCGGTTTTCGTACCGCGGGCAGCTTCACTCGTAGTTCCTTTGATCGTTTCGTTTACGGCTTCCGTCGTCACGAGACCTCCTCCTTAATGCCGCGCAGCCCTCAGACTCTCTGCAGAGGCGCCCTTGGCGGCGGGTAGTTCCGGGCGAAAAGGATGTGATAGAGCGCGCCGGCCGAGGCGAATGCCGCGGCCGCGGAACACTCCAGGTAGTACTGCCACATGCGTTTGAACCTGTCGTCGTATCGGTTGGCGTCGAGCTTCGAGTGATTGTTCATGAAGTCGACCGTCCAGGCCCGGAGCGTGGGGCCGTAGTGCGAGACGAGGTTCTCGACGTCGAGCACGGCCATGTCGTGATCCTCGAGCTCGCCCACGACCTCCGACAGCTTGGGCTGGCTGGAGGCGGGCAGGATGTATTTCTGAATGAAAGGGTCGTGGTCGTTGCTGCGTTCCGTGCAGCCGATGTAGTGGAGCAGTCCCATCCCTTTGTCGGTCAGCAGGCGCGAGACGACATCCATGTAGTGCGGGTACTCGCTGCGTTGAAGGTGCTCGATCATCTCGACGCTGACGAGCTTGTCGAACTTGCCGGTGACTTTGTCGTAGGGCGTGAGCTCGATCTGGATGCGGTCGGACAAGCCCGCCGCGGCGACGTTGGCTTTGGCGCGCTCGTAGTGCCTCTTGCCGAGCGTGCAGCCTTTGCCGGAGACGCCGAAGTTCTGGGCGGCGTAGATGAGCAGACCGCCGTAGCCGCAGCCGATATCGACCAGCCGGTCGCCCGGCTGCAGGCGCAGCTTCTCGCACATACGCTGCAGTTTGTCGCGCTGGAACTCCTCGATCGTGCCGCCGGGGTCTTTGACGTAGCCGCAGGAGTAGACCATGCGCGAGTCGAGGAAGATCTCGAAGAGCGTGTCGTCTTCGTAGTCGTAGTGCGCGGAGATGTTTCCTCGTATCCCGCGCACGCGGTTGGAGAGGCGGATCCATAACAGCCTGGCCAGCGTGCGCAGGCTCAGTCCGCGCGCCAGGCGTTTGTCGAGACGGTTGCGGGCCAGCACCGTGAGAAAGTCGGTCACGGTCCCCTGTTCCATCTCGAAGTCGTGGTCCATGAACGCTTCGCCCATGCCGAGGTTGCCGTGGGCCAGGACGCGCTTGAAGAAACGCGGGTTCAGGATGCGGACTACGGCATCGGGCGTCGCGCCGTTCCGGCCGACACGCTTCGTCCGATCGCCCTGGACGAACTCCAGGCATCCGTCATCGACAAAGCGGTCAAGGATCTCGAAGAAAGTTCTTTCTTCCATTGAATCCGGGCCTCGTACCAGTGAGATTGGATGTGATTGCCAACTAACGTAGCCTCAGAGGTGCCGGAAGTCAATAACTATAACTGCCTGAACTATGTGTGGTTTGGCCGGGGGGTATACTGAAACCCTTCCGGTCATGACCGTCAGCAGCGAGCCAATCGGCGAGCGGTTCGTCATTCAGCGGCGCATTGGAGCCGGCGGAATGGGCGTTGTTTACGAGGCCTACGACCGCATCCGGCAGGAGACGGTGGCGCTGAAGAAGCTCCCTGAGCCGGACCCGGCCAGCCTCTACCGCCTGAAAAGGGAATTCCGTTCGCTTGCCGACGTCGCTCATCCGAACCTCGTGCCTCTCTACGAGCTGATCGCCGAGGGAAACGATTGGTTCTTCTCGATGGAGCTGATCGAGGGAGTCGATTTCCTCCGCTACGTGCGCCCCGCGGCGTCGCCGGAGCTTCCGGATACAGACGACAGCAGCGAACAACCGACGCTCAGCAGTGAGGAGCTCGACCAGACGCTCCTTACGCCGGACCCGGACGATCAGACGTTGCAGCGGGAGGTCGTCGACAGTCTTCCTGCGGCTGACGAAGCGAAGACAGTTCGGCGCGTACCCGAGTCTCGTCGATTCGTCCCCGGTGTCCATCTGCCATCGCTCCGGGCGTCGATGCGGCAACTGGCGGAAGGCATCATCGCCCTGCACAATGCCGGCAAGCTCCATTGCGATCTCAAGCCGTCCAATGTCCTCGTGCGGGCGAACGGGGACGTGGTCATCCTCGACTTCGGCCTGGTGGAGGAGCTGGATCCGTTCCGGAAGGGCAACGCCATGTTCGCCGGAACGCCGCTGTACATGTCGCCCGAGCAGATCAAGATGTCGCCGATCTCGACCGCCAGCGACTGGTACGCCGTCGGTGTGATGCTCTATCAGGCGCTGACCGGCATCGTGCCCTTCGAGGGCGATCTTTACGCGATCCGGGCGCAGAAGCAGAATGTGGCGCTCGGCTCGCCGCGCGATCTGTACGACGTGCCCGAGGATCTCAGCGACCTTTGCATGGCGCTGCTGGCGCCCGTTCCCGAGGAGCGCCCGACCGGGGCCGAAGTCCTGGCCCGTCTCTCCGGCTCGGTGCCGTCGCCGTCGACGACATCCCCTCGGGAGACAGCGTTCGTCGGCCGGGAGCAGGAGCTGCGGGAGCTGTGGCGCGCCTACTCCGTTGTCGCTGGCGGCGGAGTGGCCACCGCGGTCATCACCGGACGCTCGGGCCTGGGGAAGAGCGCGCTGGTACACCACTTCCTCTCCGAGCTCGGTCAGCGCGATGAGGATGCGGTCATCCTGCGAGGCCGCTGCTATCAGCAGGAATCGGTGCCCTACAAGGCGCTCGACAGCCTCATCGACGACCTGCTGCACTACACGGAACGGCTTTCTCCGCTGGAGCTGAAGGCCGTCGTGCCGGTGGATATCGACATGCTGGCGCGCGTCTTCCCGGTGCTCGAGCCGCTGGAGACGGCGACGCGCAAACGAAAACGCGCGGCCGGCGTAGTCGACTCGCGCGAGGTGCGCCGCCGCGGCGTGGCTGCGCTGCGCGAGATCTTCGCCCGTCTGGCGGATGCTCATCCTGTGGTGCTGTTCATCGACGACATCCAATGGGGCGATCGCGACAGTGCCGCGGTTCTGGCGGCGATCCTCGAACCGCCGGATGCGCCTCCGCTGCTCACGTTGCTGACGCATCGCAGCGATGAAGCCGGCCCGCGGCCGTTCCTCGATGAGATGCAACGGCTCCGGGACCGAGGCGCGCTCGGTGAGGTGCTGGAGATTCCGATCCTGGAGCTGACGTTCGACGAATCGCGCCAACTGGCGGCGTTGCTCGGCGGCCCCATGGCAGACGAGCGCCTGCGGTCGATTGCGCACGAGGCCAGCGGAAGTCCGATGTTCGTCGGTGAGATGGTTCGATTCGTGACGGCGATGGGGGGAGAGCAGGCCCCGGCGAATCTCGACGACCTCATTCGACTGCGCGTCGCGGCCATGCCGGACGCGGAGCGCCAGGTGCTGGAGATGCTGGCGTTGGCCGGGCAGCCGCTGGAACGGAACGTTCTTCAGGCGACGATCGGCGATGAGATCGGCAACGCCGTCCTGGCGCTTCGCTCCGAACGCATGATCCGCAGCCGGGTTATCGACGCCCGCGAAGCCCTCGACGCGTCGCACGACCGCTTTCGCGAGGCGCTGCTGGCGTCGATGACCGACGACGAACGCCGCTCCGGCCACCTTCGTCTTGCCGTGGCGCTCGAGGGCCTCGGCCGCCGCGATCCGGAGATGCTGGCCACGCACTACGCCGCCGCGGGAGAACCGCTCACCGCGGCCAGGCATGCTGCCGCGGCCGCCGCCAACGCCGCCGCGGCGCTGGCATTCGATCACGCGGCGCGCCTTTATCGGATGGCGCTCGATCTTCATCCGACTATTGCCAACGCGGATGAGCTACGCGTTCAACTCGCCGACGCACTCACGCGTGCCGGCCGAGGTTTCGAGGCCGCTCCCATCTACCTGGAAGTGGCGGAGGCGTCGGACCCGAACGTCGCCCTCGAGCTGCGGCGCCGCGCTGCCGAAAACCTCCTGAACGGAGGTCACGTCGAGCGAGGCCTGCGCGTCATGGAGCAGGTGCTGGACTCGGTGGGCATGAAGCTTCCGGCGACGCCGCGCAGCTCTTTCCTCGGGATCATCTGGGAACGAATCCGCCTGGCGTTGCGGGGCTTGAAATACCGCGAACGGCCGCTCGCGGAGATCCCCACGGATCTTTTCATGCGCGTGGAAGTCTGCTGGGCGGTGGCCATCGGCCTGGCGCGCGTCGACAACATCCGCGCCGCCTACTTCCAGTCGATTCATCTTCGACTGGCGCTCGAAGCGGGCGACCCATACCGGGTGGCACGCGCATTGGCCGTCCAGGCCGGTTACTCCTCGATGGGCAGCGACCGTACCCAGCACCGCACCGACGCCCTCATCCAACGAGCGGAGGGGCATGCCAGACGCCTGAACAATCCGCACCTGGTCGGTCTGGCCGCGCTGGCCCAGACTTTCGGGAGCCTGTTCCTGGGCCGTTTTCGCGTAGCGCTGCAAAAGGCGAACGAGGCCGACAAACAATTCCGCGAGCGCTGTACGGGCGTGTCGTGGGAGATCGACACGACGCAGAGCTGCTCGCTCTGCGCGATGTACTACCTCGGCCAGCTCGCCGAGCTGGCGCCGCGGCTCAACACGCTGCTCCGCGAGTCGGAAGACCGCGGCGACCGCTATGGCGGCTGGAGCGTGGCCGGCCGGCCGAGCGTGGTCTACCTGGCCATGGACGATCCCGACACGGCGATCCGCATCAATCGAACGGTGATCGATCGATGGTCGTCCGAGCGCTTCCAGTCCCAGCATCTTTTCGAGATGCTGGCCTCCGCCCAAATCGATATCTACATCGGCCGGCCGGCCGACGCATGGCAGCGTCTGCAGAAGTCGTGGTCAGCTATGGTTCACTCGAAGATTCTGCGGGTCCGCTTCGTCCGCAACGAGATGGTCCACCTCCGCGCCCGCGTCGGTCTCGCCCTCGCCACCAGCACCGGCGACCGCACGCTGCTTCGCCAGGTCGAACGAGACGCGGCAACAATCCTTCGCACGAAGATGTTTTGGGCGCGTCCCCTTGCACAATCGATCCAGGCCGCGCTACGGGTCATTGACGGCGACCTCGACGCAGCCCGCCAACTTCTCGAATCCGCCGTCCGCAACTTCGAGAATGCCGAGATGCTCCTCTACGCCGCCGCCGCCCGCCGCCGCCTCGGCACCCTGATCGGCGGCGACGAAGGCGCAGCGATGGTGGCGACGGCCGATGCATGGCTACGAAGTCAGATCGTGAAGGTGCCCGAGAAGATGGTGGAGGTGTTGATGCCGGGGTTTGGGTGAGGCCACCTAGTCTGCATTTCTCACACTCTGCTTGAAACCTCCATGCCTGCCGCCGCAAGCCAGGGACCGATGTGGCACAGACACTCTTGTCTGTGCCCCCCGGCCGAAGGCCGGCCCCGAGAGCTTGCAATCTTGAGTCGAGGCGAGACCCCGCACAGACAAAAGTGTCTGTGCCACATCGGTCCTGGTCATGGTACCTATCCCGCCCTATCGCGCAGACAAGGCTGCGGGCAATTCCACTCGTCGTGTGAGTCAACGACCGCCTTACGGGAATCTACCTAAAGTAGAACACTTGCATTTCTCCGAACACCGAGGGAGCCTCGGTTCAGGAGAATTGCGATGAGTGACAAGGAACCGACAGACTGCGGGGCGAACGCGAGGCTGAACGATGTGCTGGCGAGGCACTGGGGCTTCTCGTCGCTTCGGCCGCTCCAGCGCGAGGCGATGGAAGCGGCGCTCCGAGGACGCGACACGCTGGTGGTCATGCCGACGGGCGGTGGAAAGTCGCTCTGCTACCAGGCTCCGGCAATCGTCCGCGGCTCGCTCACGGTCGTGGTCTCGCCGCTCATCTCACTGATGAAAGATCAGGTCGACGGACTGGTTGCGTGCGGCGTTTCCGCGATGCAGTTCAACAGCTCGCAGACCGGCGTCGAACAGCGCGCGGTGGAGCGGGCGCTCGCTGACCGCGCACTCAGGCTGCTCTTCGTCTCGCCGGAGCGCATCGCTCTTTCGAGCTTCCGGCAACTTCTCGCGCGCGCCGGCGTTACCGCCTTCGCCATCGACGAGGCTCATTGCATCAGCCAATGGGGTCACGACTTTCGCCCCGAATATCGCCAGCTCCGCGAGTTGCGTCAGATCTTCCCGGACACCTCGCTGCACGCCTTCACCGCCACGGCCACCGAGCGCGTGCGCCGCGACATTGTCGAGCAACTCGCCCTCCGCAATCCGGTCGAGCTGGTCGGCAGCTTTGACCGGCCAAACCTCACCTATCGCATTCTTCCGCGGCGCGACGACGTGGCACAGGCGGAGAATGTGATTCGAAGGCATCGCGGAGAAGCGGGGATCATCTACTGCATCCGGCGACGCGATGTCGACGCCCTCGCCGGAATCCTCGGCAACCGCGGATACCGCGTCGCGCCGTACCACGCCGGGCTCTCTCCGGAGCTTCGGCGCTCGGCCCAGGAGCGTTTTTCTAATGAAGAATGCGACATCATCGTGGCCACGGTCGCCTTCGGGATGGGCATCGACCGGTCCAACGTACGCTTCGTCCTCCACACGGGGATGCCGAAGTCGATCGAGCACTACCAGCAGGAGAGTGGGCGCGCAGGACGCGACGGTCTGGAAGCCGAATGCGTGATGCTGTACGCGCCGAAAGACGCCGCCGCGTGGAATTCGATTCTGTCCAGCGGGGTGGAGGATCCCGCGTCTGAACATTTGCGCGCGGCGCTGGAGAACGTCGCGCGAATGCAGCGCTATGCCGAGGTGCTCGTCTGCCGGCACAAGGCGCTGGTCGAGTACTTCGGTCAGACATACGAGAACGGTCCCTGCGGCGCATGCGACGTCTGTCTCGATCATCACGAGTTGGTGCCGGACTCGCTGGTGCTCGCACAGAAGATCGTTTCCTGCGTCGTTCGGGTGGGGGAGGCCTTCGGCGTGGGACACGTCGTCTCGGTCCTGCACGGGGCGTTCAGCGCGAAAATCCGCGAGCGCCGGCATGACGCGCTCTCCACCTTCGGCATTCTCGCCGGCTTCTCGAAGGAGGAGCTGAGCGACTGGATTTCTCAACTCGTGGCGCAGGGCTTTCTCAGGAGGGAAGGCACCCAGTACCCCGTTCTCCGGCTGACGGACACCTCACGATCGCTGCTGCGCGGCGCCTGCGAGGTGCGCCTCATGCGCGCGCCCGCGCGCGAAGGCGACGATCTGCTCCGTCGCGATGCCTCATGGAGCGGCGTCGATCAGACACTCTTCGACGAGCTCCGCGAGTGGCGGAAGCGCGAGGCGGACTCTCGCGGTGTCTCCCCCGACGTGATCCTCGGCGACACGACGCTGCGCCACCTGGCGGCGGCGCGGCCGTCCTCGATCGATCGGATGCGCTCGATCTCCGGTATCGGTGAGGAGCGAATGGCCGCGCTCGGCCCCGCGCTGCTCGCGGTGATCCTCGAATCCTGCGCGAAATCGGGCGCCACCCTCGACGCCGCGGCGTCACCTCCTCCGCTGTCGAGACAACCGAAGACTGTGACGCCAAGTCGCAGCCAGGCCTACGACGCCTTCCGTAGGGGTACGTTGATCGACGACGTAGTCAAGCTCACCGGACGCGCCCGAAGCACCATCGCCGGCTACCTCGCCGACTTCATCATCACCGAGCGTCCCCCCAGGATCGATCAGTGGATCGAGCGCGAGGAGATGGAGTCCATCGCCCCCGTCGTCGCTCGCCTCGGCACCGAACGTCTCAAACCGATCTACGACGAATTCGAAGGGCGGATGTCCTACGACGTAATCAAGCTGGTCGTGGCGCACGTCGTCACGCAGCGTGCGATGGCGCCCGCGCGAACACGCCATGGTGATAGTGTCTCCTGACCAGAATCGCTCAGATGTTCAGCGTTCGGCCCATGGGAACAAACTCACCCACCCGCGCCTTCGGGCTGTGCCTGATGCTGGCCTGCATCTGGTCTTGCAGCGTCAATCACCCTCCCGAGACCGGTGTCAAGCGCGGCGTGGCCGGGGGCCCTTCCGCTCCAGCCCGCGTTGGCGACCCTCGCACCGAGTCTGACCAGCAGTCTCCAGGGCCAGTGCGAAACGACGGGCCGGCCGCCGCCTCGGCGGCTGCCGGGCAAGACGGTCCGGTATCTGTGACAGCCGTCAAATTCGCGGAATCCCAACCCGTGGCGGAGGTTGCCCTGCAAACTGTTTCGCGGGGTGGTTCGGACGTAGGTGCGAATCCGCCGCCGGAGAAGAAAGGGCCGGAGAATGGCCCGATTCGGCGGCAGCGGCCGCCTTCGCTCGAGGCTTCCAGGACGATTGACCCCGTGGTCCAGACCTCGAATCCGCTGGCCATGCCCGCCCCGATCACCAGCTTCGAAGGCGTCAGCAGCCAGGACAACGCCACGATCAACCACTTTCAGGTCTTGCCGCCGGACACGAACGGCGGCGTCGGCCCGAACCACTATGTGCAGTTCGTCAATGACCTCATGCGGGTTTATGACAAGTCAGGCGGAGCCTTGACCCAGCCGTTCAAGGTCAGCGCGTTGTTCGCTCCACTAGGCGGGATCTGCGCATCGCACGACAACGGCGACGGCGTCGTTCTCTACGACCCGTTGGCGAACCGCTGGCTCATCAGCCAGTTCGCGTTCGGCTCGATCTCCAGCCCTCCGTATCACGAGTGCATCGCGCTCTCCATGACGTCGGACCCAACGGGCGGCTACTACCTCTACGATTTTGTCCTGCCGGGGTCTGAGTTCCCGGACTATCCACACCTGGGCGTATGGCCGGACGGTTACTACATGACCACGAACCAGTTCCTCAATGGGGGCTCATTCGATGGCACGGGCGCCTTTGCGTTCAATCGCGCCAAGATGCTGACGGGCGACCCGACGGCGAGCCTCATTTACTTCAATCTCAACGTGGCCTCCCATCCTGAACAGATCAGCGGGGCGCTGCCCTCTGACTTTGACGGCATGACGCCGCCGCCCGCCGGCCGCGCCAACACGTTCGCCTACTTTACGTCCAAGGGTTTCAGCGATCCGGCGGACGGCTTGCGGCTCTTCGACTTCCACGCCGACTTCGCCGTTCCGGCAAACTCGACATTTACCGAGCGAGCGGAGAGCACGTACGCCGCTCCGCTGGCCGTTGCTGCTTTCGATCCCACCGTCCCCGGCAGGGCTGCCGTTCAGCAGCCGCCGCCGGGAACGAACTCCACGGCGCTGGACGCGATCACCGATCGGCTGATGCATCGTCTGCAGTATCGCAACACGGGCTCCGACGAGAGACTCGTCACCACGCACACGGTCGGTGTTCCCGGCTCGATCATGATCGGAACGTTTAAGGCCGCGCCCAGGTATTACGAGCTTCGGCGCGCTCTGCCGGGCGGAAACTTCACCGTGAACGAGCAGGCTACGTTCGCTCCGGATACGGACAATCGGTTCGTGGGCAGTGCGGCCGAGGACAATCAGGGCAATCTGGCGGTCGGCTATAGCGTCTCCAGCACGACCACGTTCCCCTCGATTCGTTACGCCGGACGGCTTTGGAGTGATCCGGCGAACGGATTGTTCCAGGGAGAGGCCAGCGTCATCGCCGGCTCCGGCTCACAGCAGAGCTCCACCAACCGCTGGGGGGACTACAGCGCGATGAGCGTTGATCCATCCGACGACTGCACCTTCTGGTACACGCAGGAGTACTACACAGCCGCCGGCCAGAATGCGAGCACGGCGGGGTGGCAGACGCGAATCGCCACCTTCCGGTTCCCCGGTTGCACCGCGCCGCCGATGGGAACGTTGCAGGGGACAGTCACCCTCGGCAGCGGCGGAGGACCTGTCGCCGGTGCCCTGGTGCAGGTATCCGACGGTCATTCCGCCGGCACGCTGGCGAACGGGACCTATTCAATCCGGCTCTCGCCGGGCAACTACACGGTGCAGGTGATCCCGCCTCTTGATAGCTGTGCGCCGGCGAGTGCGTCACCGGTGTCCATCTCCAACGGGAATACCACCACGTTCAACGCGACCCTCACCGGGTCTCCGAAACTGACGTTTCAATCCGCGTCATTCGGCGGCGGCAATGGCAATGGCAATGGCACCTTTGATCGCAACGAGTGCAGCGACGTTACCTTCATCTTCGGCAACACCTGCAGCGCGGACGCGAATATCTCGGCAACGCTGGCAACGAGCACGCCGGGAGTGACGATCGTCCAGCCGAATTCGCCTCTTCTGGACGTCTCCGCCGGCGGCACGACCATGAACACGACTCCGTTTCAGGTCAGCACCTCGCTCGGCTTTCTGTGCGGAACGCCGATCGACTTCACCCTGACGAAGACCTCGTCTCAGGGAACCGCGGTCGTTCCGTTCACAATGCCGAGCTGCAACGGCGGGGTCGCTGCCAATATTACGGGGAGCATTGCCGCCGGTGATTCCTTGCAAACCGGCCGTCTCTTCAGGGACGGCGCCGGCTCCACTTGTGCCTCGACCAAGAGTGCCACCCTCTTCGACTCGACTCAACGCCGATACGATTCCTACACTTTTACGAACGGCAATACGACCGCGTGTGCGATCGTGAGCCTGACTTCCGCCTGCGATGTTTTCGCTGCCGCCTATTCCGGTAGTTTCAACCCGGCCAACATCTTACAGAACTACCTCTCCGATCCAGGCAACAGCACAGCCGGCGGACAGGTGTCGTGGTCGTTCAACGTCGGGCCCGGTCAGACATTTGTCGTGGTGGTCGACGAGCTCAATGCCAACAGCGACTGTGCCAGCTACAACTTGCTCGTTTCGGGCATCTTCACCGACGCTGTTGGCCCGGGAGCGTGCGGCCAGCTCTGTGTGATCAACCCGATGCCGAATCTCACTGTGCCGGTTGATTCCGGCAAGTGCGGCGCCACCGTGAACTACGGGCCTCTGGGATCGACCGGCAGTTGCGGGCCGTTGGCCGGCTCCCCGGCATCGGGATCCTTTTTTCCGCTCGGGTTGACGACGGTTACGGTCACATCGAGCTCGACCGCCACCGGCAAGTTCGTGGTCTATGTCCCCTCGTCAGGCAACTGTCCCGGGGTGTTTACGGACGATCCGCTCGTGGTCAATTCCACCCGGATCAAGGCGGTCCACGTCATGGAGCTTCGCGCGTTCGTCAACTTCATGAGAGCTCAGGCCGGGCTCTCGCAGTTCAGCTTCACCAATGCCAATCTCGCCGGCTTGCCTGTCAAGGCTTCGGACATCATGGAATTGCGGCAGGCACTCGACCCGGCGAGAGCCGCTCTCGGCAAACCGCCGATCGTCTATGCGCGCAATCCGCTCACCTTAGGGATGAAGGTGCTGGCGAGCGACATCAACGAGATTCGAAACGGCGTGAAGTGAGAAAACTCGTTGCCGCTCCACTCAATGCCGCGCCGCTCGGTGGCGGCTCGGACTGAGAGTGATGCTGAATGCGCGTGATGAGAACTGACGTCCCGGCGACGGCGTCCCGCCTGTCTGACAGCCCCATAGATAAAAGATGTATCCGCCGCTGCTCGACAGGTGCCCCGGCGCTTTTCCGGGAGACATGGGCGTCGGATAGAAACCTTTGTAAACGGAACATCCGCCGCTCGTGTCGAAGGGGGCCCATGAGCCGGTGATCTCGCGCGGCGGACTCCAGAGGCGCGGATCCGAAAGGTCGTAGCTGGTTGAATAGAACCACGCACCTCCTCGGCCTGATCCGCTCGCCTGTCCGACGGCCGGATCGCCCGGCGAATCGCAGACGAACGTCAGCAGGTACTGATGCGTTTCGTCGACATAGTTGATCGAGCTCCCATAGCGAGTTTGCGCCACGGCCTCGCAGTTTTGAAACGAGCCCGATGGGAAGATTCCGGCGTCGATACCGCCGATGCCCGCCGCGCCGAAGGCCTGGCCGTTCCATTTGAAGAACGTCAGCGGAGCGCTTCCACCGTTGAGCTGCGCGCGAGCGATCATCAGATCGGGTTTCGTTTGTTGCGGGTCGAGCAACGAACCGCCGCCCACATTGAAGTTGTACGTGGCGTAGACATACCGCGCGGGCACAGAGGCATCATCGAGGAATGCCGACATCTCGGCGTCGCCCATGGAGCTCGGCAGCGGCTGGCCGGTCGCCATCGCCGCCGCCACCGGGACGGACGAGCTCAGAACCGCGTAGCGGCCGTAGCTCGCCGGCGGTGTCGAAGTGCAGTCATCGCCCATGCACGTCGCGCTGCCGGACACTCCGAACGGCGCGTTGGGACCTTGACTGGTGTTCTGCCCCGGAAGCTGCACGAACGAGAAGGTGCTCGTGCCGCGGTATGTGGGCCAGGTGCGACCGTAGTCGCGGGACGTGGCCACGCCGACGGTGGAGTAGAAGTTGTCGCTGCGCGTTCCGCCGATCTGGCCGAAGCAGATGATCGTTCCCTCATAGATCATCAGGAGATTGCCAGGAGGAACGGTCGGATCGAGGACGACCGATCCCGGTGCGGCGTAGTTGAGATCGAACGTTTGATCCTGATGCGCAGGATTGCCGTCGGCGACCGTCGGACAGTGGACTCCGGAGGGGGAAAGAAAAACCTGTCCGGAGCCGCCGGAGTACGTGCCGTATCCGTCCGCGCTCGCGAAATCCATCATCCATTGCCCGTTCTTGTTCGGTCCGCTGCCGCCGGTCAGTACGATCAGTCCGATGTCGCCGTGCAGCGGCGTCAGAGAGGCGACGAAGAAGAGGTAGTCGGCATTGTGGTCGAGCGTTCCGGGCGAGAAGACCGAGGAGTGCTCGTCCGAAATGCCGCTGATGAAGTGGTTGACGGAACTGATGCCGTCGGAACCGACAACGATCTGGTGAGTATCGAGTGTGCCGCCCGGGCAGCTTCCCTGTCCTCCTGCGCCGGTCGGACTGCAGACCGAGATCGAAGCAATCGCCGGCGGATGCGACTGTGCGAACGCAGGCAGTGTCGATGAAACGACAGCGAAAGCCAGCACCGGCAGGGAAGAGCGCACGTTCATCCGGACCCTCCACATCAGAGTAAGTCTCCGTCCCCTGCGCGCCGGAGCGAAGAGATTATCGCGAATGAGGCGTAGCTAATTCAACGCCGGGGGTCTCACCTGGTGTCATCGATCCGGTGCGATTGCCTCGGTGTTGATCAGGCGAAGAACGCTCCGTTGACTTGTCGGCCGAGACGGCCGTAAGTTGACCTTTAGCCTTCGTGACTTCTGCGACGCCGGTGATCGCTGCTCCGTATCAAGGAGCATCATGCGATTCTTCGTTCTGATGCTGTTTGCGTGCGGCGCGATCGCGGAGGAGATTCCGGTCTCGCAGCCGGTGTTCATCCCATCGCCGGGCGTCGAATCGGCACTTCCCGTCGTCGCCGCGAGTGACGGCGGGTTTCTCGTGGCGTGGGATGAGGGGATTCCAGGCGCCATCACGACCGAGGGTTCGGTCGTGAAATTGCGCACCTTCCACGAGGACGGGACGCCGTGGCAGCCGGGTGAAGTGTTCATTGCAAATGGCTTTGCTGCCGTCGTGGCCGCATGGACCGGAAGCGAGTATGTGGTCGCCTATGCGAAACCGCAGTACGGCCGGCCAAATTTTGTCACACCCATCGCGGCCATGACACGCGTCAGTGAAGAGGGTCGCGTGCTCGGGAAGGAGTTGATTCTCGCATACGGATCGTCAGGGGGCGTGATCGGTCTTGTCTGCGACCGCCAGCACTGCCTGGCGACCCTGAGTCTCCTCGGTTGTCCCACTCTCGTCCTCCTCGATCCGGCCAGTGGCGTTCTTCAGACCACAGAACCTTCGCCGTGCGGCTTCGGACACTCGAGCGTGCCGCTGACTGCGCGGACAGGTGCAGGATTCGAGAAATCCAAAGGGGGGATCGCGCCCCTCGATGCGAACAGGCTCGGATCGATGGCGGCATGGGTCGATGGCTCTCAGGTGTACGCCGCGTTCGCGCCGACTGGCGAGGTGCCCGAGCGATCGCGCGGGGAGATCATCTCGGTTGTTGCGGCGCCGCAGTCTGACGGTTCGGCAGTCGTCGACGGCCAGGGACTCCTCCTCGCCTGGAGTGAACGCGGCCAAATCTTCCTCGGGGGAGAGGCCGTTCGCGACCTCTACGCCAGCTCGCCGCGACTCTCGGTTGCCGGCGGGCAGACCCTGCTCGTCCGCGTCGCGCAGGGCCACCTTATTGCCTCGAGGCTCGCAGCCCGGGTGGCCCAGCCTCCGCTCATTGAAGTAGCAGATCGAGTACTCCAACTTGCAATCAGCACGGATGGCCGCGAATGGCTTGTGGCGTGGGCGACGTACGACCAGCGAGTGCGCATCGCCTGCATCACCGCGAACGGCGACCTACTGCCCCCTGGGGGCACGGCCATCCTGCCCTCGTCGTTCCAGCAACGGGAACCGTCGGTGGCCTGGGACGGCAGCGCGTTTCGCGTCGCGTGGATCGAGGAGGCAGAAGAGGATGGTGTACGAGACGTCCGCATCACAACGCGCCTCGTCGATCGAAGGGGACTTCCGATCGGTCCGGAATCGTCATTCGGCGTCGAGCATCCGCCACCTTCGTTTCTCTCACTCAGCTCGGTGTCTCTCGGGTGCAGGACCGGTGTGTGTCTCGTCGTCTGGATGCACGAGAGGACGTTCAGCGGGGCAAGCGTGCGGTCCGACGGCACGCATGGCATCGAGAAGAGTCTCTTCGTCAGTAACCTCACGCAGCCCGCGGTCGTCCTTCCGCGCGACAGCGGCGACTTTGAGGTATGGCATGACGGGCGGTGGCATGTGGTCTCGCCCGGCGGCGATGTAATCTCGTCCACGACGTGGAGCGCGAACGACATCATCGTCTACAACGTCATCGGGGGAGGCGCGACACCGATCGTCCTTTATGGGCGATCGGTCGAGAACGATCAGCTCGGTGACTCGTTTCGGTTGTTCCTCCTCCTGTCGAAGCGGCGGGCTGTGCGCTGAACCGTTGGGGAGTTAGTTTATGTTTGGTTAGGGGTCGTATCTGGAAACCAACTCAGCGGATGAGAGTTAAGTTGATTTTCCAGATACGACCCCAGTTCGCGCGATGCCTGGTTTTGTCCGCTATTCCTGCGAACGTGTGATTCGTCGAAGCGGCTCAACAAGTGGTGGCAGGTCTTCAACCACCGTTTTCCAAATCGTGTCGACTTTCACACTGTCGTAATCGTGAACCAGGACGTGCCGCATGCCTTCCATCAATCGCCACGGCACGTCGCCGTTTGCCCGTCGCACGTCCTCGGGTATGTGTCGCGTTGCCTCGCCGATTACCAGAAAATTGCGAATGACCGCGTCAACCGTCCGCTCATCATTCGCGAAGTGCTGGTGAGTCATACCCTCCGTGTATTGCGAGATCTTGGCAATCGCATCAAGGATGTGACGAATGCGGAAGATCCACTCTCGTTCAGCCGACACGCAGCGCCTCGGCGAGGATCGCGTCGCGAAGCGGAGGAAAGATCGCGTCGCGAAGTACGAGGTCCACCTTGTGCACGTTCAACAGCTCTTGCAGCCGCAACTGCAGGGCGACGAGCTCGAAAAGCGAAATCGGCTTCGGGATCTCCACCAGCACATCAACGTCGCTCTGAGATCGCGCGTCGCCGCGCGCGGCGGATCCAAACAAAGCCATTGATTCCACGCCGAAGTCGCGGCGCAGCTCTTCGCGGTTCGCGCCGAGGATTTCCATGATTTCGTTTCTCGACAGCATAGGGTACCTTTGAATTTGGCGTCCCCAACGGGATTCGAACCCGTGTTGGCGCCGTGAAAGGGCGCTGTCCTAGGCCTCTAGACGATGGGGACGTGTGCGGCAGGCCGCCTGGTGGGCTCGGTGGGACTCGAACCCACGACCAACGGCTTAAAAGGCCGCTGCTCTACCGACTGAGCTACGAGCCCGTAACCTCAACGAACGAAACCCCCGAGGCGCGCTCGAAGGGTGCGGAAGATACCATGCCACGTGCGGAACGGGAGACGGCCGCAGCTTATTGCCTTTATAGGTACGCGAACGTCCGCATCGACAGGTTGCCGTAGTGGAATCCTTCGTAGATCGTCGTCAGGCTGTCCGTCGCGCGCGTGGCGCCGAGGGTGACGAAGACGGGCTCGAAGTGTTCGGGCGTGGGGACAGCGAGGTTGGCGTGCGGGGCGACGTCGCGGTAGTGCATGAGCGCCGTGAAATTGCGCGTGGCGAGGTGAGTGGCGAACCAATCGTCGAACTCGTTCGCCCAGTCGTCGACGGGAGCCTGTTTGTTCGCGAGGTGGATGGCGCGCAGGTTGTGGACGATGCCGCCGCTGCCGATGATGGCGATGCCGCGGTCGCGTAGTGGTGCCAGGGTGCGTCCGATGCGCATCAACTCCTCGGGAGTGGTCGGATACGGCTGTGCGATCTCGACGATCGGTACGCGCGCATCCGGGAGAAGGATGCGCAGCGGGACCCAGAGGCCGTGGTCCCAGCCGCGCGTTTCTTCGAGTGCGGCGTCTCCGAGGAGCGCAGCGATCTCGCGCGCGAGGGCGGGATCACCGGGGGCTTCGTAACGGATGCGGTAGAGCGCGTCGGAGAAACCGCCGAAGTCGTAGATCGTCTCGGGGCGAGCCACGGCATTGACGTGCAGGCCGCGGGTCTGCCAGTGCGCGGAAACGACAACGATGGCGCGCGCGCCGGCGAGCGTGGCGCCGTACGCGGCTACGGCGCGCGTGAAGTCGTCCTCCTCGAGGGCGATCGACGGAGCGCCGTGGGAAATGAAAAGGGCCGGCATCGAGGCGGTCATGTCGATATCATCCGCTGAATGCGTATCCGTTGCCTGTCCTTTATCGCCCTCGTTGTTCTCGCTAGTCAGAGCGGCATGGCCGCCGCTCCGCGGAGATTGCCTACAGGCGTCTCGCTCGATCCCGTCGCACAATCGCACGATGTCGGCAACTTTCCGCTGACGATGGCCGTTGCGCCGGGAGGGGAGCGCGTGGCGCTGCTCCTCTGCGGATGGCGCGAGCAGGGAGTGCAGATCGTCGATCGCAAGACGGGCGCCGTCGTGCAGACGCTGCCGCAGGTGGCCGCGTTCCTCGGGCTGGCGTTCTCGCCGGACGGGAAGAAGCTCTACGCCAGCGGCGGAAACGACGACTCGATCTTCGTCTATCGCTGGAAGGGCAACGAAGCGGTGGCCGATGGGAAGATCGAACTGGTGGAGCGGCCGAAACCGGTGCCGGGCGATAAACCGAAGGAGCCATCCGGCACGCAATACCCGGCCGGCCTGGCCATCTCCGCCAACGGCCGGTTCCTCTACGTCGCCGAAAACCTCTCCGACACGCTGGCTGTGATCGATCGAGCCACGGGCCAGGTCATCCAACGCGTGCGCGCGGGCCGCTATCCATACGCCGTCGTCACTGGTGCCCACGGCGAGGTCTACGTTTCCGTGTGGGGTGCGAACATCGTGATCGGTTTCCGCCCCGACGCGGACGGGCTGCTCCGCCGCAACGTTCGGATCGTCGTCGGCCGCCATCCCTCGGCGATGGTGCTTCGCGGCACGCGCCTGTACGTGGCATCGGCAAGCACCGATTCGATCAGCGTCGTCGATACGACAAAGGCGAGCGTCATCGAGACGCTCGCCGATGCTCCGCCGGCCGGGCCGCGCGAGGGGAGCACGCCTAACGCTCTGGCGCTCTCGCGCGACGGCAGCCGGCTCTTTGTCGCCGAGGCGGACAATAACGCCGTCGCCGTGTTCGACACAGCGTCACACAAGCTGCTTGGGCGCGTGCCGGTGGAGTGGTACCCGTCGGCCCTTGCCGCAGACGGGCGTGATCTTCTGGTCGTCAGCGCCAAGGGGCACGGCTCACGGCCGAATCCGAGCCGGCGTCAGCCAGGCGGGAAAACCTTGCCCAATTCGACTAACTACACGCTCGGGCAGATCGAAGGGTCGCTGCTGTCGTTTCCCGCGGGCATTTCCGGTGCGAAGCTGGAGGCGCTCACGCGTCGCGTCGCGAGCGCAAACGGATGGGGTATCAAGCGCGTCGCGGGCCGCTATCCGCCGTTCAAGCATGTCGTCTACATCATCAAAGAGAACCGCACCTACGACCAGATCCTCGGCGACATGACCGAAGGGGACGGTGATCCGTCCTTGGTCTTCTTCGGCGAGAACATCTCGCCGAACCATCACGCGCTTGCGCGGCGGTTCGGCCTCTTCGACCGCTTCTTTGTCAACGCCGAGGTCAGCGCGTCGGGGCACAACTGGTCGACGGCCGCGTACAGCTCCGACTACCTCGAGAAGACGATGCCGTCGGAGTACAGCTCGCGCGGCCGGACCTACGACTACGAAGGCGCGAACCGCACGCATCAGGTCGACGACGACGATGACGTGAACGCTCCCGCCAGCGGCTATCTGTGGGACCTGGCGGTGCGCAAGAAGATCTCGCTGCGCAACTACGGCGAGTATGTCGCGAACGGCGATGAGGTGCGCGACATCGTCGGCAAGCAGTATCAGGGGCTTCGCCGGGCGTTGCGCAACACGACCTCGCCCGATTACCCCTCTTTCAACATGGATATCAGCGATCAGACGCGTGCCGATGTCTGGCTTCGCGAGTTCAAGAGCTATGTCGAGCGCGGCTCGCTGCCGGCGCTGGAGATCGTCCGCCTCCCGAACGATCACACGAGCGGCGCCACGCACGGGAAGCCTACGCCCCGCGCGTACATGGCCGACAACGATCTGGCCCTCGGGCGCATCGTCGAAGCGGTCTCGCATTCGCCGTTCTGGCGCGACACCGCCATCGTCGTCGTGGAGGATGACGCGCAGGATGGTCCGGACCACGTCGACTCGCACCGGTCGGTCCTTATCATGATCTCGGCGTGGAACCGTGAGGGCCTCATCCATCGCTTCGTGAACACGACCGATGTCCTTGCCACCATGGAGGAGATCCTCGGGCTCGACTCGCTCTCGCAGTTCGATCACTACGGCCGGCCGCTGCGCGCGATCTTCGCGGCGGAGCCGGACCTGCGGCCCTACGACGCCATCAAGCCGTCGATCGATCTCAACGAGAAGAATCCGGAGAGCCCGCAGGCGAAACAGAGCGCGATGCTCGACTTCTCACGCGCCGACGCAGCCGACGACGAAACGCTGAATCTGATCCTGTGGCAGACGATCAAAGGCGATGCGCCGTATCCCGGTCCGACGCGGGCAGCGGTGGGGGAGATGATGCGGTGAGTTGGTTAGCGCCGGCGGCCCGCCGGGCCGATAACGTAGGTCGGACTCTTAGTCCGACCGGCGCTTGGGAGGCTGTAGTTAACGACCGCGCGAGCTCCGGTCGGACAAGAGAGTCCGACCTACGTTTTGACCGGCGCTTGGGAGACCGGTAATGGTAAACGCCTGTAGTTAACGACCGCGCGAGCTCCGGTCGGACAAGAGAGTCCGACCTACGTTCCGACCGGCGCTTGGGAGGCCGGTAATGGATAGACGCCTGTAGTTGTAGTTAACGATCGCGCGAGCTCCGGTCGGACTGGAGAGTCCTACCTACGTTTGATTCGCTGTTCGACGGCTGAAAAACTACGCAAACCCCTTCGGCCGCTCATCCAAACCCGCGGCGAGCTCGATCATCGCCGCGGTGAAGATCGGATAGCCGAGCCGAAGGTGCAGAGGCTTCTTCTGATCGGTCTTGACGGTGACTACGGTGTCGTCCACGTTGACCTCCACTTCGAAGACTTTCGGTAGCAGCACCTCGGTGCGTCTCTTGTTATCGATGATGAGGCGGCGGTTGGTGATGTGGAGCGTTCCGGCGTCGAGCGGCGCCTGGTGGATGCAGTGCTCCTGGAAGCCGAGCCGGATGGCGCATTGCGTGTGGGGCAACGTTTCGCTGGTGATGTCGCGAAGATCACGGAACTGTGCGGCGGCGAGAGCCTCGAGCTGCAGGTCGTCGCCGGTATAGCCGAGGCCTTCGCGGAGGGCGAGGAGTTGGCACTCCTGCGTCTTGCCGAGGCGGTCGCCCGCGAGGAGATGCCAGAAGACGGTGGTGTAGAGATCGTGTTTCACACCGGCCACGTCCTCGGGTGTCAGGCCGGCTGCGTCGCCCGCCTTGCAAAGGAGCTCGGCGATCGCGTTCGACTCGGCAACGCCGCGCTTCGCCAATTCGTCGAATCCGATCTCGAGAATCGTGCGGCGTGCGGAAGGAGCCCAGATCTCGTAGGGGACGGTCAGGGTCTTGCGTTCGCCGCGGAGAGCGTCGAAGGCGGCGTCGCCGCGGTCGGTGTGGAGGTAGTTCAGCGCCTTCGCGTACCAGGTGAGCAATTCACGGTTGCGCCTCTCGAGTTCTTCGCGCTCGGCGCGCTCGCGCTCTTCCTGATCGCGAATCTGCTTCCGTCGCTGGGCGGTCATGACGATGGGGATGGCGATGCAGATGACGCCGAGAATGACCTCGATCCATCCCTGCGGCCCTTTGCGTGCCACTACCCCGAGGCCGAGGAGGATGAAGAGAGCGCCGAACAGGATGAGGGCCAGGAAGCCGTAACCGCGGGGCGTGCCGTCAGGTTTGAGCGACGAGAAAAACGGTGTTTGCGAGATGCTGCGCGCGTGGGGCAGGACGGGCTCGACGACCCGCGTGGTGTCGCCGAGGAAGAAGCCGTCGTCGCGGCGGACCACGAATTCGCCGTTGGGTCCGGTGCTGAGGGTGGGGTCGTCGTCGATGGCGTCGAGGCCCTTTCGAGTGGAGACGCCGAAACGGATCGGCCCGAGGGGGAGCTTCTTCTCGACGTAGTACGTCATCGGTGGCTGACTCGACGGTTGCGCACTTGATGCCAGCGCACCAGCGACGAAGGATGTGAATGGACAACCGCTGGCGTATTTCGCACCGGGATTCTTGCAAAATTACCCGATCAGACCACGCTAAAGCATGTAAACGCGTTCTGAGAACGCGTTCACGCGTTTCAAGAACGCGTTCACACGTTCTGAGAACACGTTCACGCGTTCTGGGAACGCGTTCACTCGTTCTGAGAACACGTTCACACGTTCTGGGAACGCGTTCACACGTTCTGGGAACGCGTTCACGCGTTCCGGGAACACGTTCACGCGTTCCGGGAACACGTTCATGCGTTCCGGGAACACGTTCACGCGTTCCGGGAACACGTTCACACGTTCCAGGAACGAGTTCACTCTTTTCGAGGACTTGCGCGCAACACCAACTCACGAGTGCCTAAGTTACTTCAGCGTAAGCAGATAGGCGGCGATGTCGCGCGCTTCGTCCGGTTTCACGCCGAGGTTCGGCATGGCATTCTCGGGATCGGCCGACTGCGGATTCTGGATGTACTGCGTCAAGCTCGCCGGCGAGTTCGGGAGCTTGCGGGCCAGGATCGGACGCGAAGCGATGTGCTCGAGCGACGGGCCGATCATCCCTTTCGGACCCTCGAGGCCGGGGATGATGTGACAGGTGGTGCACCCGTACTGGTCGATGAGCTGCTTGCCGTGGCTCGGATCGCCGGCGGGTGGCGCGGTCTCCTTGCTCTTGCAGGCGATGAGGAGGGCGAGGGTGATGAGGGGGAGGTAGCGCTTCAAGGGACTCCTTTCGGGGTGCGGTGAAGAATAACCCAACGACCGGAGCGCTGGCGTCCTCGCCGGCTGGCTCGGCGGCACGTAGGTCGGACTCTCTAGTCCGACCGGAGCTTGGGAAGCTGTGAACTACAGGCGGTTATCAATTACCGCTCTCCCAAGCTCGGGTCGGACTGAGAGTCCGACCTACGTGCCGGCGGGACGCCGCCGTGCCAGCCGGCGGGGACGCCAGCGCTCCGGACCGATTAGACTCTCGCGCGCATGAGCGCCATCTACGCCCTTGCGGCTTTCGCCATGACGCTGGCAGGCGGCGCGTTTGCGTTCCGATACCAGCGCTATCTCCTTTACATCATGGCCTTCTCCTCGGGGCTGCTGATCGGCGTGGCCTTTCTCGATCTCATCCCCGAGGTCTCCGCGCTGGCGCTGGTGCACGCCATCGACATCCGCGGACTGATGATGACGGTCATCTGCGGCTTCCTGGCCATCTTCCTGCTGGAGAAGCTGACGATCATCCACGGCGAGAAACAGCATGACGCGCCGGGGCATCAACACAACGTCGGACTGGTCGGAGCGATCGGCCTGTCGTTTCACAGCTTCCTGGACGGTCTGGCGATCGGTGTCGGTTTCAAGGCCGGGGTGCAGGTCGGTCTTGTGGTGCTGCTGGCCGTCGTCGCGCACGATTTCGCCGACGGCCTCAATACCGTGACGTTCATGCTGGCCACGCGCAACAGCCGCTGGCGGACGGGCGCGCTGCTGGGCATCGACGCCATCGCGCCGGTCCTGGGCGCGCTTTGCGCGGGGTGGCTGAACATCGCCCCGCGTTTGCTGGCGTATCAGCTCTCGTTTTTCGCCGGCTTTCTGCTCTACCTCGGCGCGAGCGATCTGTTGCCGCAGGTCCATGCGCGGACGCGCGGCGCGCTCATCGCGGCGACCATCGCAGGGGTGGCAGTCGCGGGGCTGGTCGTGTACGCCCTACAATCGAGCACATGAAACGACTGTTCGCGCTCCTTCTTCTGCTCGTCGCCGCATCCGCCTTCGCCCGCAACATCACCGAGAAGGACCTCTTTCGGTTCCACTGGATCGGCGATCCGCAGCTCTCACCCGACGGCTCGCAGGTGGCCTTCGTCCGCGTTACGGTGGACGAGAAGAAGGACACCTACAACACCGCCATCTGGTCCGTGGCCACGCATGCCGGCGCAGAGCCGCGACGGATCACGAACGGACCGCATGACGCCTCGCCGCGCTGGTCGCGCGACGGGAAGCTTCTGGCCTTCACCCGCTCGATCGACAAAGACGGCAAGCCGCAACCGTCGCAGATCTGGATCCTCCGCTTCGACGGCGGCGAGCCGCACGTGCTGACGTCGCTGACGAAGGCGGTCGATTCGATCGCATGGTCGCCGTCGTCGAACACGATCGCTTTCACGGCCACGACGAAGCCGGATGACATCGATAAAAAGGACGAGAAGAAGGACGAGAAGCAAAAGGACGATGAGCACGAGAGCGACGTGCGGGTCATCAATCAGGCCGTCTATCGCGCGAACGGCGCCGGCTACCGCGACGCCACGCGTGCCACGCACATCTGGACGATCGATGTTCCCGAAACCCTCGGCGGCGACGAGACGGCGAAGCCGAAGCAGCTCACGACGGGCGAGTTCGACGAGCGTGACATTTCGTGGAGCCCCGACGGTTCGCGGATCTACTTCACCTCGAATCGCGTCGCCGAGGCGTATTACGACCGGCGCGACAACGACCTGTACGCCATCCCCGCCGCCGGCGGCGCGATGACGAAGATCGCCGACATCGAAGGACCGATCGGCCCGTACGCCGTGAGTCCCGACGGGAAGTGGGTCGCCTTCGGCGGCGAGATCAACAACCCGGTTCACTCCTACGATCAGCCTGATCTCTGGCTTGCGCCCACCACACCCGGCTCACCGGCGCGCAATCTCACCGCGGCGTACGACTACGACGTCCTGGCTGGTGTCGGCGGCGATCAGCGCGCACCGCGCGCGGGCGGCGGCGGAGGACGGCCGGTGTGGACCGATGACGGGAAGGCGATCTATGTCGTCGCCGCGGAAGAAGGCCGCGCAAATCTGAAGCGCATCGATGCGGCGACTGGCAAGGTCGAGCCGTGGACGAAAGGGAATCACGACATCCAGAGCTATTCGATCCACGGCGGCAAGACTGTGGCTCTGGTCTCGACGCCGACGATCATCGGGGACCTCTATCTCGTCGCCGCCGACGGCGCGATGACCCGGCTGACGGACGTCAATCGGAAACTGATGTCCGAGGTGACGCTGAGCGAGCCGGAGGAGATCTGGTACACGAGCTTCGACGGCAAGAAGATCCAGACCTGGGTTCAGAAGCCGCCAGACTTCGACGCGGCGAAGAAGTACCCGCTCATCCTCAACATCCACGGAGGCCCGCACGCGGCGTACGGCTACACGTTCGATCACGAGTTCCAGTGGATGGCGGCGAAGGGCTACGTCGTCCTTTACCCGAATCCGCGCGGATCGACGTCGTACGGCCAGGATTTCGGGAACATCATCCAGTACCACTACCCGGGCGACGATTTCAAAGACCTGATGGCCGGAGTGGACGCGGTGGTCGCGCGCGGATACGTCGATCCGAAGAAGCTCTGCGTGACGGGCGGCAGCGGCGGCGGATTGCTGACGGATTGGGTGGTCACACAGACCGACCGCTTCGCCGCGGCGGCGTCGCAGCGAGACATCGCTGACTGGTCGACGTTCTGGTATGTGGCCGACTTCTCGCAGTTCCAGCCGTCGTGGTTCCGCAAAGCGCCGTGGGAGGATCCAAAGGACTACGCGGCCCGCTCGCCGATCACCTACATCGATCGCGTGAAGACGCCGTTGATGCTGATCCTGGGAGAGGCGGATTACCGGACGCCGCCGATGTCCGGCGGCGAGATGATGTTCCGCGCCCTCAAGTACCGCCACATCCCCACGGTGATGGTGCGCTTCCCCGACGAGTCACACGAGCTCTCCCGCAGCGGAAAGCCCTGGCATCGCATCGAACGCCTCGAGCACATCGTGGGCTGGTTCGATCACTGGGTGATGGGAGTGGCGAAGCCGGAGTATGAGGTGGGATTGAGGAAGTAGGTTTCGCGGTCTCGGGGTTGCGGGGTCGCGCGGTTACGGGGTCGCGCGGTTGCGGGGTCGCGCGGTTACGGCTTTGGTTGCAGGGTTGCAGGGTTGCTGAGTTGCTAAATTAAAAGGCCGGGCAACTCAGCAACCCAGCAACTCAGCAACTCAGCAACCCAGCAACTCAGCAACTCAGCAACCCAGCAACTCAGCAACCCAGCAACCCAGCAACCCGTGACCCAACCGCGAGACCCCGCTACCGCGCAACCTCGCTACCGCGTCACTTCGCATCCGGAAACGTCACCACCTTGTTCTCGATCGGCTTCACGGTCTTCAGGTAGTCGTAGATTGCGCCGAGGTCCTGCTCGGTCATTCCGGAGAAGGCGATCCAGGACATCACCGTGTTGTGGCCGGCGGGCGTTTCCGGCGCCGTGTTCGCGTCCATGGAGGCGAAGGCTTTGAAGCGGCCGATGAACTCCGCTTTCGTGGCGCGCGACATGTAGCCGCCGGCCGGGGTGATGTTTGCCGTGAAGTTGCGGCCCCACGGTCCCTTCATCTCCCAACCGCCGGAGAAGGCCTTCTCGGCGATGCGCATGCCTTTGTCATCGTGCGGGGTGTGACACTCGTAGCAGCCGCCGATGGTGGCCATGTACTTGCCGTAGGCCACTCTGTCCTGCGGATCGGGCGTCTTGACCACGCTTTCGACAGGCTTCGGCGTGAACTTGACGAAGAGGTTCACGGGGAAATCGATGTGCTTCGCGGGTACCGATTTGTGGATCGGTTTGAGCGTGCGCAGATAGACCACCACGGCCTTCACGTCGTCGTCGCTCATGCTGCGGAAGTGCTCATACGGCATCATCGGGAAGAGCGCGTCGCCGTTGCGATCGATGCCTTCGCGGACGGCGCGAATGATCTCGCCGTCACTCCACTGGCCGAGGCCGAACTCCTGATCAGCCGTGAGATTCTGGGCCGCCACGACACCAGGGAAGCCGATGTTCTTGTCGAAGATGTATCCGCCCTGGCCTTCGGTCCCCGGTTTCACGGGGATGCTGAACTTCACGACGTGATCGGAATGGCAGGCCAGGCAGTCAGCGACGTGCTCGACGACGTACTTGCCGCGCGCCAGCCGCTCCGGCGTGGCCTCGACTTTCTCCGTCGATGCCGGGCGCGAGGCCGGCTTCCGCACAGTCAGCCAGGTCACCGCGCCGGCGATCAAGGCGATGACGACCAACACAACTCCACCCACGATCTTGAGGAACGTTTTCATCAATTGCTTACCTCCGATTTGGACCGATGCGTCCATTTTACGGGAGAATCCGCAAATGAGCTTCCTTCCAGTTGCCGTTTTGTTCTTCGCCGCTACTCTGCAGACGAACGTCGCGAACGTGACGACGGTCTACGAACGCGACTACGCCTCACGCCTGGTGCCGATGCTCTCCGAAGTGCTCCGCTTTCCGACCACGCAGTTCGATACCCAAGGGCACGCAGATCAGAAAGCCTGGATCGCCAAGACCGCCCACGACCTCGGCTTCACGTATCGCGACGCCGGGCCTGTCGATGAGGTCGAGCTTCCGGGTCCCCCCGGCGCTCCCGTTCTCGGTCTGATGGTTCACGGCGACGTGCAGCCGGTCGACGCCGACGCCTGGTCCGTGGCGACGTTCTCCGGCGTAGCCGATGAGAAGTACGTTTACGGCCGCGGTTCCGCGGATGACAAGGGTCCGCTCGTACAGGCCTTGCTGGCGATGAAGGCGCTCGCGCAGAGCGGCGTCGCGCGCACGCACACGGTGCGGCTCCTGATCGGTACGGACGAGGAGTCGAACAACCTCGACGTGACGACGTACCTGAAGACGCATCAGGCGCCCGACTACACGCTGGTCCTCGATTCCAATTTCCCGGTCGTCGTCGGCGAGAAGGCGTGGAACTCTCTTTCGCTCACCACGGATCCCACGTCCGAGCGGCCCGGCGTCACAAAGCCTTACAGCGTCTTTTTCATCGACGCCGGTCTGGGGACGAGTATCGTTCCCGATCGCGCGGAGGTGAAGCTGCGGTGGAAGGGCGCGGCCGAGGAGGGTCTCGAGGTCTCGCAGTCTCGCGGTCTCGCGGTGGGTGACGCCGCCGGCAACGCGGCAACCGGGCAGCTTGGCAACTCCGAGACGGCGCAACCGCGAGACCGCGCAACCGCAACATCCAACCCCGAGACCACGCAACCCCGAGACCCCGCAACCGCGAACCGAGACCACGCACCCGTGAACTGGGAGCCGCTCATGGCCGCGATCAACGCGGCACCGCGTCCTGCCGACACGCGCGTGGCCATGCAGCCCACCGGAGATACACTCTGGATCGTCACTTACGGTCACTCGGCGCACGCCGGCGTGAACCTCGAAGGTGGCCGCAATGCCTTAGTCGCGCTCGCGCGCGTGCTCGACGGCAAGCTGCCGTCAGGAGGCGCAGACGATCTCCTTGCCTTCGTCCGCACCGCCGGCGCCGATCTCTACGGCACAGGCCTCGGCATCACGGACCGCGATCCGCTCTGGGGCCGCTACGCCGTCAACATTGCCACGATCAAGCCGAACGCCGACAACCCGAAGCAATCGACGCTGACGATCAACATCCGCCGCATCCCGCCACGCACCGGCCCGGAGCTGAAGACGAAGATGGAGCAGTTCGTGGCCGCCTTCAACAAGCGCACCGGCGCGTCCCTGACGGCGACCGGCTTCTACGGCGACGAGCCGCTCGCTTTCGACGCGAACGCGAAGCTCGTCCGACGCCTCCTGGCCGATTACGCTTTGGCGACGGGCACCAAGGACCCTCGCCCGGCCATCTCCGGCGGCGGAACGTACGCGAAGCGCCTCCCGAACTCCATCGCCTTCGGCATGTGGTTCCCCGACAAACCCTACCCCGGTCACGACGTCGACGAAAAGAACCCGATCACCGATCTGCAGAAAGGGACGAAGGTGCTGATCCAGGCGCTGGTGGATATCGCGACGGGGGAGAGGGTGGTGGGGGCGTTCGGGAGGTAGGGCGGCGCGGGTCTGGCCGATAATACTGTTGCAGCGATGGGCAAACTTCTCGACAGACTGATGACCGAAACCGCCAGACTCCCGGACGAGGAGCAAGAGGCGTTTGCTGCGTTCATGCTCGCGGAACTTGAATCCGAGCGCCGATGGGATGAGCTCTTCTCACGCTCGCAGGATCTGCTTGCTCAGATGGCTGAGGAAGCGCGACAGGAGTACCGAGCCGGCCTCACCGAGCATCTGGATACTGAAAGGTTGTGAGGTCACACACGACAAGTGCGTACCCGGCCGCTCTTGCCAGAGTCGGGCGAAGATTGATGGGCGCCGCGGTAGCGGCGACGCGACGGTAGCCAGGGGTGCGAGCGCATTTT
>Ga0307470_10000141_pt1 | contig 49482 bp, 56 predicted proteins | sample atmos_gasesAM3C__FD_204565 | JGI IMG/M metagenome (GOLD analysis project Ga0307470, IMG submission 204565) | Hardwood forest soil microbial communities from Morgan-Monroe State Forest, Indiana, United States - atmos_gasesAM3C_05 | ecosystem: Environmental > Terrestrial > Soil > Temperate forest... | reverse complement strand
CCGCTCGTGAAATGGCTTTCGTGGATCGTGGCCAGTGTCATTGCATTGCTTAACGCCTGGCTTCTCATGCAGACTTTTCGAAACTGGTTCGCCGGTTAATTGCAACCATGTACAACACGATCCTGGTCCCGGTTGAGAATCGCGAGACCGACCAAACTATCCTGCGCCATATCCGGCAACTGGCGAAGCTGACCCAAGCGAAACTGACTCTGGTTCACGTGGCGGACGGCTGGGCGGCGCGGAACTACGAACGGTTCCAACTCCAGGAAAGCGAAGAGATGAAACAGGACCGCGAATATCTCGCCGCGCTCTCGGAGGAATTGCGCTCCGAAGGTTACGAAGTGAAGACCGTTCTCGCGATGGGCGATCCGGCGACGGAGATCATCAAGCTCGCACGCACGGAACCGATTGATCTCATCGCGATGACGACGCACGGGCATCGGCTCGTGGGCGATCTGCTTCACGGCAGCACTGCCGACAAGGTGCGTCATCAGGTCGATGTGCCGGTCCTCTTATTGAAGGTCCAAAAATGAAACGCGCTTCGTGCGCCCTGGCCGTCCTCGGCTTTTTCCAGATGGACTGTCTCGCCGATGAGCGGGTGGACAAGAGCGGCTACAATCTGTTTCGACCGACGCCGGACGCGCTTCTCCGCGAAATGGCGACGGACCGTCCGGATAAAACCGAAAGCGCGTTCACGTCGATGCCGGCCATTACCAGCTCGAGATGGATGTTCTGAGCCACACTCATGAGGATGCGAAACACGAATCGGTGAAATCGGTTGCGGTCGGCGCGACGAATTTCAAGGTCGGCGTTTTGAACAACGTCGATCTTCAGATCGTCGTGGAGACTTACAGGATTCAGAAAACAACGAATCGCGATACCGGCAGTTCGCGATCGTCCGGATTTGGCGGCGTCACGTTGCGTTCCAAGATCAACCTGTGGGGGAACGACAGCGGACCGACGGCCTTGAGCGCCATGCCGTTTCTAAAGATCCCGATCGCGGCGGATGATTTCGGAAACGGCGCCGTGGAGGGCGGGTTGATTTTCCCATTCGCGATGGAGCTGCCTTGTGAATGGGGCCTGGGCGCGCAGATCGAGGTGGATCATTTTCGGAATTCCGACCTGTCCGGTTATCACCAGGAGTTTTCGCATACCGTGACCGTGAGCCACGACATCGCCGGAAATCTTGGCGGGTATGTGGAGCTGTTTAACAATGTCAGCAACGAAAGCCATTCCGCCTGGATCGCGACCTTCGATTTTGGATTCACCTACGCCGTGAGCCGCAACGTTCAGCTCGATGCCGGAATGAATATCGGTCTCACTGAGGACGCGGACGATTTCAATCCGTTCCTCGGTTTGTCGATGCGATATTGAGGAAACTGCGTGCGCTCCGCCGCGGGCGCGATTAAGGAATCTCGGTGAAGGCGCTTTTTCTCACGAACGAATATCCGCCTAACGTTTACGGCGGCGCCGGGGTCCACGTCGATTATCTGTCGCGCGAGCTGGCGAAGACGATGCCGGTCGAGGTGCGCTGCTTTGGCGATCAGAATTGGGAGAAGGGCAACTTATCTGTGCGCGGGTTTGAGTTGGACGCCGAAGGATTCACCTGTCCGAAACCGCTGCGCTCCGTCTTCGGCGCGGTCCGGCGGTGCATCGATTTCAATACGGCGAACATCGACGCCGACCTCGTCCATTGCCACACCTGGTACAGCCATTTCGGCGGCATTCTCGCGAAAATGAATTACGGCCTGCCGCTCGTGATCACCACGCATTCGCTGGAGCCGCTGCGCCCGTGGAAACGCGAGCAGCTCGGCGGCGGTTACGATTTTTCGGTGTGGGTTGAGAAGACCGCGCTGGAAATGGCTGATGCCGTGATCGCCGTTTCCGGACAAACCAAGGCGGACATCGAGCGGCTCTTCAACGTGAAGCGGGAGCGACTCCACGTAATTCACAATGGGATCGATCTCGACGAGTACCGGAAAACGGATTCGACCGCGGCGCTGGTCAAATACGGAATCAAGAAGCCGTTCGTGCTTTTTGTCGGGCGGATCACGCGACAGAAAGGGATCATCCATTTGGTCCGCGCGATCAAACATATGGCGGAAGGATTTCAGATCGTTCTCTGCGCCGGCGCGCCCGACACGCCTGAGATTGGCCAGGAAATGAAAGAAGCGGTCGAGAAGGTGCAGGCCGATCATGGCGGCGTGATCTGGATCGATGAAATGGTCGACAAAGAGACCGTGCGCGAACTTTATTCGAACGCGTCAGTCTTCTGCTGTCCGTCAATCTATGAACCTTTTGGGATCATCAATCTCGAAGCGATGGCATGCGAGACCGCGGTCGTTGCAACGGCTGTCGGCGGAATCAAGGAAGTCGTCGTCTATGGTGAAACCGGGTTCCTCGTGCCGATCGATCAAATGAACGAGAGCCCGTTCGAGCCGCGTGATCCGGAAAAATTTGCGCGCGATCTCGCGGCGCGAATCAATCAGCTCATGGCCGATCCGGCGCTCTGCGAAAAGTTTGGCCGCGCCGGACGCAAGCGCGCCGAAGAAAAATTCGGGTGGCCCTCAATCGCGCGGCAGACCAAGGCGCTTTACGAAGGATTGCTCCAGAAGCACTGAGCTTATGTTCGTCGACCGGATCAAAGTTTTCGCGCAGGCCGGCAGCGGGGGACGCGGCTGTGTAAGTTTTCGGCGCGAAAAGTTTGTGCCCAAAGGCGGACCCGATGGCGGCGATGGTGGACGCGGCGGCGACGTGATTCTCCGCGCCGACATTCACGTCGATAATCTCTCGAATCTTTTCTACGAGCCCATCATCAAAGCGAAGAATGGCGGGCACGGACAAGGCAAGAAAATGCACGGGCGCGGCGCGGTGCCGAAGATAGTGAAGGTGCCAGTCGGAACGGTCGTTTATAAAGATGAAGGCGGAGCGCTGAAGGCGGAAGAAATCCAAGTCGCAAAGGAAGCCGATTCCGCCTTCCGCCCTCCGCCTTCATCCTTTTCCCCGATCGCCGATCTGACTCACGATGGCGAAGAGTTCGTTCTCTGCGAGGGCGGCCGGGGCGGAAAAGGCAACGTGCATTTCAAGAGCTCCAGGAACCGCGCCCCGATTCAGTACACCGAAGGCGAAGAAGGCGAGCAGGGCCATTTTCTTTTCGAGCTGCGCACGATGGCGGACGCGGCGCTCGTCGGTTATCCGAATGCTGGCAAATCGACGCTGCTCGGGAAAATTTCCGCGGCGCACCCGAAAATCGCGTCGTATCCGTTTACCACCCTGCATCCGATCGTGGGCGTGCTGGAATTCGGCGATTACCGCCGCGCCTCGATCGCGGACATCCCGGGCCTGATCGAAGGCGCGCACCGCAACGTCGGGCTGGGCCACGATTTTCTCCGGCACATCACACGTTGCCGTGTCCTCCTCTTCGTGCTCGACATCGCCGGCAGTGAAGGCCGTCATCCCATCGAGGACCTGCAAAGTCTCCGGCGCGAAATCGATCTTTACGATCCGCGCCTGTCCCGGCGTCCCTGGCGAATCATCGCCAACAAAATGGATCTGCCGGACGCCGAGGAAAATCTCGACGCGCTGCGAAAACGTTTTCCCGACGTTGAGGTGGTCGCCATTTCGGCTGCGAAATCCAAAGGACTGGACGAATTGAAAGGGCGGCTCGAACAATGGCTTTTCGCCGAAGCCGCAGCGGCTGGAGCGAAACCAAAGCTTGAAGCTGCGGCGCCCGCGCCTTGCGAATAACAGGTGGACAACTTACGTAACTTCACTGACAATCGCCCCTCCTTCCCATGGCCAAAAGAGTTGTAGCCAGTTACTGCACCACTTTTCTGAAACCGGAGATGCTCCACATCTACCGGCAGGTGCGGTCTCTTCACGAATACGACACGTTCGTGATGACGAAGGCGCTTCAGAACATCGAGCGCTTCCCGTTTCGCGATATCGAGTTGATCCCAAAGCCGCGGACCAATCCGCTCCGGCACGGTTGGCTCAAATGGGTGCAACAGAAACCGGCGATCGTGTATCGCGGCGAATACCAGATGCTGTCGAAGTTACTCGACCGCCGCGGCGCCGACCTGATGCACATTTATTTTGGGCATACCGGCGTACACCTGCTGCCGTTCATCGAGCGCTGGCACAAGCCGTGTGTCGTCTCGTTTCACGGCGCCGATGTTGCCGAGAAAAAGGACATCCGCGATTACGGCCCGAAGCTGAAAGAACTGTTCAACGCGGTGCCGCTGGTGCTGGCGCGTTCGAAGTCACTGGCGGAGCGACTTCTCAACCTGGGGTGTCCGCCCGAACGTTTGCGGATTAATCGCACCGGCGTTCCGCTCCACGAATTTCCTTTTGTCCGGCGCGACGCGCCCGTCGATGGCCGCTGGCGTTTCATGCAAGCGTGCCGATTGATTCCAAAGAAAGGCGTCGCGACGTCGCTCTGCGCGTTTGCGATTTTCCAAAAAGAATTTCCAAACGCGGAGTTGATCATCGCCGGCAAGGGACCGCTCCAGCCGCACTTGGAAGAGCTGGCCGAAGAACTCGGCATCGTGCGCAAAGTGCATTTCCGCGGATTTCTTTCCCAAAGGGAACTGCTCGATCTTTACAGCAGCTCGCATTGTTTTCTGCATCCGAGCGAGACGCCGCCTGACCAGAACCAGGAAGGAATTCCGAATTCGATCCTGGAAGCGATGTCGACCGGGCTCGCAGTCCTGGCGACGCGGCATGGTGGAATTCCGGAAGCCGTCGAGGAAGGCCGCAGCGGCCTCCTGGTCGAGGAACGCGATTTCGAAGCGCTCGCGGCCGCGATGAAAAATCTGGTGCGCTCACCGTTTGCTTTCCGTGAGATGGGCGCCCTCGCCAGCGAATCCGTGGCGGCGAATTTCGAGCAGCGCGAGCAGATTCGCCAGCTCGAGGCGCATTACGACGAAGCGATTGCGCTGGCCGGAGCGGAGGAGCGAATCGTCGGGCCCGAGATGGAATTGACGACCGATCGCGGAGCCGAACGGCTCGGCGCAAAAACGGAAGTCGCGGCGCGCAATGGCTCGGTGGAACCGGGCCGGCTGACTGGCGTCACGATCGCGAAATAGTTTTCGCGATTTCACTCTTGTCATCGCAATAAAACGCGCTTTGGTATGCGCGACGCAAGCGCTCCTGTGTGCGCCGCTTCCGCGGTGCCGCAACCTGCGGGATGCAATTGGGCGCTGCCTCTAATTGCCTTAATTGTAATGCGCCGTTTCCATTTACTGCCGTTGTTACTTATCGCCGCTCTTCTCGCGTGGGGCGGATTTGCGACGACGGCTCTCGCCGCGGAAGCGACGCACGCTGCGACGGAAGAGCACCATGTGCCGCTCAAGCCGGAGGTCATTTTCGAAGTCGGCCAATTCGCGATTACCAACTCAATGCTGGTGACCTGGATCGTGGCTATCGCGATCATCGTTTTTGCGCAAGCCGCCACCCGCAACCTCAAGCCGGTACCGACCGGAAAACAAAATTTTTGGGAATGGCTGGTCGAAAGTCTCTACAACTTTCTAGAGAGCATCATCGGCGCTGATCTGGTGCGAAAGACCTTCTGGTTCTTCGCCACCATTTTCATTTTCATTCTATTCGTAAACTGGTTCGGCCTCGTTCCTGGCGTCGGGACAATCGGCTGGGGGCATCATCTGGCGGACGGCTCGTTTCAGCTCGATCGACCGTTACTCCGCGGCGGCAATGCCGATCTCAATATGACGAGCGCGATGGCCATCATCTTTTTCGTCTTGTGGTTGTTCTGGGCGATCCAGGCCAACGGCGTCGGCGGCGTGCTGCTTCATATTTTTGGGCCGAAAGGCGAAAGCAAAGGCATCATGAAAGTCGCCATGGTCGGGATTTTCTTCGTGGTCGGACTGCTCGAAATCGTTTCGATCTTGTTCCGCCCGATTTCGCTGAGCTTCCGGCTTTACGGAAACGTCTATGCCGGCGAAACGATCCTGGAATCGATGTCCACGATGGTGCCGTCGCTTTCCTGGCTGATCCCGATTCCGTTTTATTTCATGGAACTGCTCGTCGGTTTGGTGCAGGCCATGGTTTTCATGCTTTTAACCGCGGTCTTCACCCTGTTGATCGCGCAACACGAGCCGGGACATGAGGCTCACCACTAAAGATTTCGGCGGTTATGACCGTGGTTCCCGCGGAGGCCGCTGACGAAACAAAAACAAGAAAGAAAAATATGTTGTTACCACTGTTAGCAGAAATGGGCGGAAGCATTCACATCGGTTTGGCGGCGCTCGGCGCGGCCATCGGCGTCGGTCTGATCGGCATGGGCGCGGCCTCGGCGGTCGGCCGTAATCCAGGCGCGGCAACTCCGATCCTGGTGCAGGCGATTCTCGCAATCGCGTTCGCGGAAGCGATCGTGTTCTACGCGCTCTACCTCGCGCCGAAATAAGGAGCGATCATGTTCGCGATTTTCCTGGCAGCGAGCGCGCTGGATTCGGCGCGCGAAACGCTCGAGACCTTCGGCTGGAACCTCAAGCTGTTTCTGTCGCAGGTCATCAGCTTCATCATTGTGGCGTTGCTCCTGCGAAAGTTTGCTTACAAACCGATTATCGCCGTGCTGGCGCAGCGTCGACAGCAAATCGCGGACGCGCAGCTGAACGCGGAGAAGATCAAGCAGCAGCTCGCCGAAGCCGAGCAGCGCCACGCGGAGATTCTCGCGACAGCGAACGCGCAGGCGCAAAAAATGATCGACGAAGCGCGCGACAGCGCGACGCACGTCGCCGAGCGCAAGCAACAGGAAGCAATTGCGGCGGCGGAACAGATCATGGCGAAGGCGCGCGAAGCGAGCGCGATCGAACACGAGCGGACCATGACCGAATTGAAGAGGGAACTCGGTCGCCTCGTCGTCGATACGACGGCGAAAGTGACCGGCAAAGTTCTCACTTCGGAAGATCAACGAAGGCTCCAGGAAGAAGCGGCGCGCCAAATCGCGTCGTAACGATCCAGCGATGAAGATCAACAAAGAGACGCGACAACTTTCGAAGGAACTCTTGCGCGCGAGTTTCGTCGACGGCCGGCTCGAGGGCAGCCGGATTTCGTCTCTGGTCAAATCGTTGATCGAAAAAAAGCCGCGTCATTTCATCCAGGTCCTCGAAGCGTACCAGCGCCTGATCCGTCTCGAAGTGGAAAAGCGCACGGCGACAATCGAGACCGCGACCGAGCTTTCGCCGGAAGCCGGGCAGCAAATTGTCGCCAATCTCACCCGTAAATACGGCAACGATCTCACGGCGCGTTTCGTCGTGACCCCGGAGTTGCTCGGCGGAATGCGCATCCGCGTGGGCAGCGACGTTTGGGACAGCAGCGTCCGAAACCGGCTCCAGCGCCTCCAGCAACAACTTTAGTCTTTATTTATTATGAGCAGCATCCTCGAAGAAATTGAAACGCAGATCGCCGGTCTCAAGACGACGACCACGAAAGCTAACGTCGGCATTGTCCGCGAAACCGGTGACGGCGTGGCCCGCATCGAAGGACTCAGCGACGTGATGTTGAACGAGATGATCGAGTTTTCGAGCGGCGTCTTCGGCCTCGCGCTCAATCTCGAAGAAACAGAAGTGGGCGCCATTTTGCTGGGTGACACGACGAAGGTCATGGAGGGCGATGAAGCCAAGACGACGGGCAAGCTGCTCCAGGTGCCGGTGGGCAAGGGTTTGTTAGGCCGTGTCGTCAACACGCTCGGTCAGCCGCTCGACGGCAAGGGGCCGGTGAAATCCGAGGTCGCCTATCCGCTCGAAAAAATTGCGCCGGGCGTTATCAAACGGAAAAGCGTCAGCCAACCGGTCCAAACCGGAATCATGGCGATCGACGCGATGATTCCGATCGGCCGCGGCCAGCGTGAATTGATCATCGGCGATCGCGCGACGGGGAAATCGACAATCGCGCTCGACACGATCATCAGCCAGGCGCGCTTGAACAAGGCGGCGGAGGCGGGGCGGCTGAAAGATTATCGTCCGCTCTACTGCATTTACGTTGCGATCGGTCAGAAAAATTCCAACGTCGCCCGCGCTCTTGCGACTCTGGAAAAAGAAGGCGCGATGCCCTACACGACGATCATTTCGGCGCCGGCATCCGACACGGCAACGAACCAATACCTGGCGCCGTTTGCCGGCGCGGCGATGGGCGAGTGGTTCATGGATAACGGCATGGACGCGCTCATCATTTACGATGATCTCTCGAAGCACGCGGTCGCGTATCGGCAGGTCTCGCTCGTGTTGAAGCGTCCTTCCGGCCGTGAAGCGTATCCGGGCGACGTGTTCTATTTGCACTCGCGTTTGCTGGAGCGCAGCGCGCGCGTGATCGAGGAAGCCGGCGGCGGTTCGCTTACAGCGTTGCCGATTATCGAAACCCAAGCCGGCGACGTATCGGCTTACATTCCGACAAACGTCATTTCGATTACCGACGGCCAGATTTATCTCGAGACGGATCTGTTTTACCAGGGCGTGCGTCCGGCGATTTCAGTCGGTCTCTCCGTGAGCCGCGTCGGTTCCGCCGCGCAGATCAAGGGAATGAAACAGGTGGCGGGCAAGATCAAACTCGATCTCGCGCAGTTCCGCGAGCTGGCGGCCTTCGCCCAGTTCGGTTCCGATCTCGATGCCGCGACAAAAGCGCGGCTCGAGCGCGGTCAACGCATCGTCGAGCTCTTCAAGCAAATCCAATACAACCCGATCGCGGTCGAGGAACAGGTCGCCGTCCTTTGGGCGATGCAGAATGGTTATCTCGATGCGGTGCCGGTCGACAAAGTGAAGCAATTTCAGACGAAGCTGCAGGATTACCTCCGCACCCGGAAGGAGAGCCTGATGGCAACGATCGTTACCAAGAAAGCGCTCGATAAAGATCTCGAGGCGGATCTCAAAGCCGCGCTCGATGAATTCAAATCGACCTGGCAATGATTTCCTTGGATATGCCGCCACGCCTCCCTTCCCTCCGCAAGCTCGATGCTGTCGAAAACGCGATCTATCTCATCCGTGGCCAGCGCGTCATGTTGGATTCGGATTTGGCTGTGATTTATTGCGTTACAACCAAACGGCTCAATGAGCAGCTAAAGCGAAATCGAAAGAGGTTCCCGGCAGATTTTGCGTTCCAAGTCAGTCCCAAGGAGTTCGCTGGTTTGAGGTCGCAAGTTGCGACCTCAAAGAAAGGCGGGCGCCGATATCGTCCGTGGGTTTTCACCGAGCATGGCGCGATCATGCTCGCCAGCGTCCTCAATAGCGATATCGCCGCGCAAGCCAGCGTCCGGGTCGTCCGAGCGTTTGTTCGCTTGCGTGAAATGGTCGCCGCGAATGCGCAACTCGCAGTTAAGTTAAGCGACTTGGAACGCCGGCTCGATTCGCAGGACGCGGCGATTGTCGAGTTGTTCACGGCTCTGCGGCGGCTGGTGGAGCCCGAGGTTAAACCGAAGGGCGAAATTGGTTTTCACGTTCGTGAGCGAGCGGCGCGTTACCGCGCGAAAGGACGAGTCTAGAAATGGCGAATACCCAAGACATACGGCGGCGGATCAAATCGATCCGCAACACTTCGCAGATCACCAAGGCTCTGCAGATGGTGGCCGCTTCGAAGATGCGCAAGGCGCAAATGGCCGCGCTCGCCGGACGTCCGTATTCGACGTTGATGAATCGCGTGCTGGTTTCGTTGCAGCAGCGGACCGACTCGAAACTTCATCCGCTCTTGCAAGTGCGCGACGTGAAGAAGGAGCTCGTCATTGTTCTCAGCACCGACAAGGGCCTGGCCGGCCCGCTGAACACGAATCTCTTTCGCGAAGCGATCAAGTTCGAGGCCGAGAAGGCCCTTTACGTGAGCTCGGGCGCAAAGGCGCGCCAGTTCGTCGTTCGGACGCGTCGCGAATTAATCGCCGACTTTCCGCTCAAGGACGCGCCGGCCTTTACCGAGACAAAAGAGATCTCGAAGTTCGCCGTCGAAAAATTTCTGAGCGGCGAAGTCGATAAAGTTTCGGTGCTCTTCACGCATTTCATCAACACGATCAACCAGCGTCCGGAGGTGCGAACGCTTCTGCCGATCTCACGATTCGATCTGCCGCAAGCGTCGGTCGCGGCTGAAGCCGTCGAAGGTGCCGCCGATCCGATGTTGGGCTACATCTTCGAGCCGACGGCGGAGGGCGTTCTCGATATCATGTTGCCGTATTACCTGCACTATCAGGTCTACCAAATGGTGCTCGATGCGCGCGCGTCGGAGCACAGCTCGCGGATGGTGGCGATGAAGAACGCGACCGATAACGCGAAGCAATTCATCAAGGATCTCACTCTCGAATACAACAAGATGCGCCAGGCCAGCATCACCACCGAGCTGCTGGAAATCTCGACGGCTCAGATGGCGGTCGGCGGTTAAACAGAATTATGAATAAAGGAAATATCGTTCAGGTCATTGGTCCCGTGGTGGACGTCGAGTTCAAAAACACGACCGAATTGCCGCGAATTTATAACGCGCTCGAAATCGAATACGAAGTAGGCGGCAACCCGACCAAGTTGACCCTCGAAGTCCAGCAGCACCTCGGCGAAAACTGGGTTCGCTCCATCGCGATGTCCTCGACCGAAGGATTGAAGCGCGGCATGCCAGTGAACGACACCGGCGGGCCGATCACTGTTCCGGTGGGCGAGGGGACGCTCGGTCGCGTGTTCAACGTAACCGGAGATCCGGTGGATAATCGCGGTCCGGTCAGCTTTACCAAGCGCTATCCGATTCACCGTCCGGCCCCGGCCCTCACTGATCAGGATACTGGCGCAACAATTCTGGAGACCGGCATCAAGGTCATCGATCTGATTTGCCCGTTCACCAAAGGTGGAAAAGTCGGCGCGTTCGGCGGCGCCGGCGTCGGCAAGACCGTTGTCATTCTCGAGCTGATCAACAACATCGCCAAAGGCCATGGCGGGTTCTCGGTGTTCGCCGGAGTGGGAGAGCGGACTCGTGAAGGGAATGATCTTTACACGGAAATGAGCGAAGCCGGCGTAATCGACCAGAAGGACCTGAGCAAGTCGAAGGTGGCGCTGGTTTACGGACAGATGAACGAGCCTCCGGGCGCGCGTTTGCGCGTCGCGCTCTCCGCGCTGGCGATGACCGAATATTTCCGCGATGAACGCAATCAAGACGTCTTGTTGTTCATCGATAACATTTTCCGATTCTCGCAAGCGGGCTCCGAAGTCTCCGCGTTGCTTGGTCGAACGCCATCGGCGGTCGGTTATCAACCGACGCTCGCCGCGGAGATGGGCGACCTTCAGGAACGCATCACGTCGACCAAGAAAGGCTCGATTACGTCGGTCCAGGCGGTCTACGTCCCGGCGGACGATCTTACCGATCCGGCACCGGCGAACACATTCGCGCATTTGGATTCGACCATCGTGCTCGAGCGCTCCATCGCGGAGCTCGGTATTTATCCGGCTGTCGATCCGCTGGCTTCGACCTCGAAGTCGCTCGCGCCCGATGTCGTCGGCGAAGAACATTACGCAGTGGCGCGTGGCGTGCAGAAAGTGTTGCAGCGTTACAAGGATCTTCAGGACATCATTGCGATCCTCGGCATGGACGAACTGAGCCCGGAAGATAAGCTCACCGTTTTCCGCGCCCGAAAAATCCAGCGGTTTCTCAGCCAACCGTTTCACGTCGCCGAAGTTTTCACCGGCACGAAGGGCGAATACGTTTCGATCGCCGAGACGGTCCGCGGCTTCAAGGAAATCCTCGACGGCAAACATGACGAAGTGCCCGAGCAGAATTTCTACATGAAGGGCGGCATCGAGATGATCAAGGAAGAGAAAACTGCCTAACGAATCATGGCTGCGACGCTAAAACTCGAAATCGTGACGCCGGAAAAAACGGCCTATTCGGAAGACGTCGAGATGGTGACGTTGCCCGGATCGGAAGGCGATCTCGGCGTTTATCCGAACCACGTTCCGCTGCTCACAACCTTGAATCCCGGCGAGCTGCGCGTGCTGAAAGATGGCAAGGAAAGTTTTCTCGCGATCGGCGAAGGTTTCGTCGAGATCACTGGCTCGTCGGTTTCCGTTCTCACCGACATGGCGCTGGAAGCGTCGGGGATCGATGAGTCCGTAGCCGAAGCGGCCGTGGCGCGCGCGCGTGCGGCCATGAAAGAAGATCTCGGTAAGGAAGAAGTCGTCGCCGTTCAGGCGTCGCTCCAGAAGGCGCTCGCGCAATTGCACGTCAAACGCCGTCGCCATAGCTAGAGTGCCAACGCCGGACAAGCTCGGGATCATCGCCGGTAACGGCGTTTATCCGCGGCTGCTCGCCGAGGCCGCTCGTCGCGCCGGGGTGAAGACAATCGTCGCGGCCGCGTTCATCGACGAAACGGACGAACGCCTGGCAGGCAAAGTCGACGAGATCCATTGGATGCGCGTCGGACAGCTGGCAAAAATGATTGCCTGCTTTCGCAACGCCGGCGTTCACGATGCGATCATGTCCGGCCAGATCGCGCCGAAAAATCTCTTCGATTTGCGACCCGATTGGAAAATGCTTTTGCTGCTCGCGCGTCTGAAGCGTCGCAACGCCGAATGCATTTTCGCCGCGATCGGCGATGAGCTTTCGCGCGCTGAAGTCACCCTGCTGCCGGCGACGTCATTTCTCGAGGAATGTCTGGCGCCGGCGGGATTGATCGCCGGTCGCAAACTGGGGCGCCGCGAAGAAGAAGACGTTGTGTTTGGTTTCGAAATCGCGCGTGAAATCAGCCGGCTCGATATCGGGCAAACGGTCGTGGTTAAGAACGGCACTGTCCTCGCGGTCGAAGGTTTCGAAGGAACCAACGAAGCGATCAAGCGCGGCGGTGTGCTCGGGCGCAAAGACGTTATCGTGGTGAAGGTGGCGAAACCAACTCAGGACATGCGCTTCGACGTGCCGGTCGTCGGCGTCGCAACCATCGAGGTCGCCAGCGAAGCGCACGTGCGCGTCATCGCGGTGGAAGCAGGCCGAACATTATTCCTGGAGATGGACGCAGTCATTGCGTCAGCCGAGCGCGCCAACATTTCAGTCGTCGCGCGGTAACGAATCGAAATTATCGCACCCGGTTCACTGACCAATTGACTGGAATTCGAACGGACCGGAACACTCCCGGTTTGAATCGCCACTTCTTGAACGCAGTCAGCGCGGCTTTGTCCAGGACAGCGCTCCCACTACTCTTGACGACCGCGACGGCGCTGATCTTGCCGGCTTTGTCGATCCGCAACTCGTAAACGCCGCTTCCGGTGGTGTTCGTTCGTTGCGCTTCTTCAGGGTAAGCGGCGCCGGGCGCTGCCGAAGTATTGCCAATCAACTGTTCGTCGCTAATCGCGGAAGTGTGCCCGTCACTCCAGACCGCCGTGGTTTCGCTCGCAGCCAGCGAAAATGTTCCCACTAGAAATACGCAAGCGGCGAAGACGATTACTCGCGATGTGCGCATGAGGCGACCTTAGGTATCGAGACAGCGATTGCAACCGGCGGCCGTGCGTCGCGAAGACGGGCTTGTCATTTCTACTTGCCGTTGCCAGCATCGGGCCAAGCAAGTAAACCCCTATGAGCAATCCCCAGCCACTTCCACCTCCGACAGCCGACGACAAAGTACCCGCGCGAATCCTGGCGATCGAGCTTGAGACTCGAATTGCGACGCAGCCGTTGCATTATCGATCCGGCGACGAAGAAACCGCAGCTAAAAGCCTGAAGACGTTGTTCGACACGACGCGCGATTTGTTGGCTGAACACACCGAGGCTCGCGCGTTCGCCACCGCGGCGATTTTCCTGCTGAACCAAATGCTGCGGCCGAATACCGCGCGCTGGCATCGCTGGATGGTGGACGGAAAATTCAACAGCGAATTGTCGCGGCGCCAGTTTCGTTACGAACTGCAACTGTTACGTCCGCAGCTCAAGGAATTTCAGGAGCTGCTGGACATCATCGCGAGCGGCGAGGCAAAAGCGACCGCGGTATTTGCTGCCCTCGTCAAAAGCCAGCCTTCGGTAGACGAACGTCGCGTCGACCTCGGCCCGTCGGTGCGCCCGCGATTCGCCGAGGAAGTAGAACCAAAGTCGGGTGGTCTGCCGGAAGGTATTAAAGAAGGAGCGGCCTTCCTCACCGCGCAACAAATCGAAAAGATGGAACACGCGACCATCCGGCAACGTCGAGTCGCGCTCGGTTCGCCGGAAACGGAACTACAGAATGCGTCTGGACTTTGTCTTTCCGGCGGCGGAATTCGCTCGGCCACTTTTTCTCTAGGTATCGTACAGGTTCTCGCGCGGCAGGGTTTGTTCGAAAAGTTCGATTACTTGTCGACCGTGTCCGGCGGCGGATATCTCGGGACGTTCCTGACCTCTTATCTTGGCGCAGCGCGAACCGGATCGGAAAAAATTCGCGACGTAATCAATGACGCGTTCGTGGCGCAAAGCGGGCGCGAGCCGGACGCGATTCGCCATCTGCGTAACAACAGCCGGTATCTGATCAGCGGCGGCGTTTGGGCGCGGCTAAAAATGTTGGGCCTCGTCTTGACTGGCATCGTGACGAACACGCTTCTGCTGTTGCCGCTGCCGCTCCTGGCAGTGCTGCTCGTGTGGCTTTTGGTGCAGGTCGGTGCATGGAGTCCCGATGGAATCGCGGCGCCATCGCTTCGCGGTACGCCGGTATTTCAAGTTTTTAAGTACGCCGCGCTGGTCTTTGGCGTTGCCTGGTTGGCGCTTCCTTTGATCCGCAATATCGCGCGCGGAAAAGAATGGAACTCCCTGCCGGCGAAAACCCGCAGTTTTTGGGAAGCGATGGCCGTCGTGCTTGGCGTGATCGTGCTCTTGATCGCGGCGCTGGTCGTGGTGCCGGGTTTTTTTCAGATCGCTTCCGCTATTCGTTACCACAGGTTGAACCTTTCATTTTTGCCGGGAATCAGACGGCTGCTTGAATCGGAGAAGGCGTTGGCTGCGATCGCGGCGCTTGCGCCGCTGTTTCTAGGTCTATTTGCGGCGAAGGCAAAACCGGGAACGCGCAAGAAAAAATGGCTCACGCTTCTCTTTGCCCTGAGCGGTCCGGTCCTGGCGTTCGCGGTTTTTCTCATCGTCGGCAATCGCAGCGTCGGCCCAGATCCCGTTTGGTTGATCGGGCGCGTCGCCTTCGTTACCGGGCTTATCACTTTGTGGGGCTGGCTTTTTGTCGATATCAATGAGTTCTCGCCGCACCGCTATTACCGCAACCGTCTTTGCGAATGTTATCTCGCTGTTCCCCAACGCAGCGAACGAGGCGCAGTCCGCAGTTTGATCCGACGCATTCTTCATGGCCGGAAAAAAGACGAGACCCATTCGAAATCTCACGTCGGCGTGCTTCGGCAACTAGCGCTGTCTGAAATCAACAAATCCGGCGCTGCGCCCTACCACTTGATCAACTGCGCGGTTAATCTCCCCGCCAGCCTCGAGCCGAATCTGCGCGGACGAGAGGCCGACTTCTTCGCCTTTACGCGAGACTACTGCGGCGGTCCGGTCTGCGGTTACATCAAGACCGACGTTCTGGAGAAACTCGATCCGAACATGGACGTCGGTACGGCCATGGCGGTCTCCGGCGCCGCTGCATCCGTAAACATGGGAGTGAAAACTCTGAAGCACCTGCGTTTTCTCCTTACCCTGCTGAACGTTCGTCTTGGCTACTGGCTTCGGAATCCCGCGGTGGGCCCGCGTCATTGGTGGAATCCGCCCGGCCCGCGCTATCTCTTTCGCGAAATGACGGGCTGGATGCACGAGAAGAGTGGCTACCTCAATCTCTCCGATGGCGGCCACATCGAGAATCTCGCGCTCTACGAAATGTTGCGGCGCCGTTGCAAATTCATCGTCGTCATCGATGGCGGAATGGAGCCCGGCATGGAAGCCGCCGACCTCATGCTCGCGCAACGTTATGCTGAAATCGATCTCGGCATTCGTTTCGAAATTGATCTCGCCGACCTCGCGCTCGATGCCAACCGGCGCAGCCGCGCCTATGCCGTGTTTGGAAAAATCCATTACCGGCCGCATAGCGACAACACCGGTGAACACGACCTCGGTTGGCTCGTCTATTTCCATCTGGCCCACACCGGTTCCGAGCCCGGTTACGTTATGGATTACGCACGGCAGAATCCGGATTTCCCGCACCAGACCACCGGCGATCAAATTTACGATGAAGCGCAGTTCGAAGCTTATCGCCGCCTCGGCGAATGCGCGGCCGAGAGTCTATTTCGTCCCGAGATTTCCGAGCCGTTCATCGCCACGCGTCCGGACCCGATGGCCGATGAGAGCGCGCCCGTCTTCAAAACGCTCGACGATTGGTTCGCGGCTCTCGCCAGCAGTTTGCTTCCGGATAACGACCCAGCATTCAAACCGACAACTCCGCCCGCATCGCCCGGCGAAGCGTGAAAGATGCGGTTGAGCGCGTCGACCGTTCCATTGATGCGTTGTTGCCGACTTTCCGAAAAGAGAATGCGGCGACGCGGGCCCAATTGAATGCCGGCTCTGGCGTTTGCTTCGTCCCCTGACGGCGGCGAATTATCCGTTGCAAATCGCCGGGCAGCGCTCGAAAATCTCCCTCCGATAAACGGGGTCTTAGCTCAGTTGGTAGAGCACCACAATGGCATTGTGGGGGTCAGGGGTTCGAATCCCCTAGGCTCCAGTCTTCGCTCGCCGCGGTAGCGCGAAGCGAAGACTGTCGCGCCGTAGCTTTCGCGAAGGCGGACGGCTATAAACGTTGCGACGCGTTTGGCGGCGAGCTGCGACTCGGCAGGCCTGAGAGAAACAAATCGATTTGCATTCGCTCGCCGTGCGGTCCAAAGCGAAGACAACCCCCAGGACGAATGGATCGATTCGTTTACGTCTACATTCTTCAAAGCGAAGCCGATCCCAATCATTTTTACGTCGGCCGAACGCAGGACCTTCGCGCCCGACTGTTACGGCGCAATGCCGGACAAGTTCGACACACGTCAAAATGGAAACCGTGGCGCCTCAAGACTTACATGGCATTTTCGGATGCGAGTCGTGCCGGCGCCCTCGAGCGTTACTTGAAATCGGCTTCCGGCAGAGCGTTTATCAAAAAGCGACTTTGAATTCGCGTCGTCCGTTACGCGCAGTTCGATTGATTGGGCGCGTTACGCGCAAGGGTAAAAATCCCGCCTCTGCGGGATCACTTTCCAGAGCCTTCGCAGCGCGATGGATAATCCCCTAGGCTCCAGTCTTCACCGGCCGCTTGTCCGCTCCCTGACTGAAGATGCGCGCCATCACTTCGCGTAGCCAGGCAAGACGGGCGCGGGCCATCAGGAGCGCGCCTCGGGCGGTCAGATAGGAGTAGACATCGCCGGAGGAGAGCTGTTTGCGATTGTCCGCTTCGATTTTCTTAACTTCCGCGCTCATCTTGCTGATCATCGTGTCAACGAACCGGCGTTGTTCCTTGGACGTCAGCGCGGGAAGAAAGCGAAAACGGAGCCGAAGCAGATCGGAGATGCCCACGAGTTTTTCGTGCTCGGCCTCGATAATCCAGGCACGGAGAATTTTGCGGCCCGACGCAGTCAGATTGTATTTCAGCCCGCGTCGTTCGCCAGTGGCGTGTTCCCGCACGGAGAGCAGACGATTTCGCGCGAGGCGCTGGACCAGGGGGTAAATGGAGCCAGCGCTGCCGCTCCAGTGAGGATTGGGGGACCGTTCGAAGACCTTGCGGATCTGATAAGGAGTAAGGCGGTCGTGCAAGGAAACAACCCCGAGGACCGCGCCTTCCAGTTCGCTCACTTTCCGCATTGACATGCTTTGCCGCAGAGTGCAACTATTGTCAATAATACGAATCGCACTATGCATCCCTTGCCCATCCGGTTTGGCGCGGCCTTCGCCGCCATCGTCTCCGCAATTTCCACGACCGCTTGCGGGCCCCGCTCCCTTCCGGCGCCGGACAAAGTGGAATTGAGCGCGCGGACCTCGGTGGCGATTGAGTCCGCCACTGGATTGCCAGTCGTGATGGCGCGCATCAATGGCCGCGGGCCATACCGGTTCATCGTCGATACCGGCGCGATGGGATCAGTCGTGAGCGAGAAACTGGCGCACGAGCTCGGCCTGCCATCGATCATGCCTGCGGCGATGGGCCGCCCGGGCAGCAGCAACCCGATCCCGGCAACGGTGACGCGGATTACAGAAATAGAAATCGGCGATCTGAAGATCGAAGGTATAACAGCGGTCTTCGCCGATCTATCAGCGGTGATGAAAAAAGCTCCTGACGTGCAGGGCGTGCTGAGTGTATCGATGTTTCAGGGACTGTTGATTACTTACAATTTTCCGGCGAAGACGATCGAATTCCGGCGCGGCGAACTACCGGGCGAAAATGGTCAGAGGGTCTTCGGCTGGCCCGCAGGGAAATTGCCCAGTGTCACGGCCGACATCGCGGGCCAGAGCGTAAGGATGGATCTCGACACGGGCGCCCTCGCTGGATTCGTGGTCGAGTCGGCGATCGCGAAGAAGCTGGCCTGGATCGAAGGGCCAACGGAGGGATCAAGACTGCAAACGGTGGAGATGGAATCGAAAACGTTTACGGGCCGAATGAAAGGGTCCATTCGCATCGGCAAATTCTCATTCGAAAACCCGCGCCTGGATTATCACGACGGTTTTAACAATGTCGGCTCCGCGGTTCTGAAGGATTTTGTGGTTACCCTCGATCCGAAGAATCGGCGCCTTGAACTGAAGCGCGACTAGGCAGCAAAAGCAGACGGATGAGCGAAAAACCCGCGGCCAATCCTGACGATGTCTCGTCGATTGCAGAAAAGATTTCGTCAACCAAGCAACTCCCATGAATAACCAAATTCAAACACCTCCCATGAATAACCAATTCGAATCCACTTACGCTTCGTTAGTCCGTTGGGACGAGAGAAGCCGCGAAACGTCTCGGGGACTGAACAGCTTCGGCGGAATTGCGAAACGTTTGGGAACATTGGCCGTTGGACTTGCGCTTCTGATTTCGACAACAGCGCCAGTCCGGGCTGACGACGCGTTGACCGCGCGCAACAAGGCCCTTGTCCGAGATTTTTACACGACGGTGCTAATCGGCCACGACGTGGATGCGGCGCCGCGGTTTATGCGGCCGGATTATATTCAGCACAATCCGCAGGTGCCGACGGGAATGAAGGGTTTCATGGACACATTCCGTGAGCGCTTTGCGCAAAAATTTCCGCCCGATTACAAACGTGAGCTCTTAAATGTGATCGGCGACAACGAAATGGTTGTTGTTTACCAGCGCCAAACCTGGACCGGAAAGGACGGCCAGCACCACCAGGCGCTTGGGTTCGATATGTTCCGGGTCCAGGATGGTATGATCGCCGAACATTGGGACGCCGATTGACTGAGGCAGCTCCCAAATCGTGCCCGCCTCCGCGCGACTCTCCGAAGAGGTAATATCGGGACAAGGGACAAAATGGGTCCGGAGGGGGTTCGACGATCGAGAGATCACCGTCTCAGAGGCTAATTTCTTCGCGTTTTGAAGCGCAAATGACAAGAAGAGAGTGAATCCCCTAGGCTTCAAAAATTTCGGCCCAGTCGGCTGGAAATCGCTGGATGTAATCGTAAACTTTCGGTGGTATACGTGTTTCGCCGGCGACGATGGACCAAATTTCCTGGCTGCTCCTTCTTTATAGTCTCCCCGCCCATCGCAACACGCAGCGGGTCGCCGTCTGGCGGCGCTTCAAGAAAATCGGAGCGCTCCAGTTAACGACGTCCACGTATCTCCTGCCGGATCGGCCGGCCCACTACGAACAGTTTCAATGGCTCACGAAACTCATTCGCGATTCCGGCGGCGAAGCGACGCTCGTTCGCGTTCGCGAGATCGAGGGGATGCCGCCCGAAAAGCTCGTCGCTCTGTTCAACGAAGCACGCGACCGCGACTATGCCGTCATCGACAAAGCCTTGCGGGGCCTGGCGCGCGATCGCAAAACGCGCGGGGAAATTGGCAACCAATTGAATCACCTTACCCGCCAGTTTCGCGAGCTCCGCGCGATCGATTTTTTCCAGAGCCCGCGCGGACAGGAAGTCGAGGTGCAGTTGGAGAAATTCGGACGAACCAGCGTAGCGAAAGGCGTGACGGCGAAAGTTCGCCCGCAAGATTATCGCGGGCGGACCTGGTTAACGCGACCGCGGCCGGAAATCGACCGCGTCGGCTCGGCGTGGCTGGTTCGCAAGCTGATCGATCCCAAGGCGCGCTTCATTTTTGCCGCCAAAGTTCCGGCTCGATCTCAGGCTGTTGCCTTCGACATGCTCGACGCGCAGTTCACTCATGTCGGCGACGAGTGCACGTTCGAGACCCTTTCGAAACGTTTCGGGATTCGCGACAAAACGATTCGGAAAATCGGCGAGATGATCCACGACGCCGATCTGGACGACGAAAAATTTCAGCGCCCCGAAGCCATCGGCCTCGATCGTGTCCTAAAGGGATGGGCGAAAGAAGAATTGCCCGACGAAGAAATTTTGCGGCGTGGTTTTGAATGCTTCGACGCGCTTTACGCGTTCCTGCAACGCCGATGAGTTCGCCGGCAACCGCGCCCAGCTTCGGCGAAGCTTTCCGCTTTTGGGTCAAGCTCGGTTTCATCTCGTTCGGAGGACCGACTGGCCAAATCGCCATCATGCAGACCGAGCTGGTGGAACAGAAACGTTGGATCAGCCAGTCGCGTTTTCTTCACGCCCTCAATTACTGCATGCTTTTGCCGGGCCCGGAAGCGATCCAATTGGCGATCTACATCGGTTGGCTGCTTCATAAAACCGCGGGCGGGATTGTGGCCGGCGCGTTCTTTGTTATTCCGTCAATTTTTGTCCTGTGGACGTTGAGTTTCATCTACACTGCGTATGGAAGCGTGCCTTGGATCGCGGCGGTCTTTTATGGACTCAAACCGGTCGTCGTCGCGATCGTCGTCGCCGCCGTGATCCGTATTGGCCGCAAAGCATTGAAGAACGAAGTGCTCTGGGCGATTGCCGCGCTGGCTTTCGTCGCCATTTATTTTTTCGGCGCGCCCTTTCCCGCCATCATCATTGGCGCGGGCCTGGTTGGTTTTTTCGGTGGAAAACTTTGGCCGAAAAAGTTCGACGTCATCTCCGCTCACCAAGGCGGCGCCGAACAGTCAGTCATCGATGATCAACACGCTTCGCCTGAGCACACACGACCTTCAGTCAAACGCGCCATCAGAGTCACGATCACTTGGTTGCTCATCTGGTGGATACCGGTCCTGCTCGCGGGCTTGGTTCTCGGACCGGGTCACACGGTCTTCCAGCAAGGAGTCTTTTTCAGCAAAGCGGCCGTGGTAACCTTTGGCGGCGCCTACGCTGTGCTCCCTTATGTCGCGCAGCGCGCAGTCGAGCATTTCCACTGGCTCAGGCCGGGCCAAATGATGGACGGCCTCGGCCTTGCGGAAACCACGCCTGGCCCGCTGATCATGGTCTTGCAATTCGTCGGCTTCATGGGCGGATGGAACCAACCCGGCAATTTCCCGCCACTCCTGGCCGCAACGCTTGGCGCGCTCATCACCACCTGGGTCACGTTCACACCCTGCTTCCTCTGGGTTTTCGTCGGCGGGCCGCATATCGAACAACTGCGCGACAACCGCAAGATCGCGATGACGCTTTCTGCCGTGACGGCTGCCGTGGTGGGCGTGATTCTCAATCTCGCCGTCTGGTTCGCGCTCCACGTGATTCACCCGAAAGAGGGGATCGATTGTTTTGCTATCGTCCTCGGCGGCGCCGCCCTCATCACGATGCTGCGATGGAAACTTGGCGTCATCCCGGTCGTGCTCGCCGGTGGCGCTCTTGGCCTCGTCTACCACGCGATTCGTGGTTAGTTCGCGACCAGACTACTTTCCGGTCTTTTTCGTTTTCCGAGAGCCGTATTTAACCGAGCGACGCTCGGCTTGGGCCAGCGAATCGTTGTCCTTCTTTTCGTTCATCCGGAGCTTGGCCTGCATGCCGGCTTCTTTGTAAAGGACCTCGCGAATTGCGGCCGACTTATTGCCGCAGTGTTTTTGGTCCGCCAGCGCCTGGAGAGCACGATCGAGCGCCAGAGGCAGGGTGATCGTAATAGCGATCGATTCCTTGTCTCTCACGGCGCCGACCGTGTCATACCCCCTATCTCAGGGCAAGAAAATTCAAGGTTGACAGAGTGTATGATACGATAATACACATTGCTTTATGCCCAGAACGAAACTGCCAATCGGCAGTGTGCCGGTAACCTTCCGCCTCCCGCGAGAAATCCATCAACGCCTTTTGGGCAAGGCACAGCGCGAGCGACTCAGTGTATCGGAGTTGATCCGTAAGGCATTGACGCGCGAGATCAAGACCGCCGGACCGCTCCGATCTCCACGAGGCGCTCCAGCTCGGAAGCGTCGCGCGCGGCAATAAATTTTATGTGTGTGTGCTTTCGGGTCGCCGATACCGGAGAAGGAACCGACGAAGGTCCTCCGCAAAGCGCCGCGCTCCGACGGCTGGGGTGCCGGGTGATCGAGCGGCGACGGCGAAGCCAAGAACTTCGCCATCACGGTCAATGACAACACGATTGGGGAATCGAAGGCATTGGCCTGGAGCGCGGCGTAGCGGGGGAATATTGGAGAGATAACGCATGGAAAATGAGGCACACGTCGGACACATCATTGTCGATAAGGTGAAACTCTGGATCGACTTGGAAGTCGATTACCTCGAAGTCACCTTCTCGGACGCACCTGGACACATGCGCCCGACAGCGAGCGGCGCCATGATGAAGCGCGTGGATGAGCAAGGCCGAGTCCTTGGCTTCAGTGTGTTCGGCGTAAGCAGATTCCAGAAGTATCATCCGCTTAGCGCCGGACTCGAGGAGCGCTAGCCGCCCGCGATCAATTCGACTGTCTGGCGCGAACCACCAGCCAAATCTTCCGCGCGATGAAGAGCGCGATCTGGCTCAAAATAGCAGCCCCATATCCAGCCAGCAGATAAACCCCGAGCCACAGGGCGACGCCAATCGCGGCGAAAACCACCCCGGCATACATCCAGTATCCCGAAAGGATAAGGACAGGAATGGAGACGAACCGAACGATCGGCGCGTAGTTCGGAAGCTCCGCAAACGGACTGTAGACGTAACCGATTATCGGAATGGCAAAGAGGAGGTGAATCCAGCGAAGAACCGAACGTTTGGTGGCGTTACTCATCCTTGGTTTCTAAATGGAGAGGAGATCAAAATGGCAGTTTCATTCCGAGGCTCTTCACGAGGAAGGCCCATTGGTCGGTCGTTTCCTCGATAATTTTGCTGGTAGGTTTGCCGGCGCCGTGGCCGGCGCGGGTTTCAATCCGAATCAGGACCGGGGCGGGACCGGCTTGCGCCGCCTGGATGGTGGCGGCGAACTTGAAGCTGTGCGCGGGGAAAACGCGATCATCGTGATCGGCGGTCGTGACCAGACTAGGCGGATACTTCGTGCCGGGCTTGATGTTGTGGAGCGGCGAGTATTTGTAGATCGCGCCGAATTCATCCCTGTTCTCGGACGAGCCGTAATCAGAGGTCCAGGCCCAGCCGATGGTGAACTTCTGGAACCTAAGCATGTCCATCACGCCTACGGCCGGGAGAGTGGCGCCCCAGAGATCGGGCCGCTGAGTCAGCGCTGCGCCGACGAGTAACCCGCCGTTGCTCCGTCCGCTGATCGCAAGCCTCGGCGTGGAAGTATATTTGTTTGCGATGAGCCATTCGCCGGCGGCGATGAAATCGTCGAACACATTTTGTTTTCGCAACTTCGTTCCGGCGAGGTGCCAGTCCTCACCATACTCGCCGCCGCCGCGCAGAGTGGCCACGGCATAAACGCCACCCATCTGAAGCCAGGTAGCAATCGCGGGTGAGAAGGAAGGTGTGATCGAAGCGTCGAATCCGCCGTAGCCGTAAAGCATCGTCGGGTTGCTTCCGTTTTTCTCGAGGCCCTTGCGATAGGTAAGGAAGATTGGGACTTTCGTGCCGTCCTTGCTCGAACAGAAAACCTGCTCAGTAACGAAGTCGTCCGACTTGAAATCGACTTTCGGCCGGAACAGGATGCTGCTCTCTCCACTCTTTAAATCGTAACGGTAGATCGTCGCCGGTTCGGTGAAGCTGACGTAGGAATAAAAGGTCTCCGTATCTTTGCGTTTGCCGTGGAAGCCGCTGGCCGCACCTATCCCCGGCAATTTGATTTCGCCCGCATCCTTCCCAGTCAGATCGAACAGCCGCACCGCGGAATGCGCGTCTTTGAGGTAACTGGCAATGAATCGATCGCCGACAACTTGTGCGTCTTCCAACTTATCCGCCGCTTCGGGCACCAGCGTCTTGATTTCGTCCGGCTTCGTAACGTCGATCGCTACGATGCGTCCACGTGGAGCGGTCAGGTCGGTCTTGAACCAGAAGACGTTGCTATCGCAGCCGAGAAATTCGTAAGCGGCATCCTGTTTATTCAAGAGCTCGACGACCTGCGCGTCCGCTTTCTGGAGATCCTTGTAGAAGATGCGGTTCTTGGGGTCGGTGCCTTGCGAAACGTTGATGATGAGGAACCGGCCATCTTCGCTCACGTTCCCGTTAAAATTCCAATCCTTGTGATCTTTTCGCTCGTAAACCAGCGAGTCCTCGGACTGCGGCGTACCGAGCTTGTGGAAATAGAGCTTGTGAAAATAGTTCGCTTGCTTGAGCTGGTCGGCTGAAGCCGGCGCGTCGTAACGACTGTAGAAAAACCCCGAGCCGTCTTTCTTCCACGCCGCGTTCGAGAACTTCACCCATTGCACATCGTCGCTTAGGTCTTTGCCCGTCGCGATGTCGCGCACCTTCCATTCCTGCCAATCCGAGCCGGCGACAGCGAGACCGTAGGCGAGCAGTTTCCCGTCATCGGTCACGTCCATGCCGCTGAGCGCGACCGTGCCGTCCTTCGAGAGCGTGTTTGGATCGAGAAGCATTTTTCCTTCGCCTGGCAATTTGTCGCTGGTGAAAAAGACATTCTGGTTTTGCAGCCCCGTGTTCTTGGAAAAGAAATAACGGCCGCCGTCGTGGAACGGCACCGTGAATTTTTCGTAATTCCAGAGCGCGGTTAGCTTGTCGTTGATCTTTTTCCGTTCCGGAATTGTCGCGAGATAATCGAAGGTGAGCTTGTTCTCCGCCTCGATCCATTTCTTGGTCGCGTCCGCGTCGACGTTTTCCAGGTCGCGATAGGGATCGGCGACTTTCGTTCCAAAATAGTCGTCCGTCTGATCGCTCTTCGGCGGTTGCGGGTAAGTGAACGGTTTGTCCGCCGCGAAGAGAAGGATGGAGAGCAACGAGAAAAGAGCGGACAGCGACAACGAACGTTTCATAGAGCGAGACCGATAAGGCGTTTCTGTGCGGTCCGCAAACGGGCGGGGCCGGGCTTTCAAAGCGCCATCACTACAACGTCACGGAATCCGAAGAGCGTTAGGAATTCCCAATTGCTGGTAGTCTTCGGTTGTAAACGAAGTTCCCAAGGCCAGGCCCGTCCATTTTCCATCCTTCTTCTGAAGGAACACCCAGGCCGGATCAGCCGTGCCCGGATTTTCCGGAGTAACCTTTACGCGGGCGAAATCATCAGCGACCTGCTCGATCACCGCGTTGATTTTCGAGATTGCGGAATGGGCCGCGACGTAGTTCTTCGTCGCGGCGATGATCGCAGCGTTTTCATCATCAGCTCGAAGGTCAACGCTGCCGGCAAGGACTACTGCGCAAAGGAAGAGCAGCTTCTTCATTCCTAATTCTACTCCGTCGTACCCGAAGGCAGATGCGCCGCTTTCCAATCCATCGCCATCCGAATCCGAGCGCGGCCGCTGGGATGATCGAAGAAGATGAATTCTTCCAGCGGCGTTGGGTCGAGCTTTCGGTATTCACCCAGCTTCAACGCGACCTTTGCCATGCCGTCGGGTTCGCGGGCCGTATTGATGCTAAAGGCATCCGCTTCACGTTCGGTAACCCGAGTGGCGGTGTTGATCACCGGTATAAGAAGAAAAAACACCGTCGCGAAAATCAGGGAGAGCAACGGCAGGCCCGCCGGATCGGCAATGCCACGAACGCCCCAGCGTTCGCCCCAGCGTTGGACGGCGCTCTGGAAAAACGCGCGCAGAGCGGCGAACCCGAGAAGAAAGAAGATGCTGAAGTAAAGAACGAGCTTCATGCTGTGATTGAGAATGTAATGGCCCATCTCGTGCGCCATCACCTCCCGGATCTCGGGGAGAGTGCATTGCTTAAGCAGGTTGTCGTTGAGGGCGATCCTGGTCGTGCCGAGAAACCCAGCGACGTTAGCGCTGACCCGTTTCGTTTGCCGCGAGGCATCCACTTCGAAAACCTGGGTCACTGGGATCTCGTTCGCTCGCGCCATGGCGAGGATCGGCTCGCTGATCGCAGGATCTTTCAGCGGCTTGTAGGTGTTGAAGAGCGGCTCGATATAAACCGGCGCTAACATGATACCTAGAATGGTGAAGAGAATCGAAACGAGAGTGCCCCAGACCCACCACGTCCGCGGGGCGCGGCGAAACACCGCATAGAGGCCGACTAGAACCAGACTCGTCACGATCAAGTTCAACACGACCATGAGAACTTGTTCGGAAAACCATTGTCCGAAATTCTGCGTCGCCATTCCGTAGGCATGTTCCCGGAAGAAATTTTCGTAAACGTGAAGTGGGAAGCCGAGGATAAAGATCAGGAGCAGGACCGGAATCGCGTAGAGGATGACCTGGAGGAATCGGAAACGCGTGGTGCGCTCGGCGAAGTCGCGCACGCGCGCGGAGATGCGCGATGCCAGAAGGAAGATCGAAATGGCGACACTCAGCAGGAAATTCCAAAGTATCAGCCAGTAGCCGCCTTCGAAGTAGGCGTCGGATCTTGCCTTTTTATCCGGCGGAACCGTGTCGAGCCACGCCCGCGTCGCCGTGGCTGGATCGGTGCCGGGCGCGATAGACGGTGCGGGGAAGGGGGTCGAAGCGGGCGACGCTTCCTGCGCAAAAACATGAGGGGCCGGGAGCAGCGAAACGGTGAGGAGAAAAATCAGGACCGGTAATTTCATGGCAGCGAGCGTGAAAGAAATACGAGCGACGGTCAATGATAGTTGATAGGATCGGACCGAATGACGATCGAATACCTCACCGATCATCTGGAAGTTGTGCCAACTCTGGCGCAATGGCAGCACGCCGAATGGGGTCACATCCGGTCGGACGATACGGTGGAGAAACGTGCGACGCGTTTGCGATCCTGGTCGCACCGCGATCGTATCCCATTAACCGTGGTGGCTCTTGAAGCCGGCGACGTCCTTGGCTCCGCCAGCCTTATCACGCATGACATGGAGACGCGGATGGAATTAACCCCATGGCTGGCCGGAGTATTTGTTGGAGAACAATATCGGCGACGCGGCGTCGGCGCACAGCTAGTCCGGCGAATCATGGCCGAAGCCGGAGAACTAAAGGTACCGCTTCTCTATCTTTATACCGTCCATAGCGAACAGTTCTATGCCGCCCTCGGCTGGACGTTGCTGGAAAGAACTTCTTATCGCGACCACAAGGTGGTAATTATGACCTACAAACCATGACTCCCGCTCAATTTCGCAAGCTCGCTCTAAGTCTGCCAGAAGTCTCAGAAAGCGAGCACATGAACCATCCCGATTTTCGTGTTGGTGGAAAAATCTTCGCGACGCTCGGTTATCCGGACAAGGAACACAGCATGGTAGTTCTCCCACCTGACGAACAAGCGCGGCTGGTTCGTGCGCATGCCAAAGTGTTCGCTCCGGCGAAAGGCGCATGGGGAAAGCAAGGAAGCACGAGCCTTCTACTCGAAGCGATCGACAAGGCGACGCTACAAGCTGTTCTCGAGATCGCGTGGCAAAACAAAGCACCGAAAAGTCTGTTGTAGCCGAAATCGTCGATCTAGAAAACAATCTGGAGTCGAAGAATTACTTCATCGAAATCAGATTCGCCCAGAGCGGGCCGGGCGTCGCGGAATTTCGACCAGGTATGAATGTAATCGGCCATTAACTTGATGTCGTCGCCGTGGATATAGTAATTTAGGCCGCCCGTGATCGAGTCCAGGTTGTCGTCAATAACCTGGCCCGGATTGAAGTGCTCATACTTGGCGACGACCTGGAGCTTCTTTGGCACAAGAAAGTAACTGGGTTGAACATAGTAACCTTCCGCGCGAAAAGCCCGGAACGTCGGTGCGCCCGTTAGGCTTTCATAACTCTCACTCAGGTATTCCGCGACCAGGTCGAACGGGCCCCAGTGAAAGGACGCGTCGACCCCGTAGCCTTCGCGCTCCGCGGCGCCCGGTGCGGTGAAAGTGCTGAGCGAACCATCGCTGTTCACTCTCAACGTGCCCGCGGGTGAGAGGACCGTCCCGCTTGCGTCGCGGCTATGCAAGGCATCGCCCCCGAACTTCACCCACGCATCCTGGCAGGCCAGCTTACCTTTCCACGGCTGAAGCTCGAGCCGCGCGACGTACATATATTGGTCGTTATCATTCACGGTAATATTGCGACCGTTGCCGTTAAACATTCCAACCCAGTAAGTCAGCAGCTCCTTTTGTTCCGGGAGCGCGTTGGTGAACGGCTTGCCCCAGATTTGGATCCCGACCTGTCGTTCCGGCGTTAACGCGCTCGTTACCTCACTGCGCTCGGCCGTGAACAATTTCGGATCCGGACTGATCTGCTCAAGGCCGAACGGTGCTTTGTATTGACCGAGCTTGACCTGGAACTCCGGATACTGGTGCCAGTTCACGAAGAGATCGAGGCCGCCGAACGCCGTTCGGGTGGCGTTCGAGCCGAGCGTCCTGCCGCTCGCGTCGCGGATCGTCAACGCTTCATCGCTCTGGGCGAATTCGCCTTCCAGCTTGAAATCGAACTTTTCCAGGAAATCGCCAGTCACCTGGATCCTGGCGCGGCGCAACCGGAACCGGTCGTCGATTGCGGCTGAGCCGAACCGTCCTTCAAACGCGAAGACATCGTTCGCTTCGTATTGCACCTGAAGAAGCCCGCCGAGCGTTAGTTTGATCTCCGATGCGCCGGGCACGACGAACACCGGCTTCTTCTCTTCCGTCGTCTCCGTCTTCTCGATTACTGTCGATTTGCTATCGGGAACGAAGTGGGACCGCTTCTCCTCGGTCAAAGTCGTGTGCGGTTTCGGTGGCGACTTTTCTTTCTTCAAGCTCTTCACTTCCGCTTCGAGCTCGGCGTTGCGCTGCTGGAGCAGCTCGACGGCCCGCTCGAGCCGTTCGAGGCGCTGCGCTTCGTTTGCCACTTCACTGAAGGCAAATGGGGAAGTAACAGCGGTTAGAAAAAAAGAGATGATGGCGACGGTGTGTTTCACTCGCCTTGGATACGAAAGGACGCCGCGTCGAGACAAGTGTTTTCCCTCGAAGCGTTGGGCTAACTAATTGCCGGTTTTTCCCCGATCTCAACGATTTCGAATTCGACCAGGTCCTTCCAGCAATCCACCCACCGATCAAAGAGCGATGCGTCCTCTGTCTCCATCAATTGAAAGCAGCGATCGCCGTCTTTCTCCAGCCAGCTATCGATATAGATCAAACCATCCGGAAGCATCCGTCCCTTCTCGCGAACGCGTTCGTAGACCTTTGCCTTCGCTCCGGGCGCGAAATGCTCGATCACCATGTATCGCTTCATTGCCTTCCCGCACTGCCGTGAGGCCTTACTTGGTTACTAAAACATAGTAACCGCCGGTCATGGCATCGTCCTTCTTGAAGGTGCCGCGGACGAGGGTAACATGGGAATGATCCCAAACGTGCGCTGTGCCGCATTGCTGGGCTACCCGTTTCGCCACGTCGGGCAAGGCGACAATCTCGATGTGCCCCCCAAAGCGGTTCAGGTTATAGGTATTGGCTCGCAGTTCCTGCATTCCGTCGTTTCTGGCATGGTTCCATGGCATGACGTACGCGACCGAGAGCGTAATCTCCTTGTCGACATAGTTCGCCGGATTCACGCGGTAATAGTCGGCCGTAAAGATCGGCACGGTTTGGCCGAGAACGGAGACGGCGAGAAATAGAATTCCGATAGTGGACAAGATTTTCATGTGGGAAATGCGGCAGGGAAGCATGATCAGTTTTCGTATCAAGATCGGCTCGCCATGGCAAGGCATAAGCGCGGGGCCAATTGCACCGTGCGTGAGATAGTCGTTATGGAATCGAACCGCGCGATCTGCGGTCCGGTCAACGTAAGCAGAGCGGTAACAGCCGAATTCGATGCCCGAATTTCGCCGATGCGAACGGTGCCGCGTCTGTTCTACGTTTCTCGGCGTGCACGGCAATCGTGGCGATTACATCTTAGGTACAAATGACACCGAGTTAGCGAGGCTTGGCCTGCAGCATCGTATCTGGCAGCCCTACACGTTAGACTGCTGGCGGCGCGCCGGAATCAAGGCGGGCAGTCATGTTCTCGATGTCGGAGCGGGGCCTGGTTGTGCAGCTCTGGATTTGGCTGACATGGTCGGGCCCGGCGGCACTGTGACCGCAGTCGAACGCTCAGCCAATTTTGTCCGCGCTCTTACCACACCATCCGCTCGCGATCGATTTCTAATCTCGAGGTGCACGAGGTCGACCTGATGAAGGATGAGCTGCCGAAACGCACCTATGATTTCTCATGGTGTCGATGGGTGGCAATGTTTCTTCCGGATACAGCTCTTCTCATCCGCAAACTGGCCGGCGCATTACGCCCGCAAGGCATCGCCATGTTTCACGAATATGCGCAATATAGCACCTGGCGCTTTTGCCCAGCGTTGCCGCTGCAGGAGGAATTTGTTCGCCGCGCCCTCGAGAGCTGGCGGGCTACGGGTGCGGAACCGGATATCGCGCGCGACTTATCATCGCTCTTGATCGCAAATGGATTCCAGGTCCGGAGCGTTCTCCCACGGCTATTCTGTGTCGGGCCGGATGACCCAATATGGCAATGGCTGGCAACGTTCATCGATTCAGGTCTGGATCGGCTCCAAATGCTTGACCTTGCTGATGGCGAGTTCGCTGCCGAGCTCAGACGCGAACTGGCAAAACGAGAACGCGAGCCAGCATCGTTAGTCATTAGTCCACTGATCCTGGAGATCATCGCGGAGAAACTTGTATGAACAAACAGGAGACGAAGCTCGAAGCAATCCCGCAGAAGCAACTCGGCCATACAGGACCTTTGGTATCTGCTCTTGGACTTGGCTGCATGGGAATGTCCGAGTGGTACGGCGCACGCGACGACAAGGAGGCAGTTGCTACTATCCACTGCGCGCTTGAAAAGGGGATCAACTTCTTTGATACGGCCGATGTTTACGGGCGGGGACGAAACGAGCAGCTGATTGCACGGGCCCTAAAGGGTCGGCGGGAGCAGGCGATTGTCGCGACCAAGTTCGGAAACATTCGCGATAAGTCCGGCGCGTTCGTGGCCGTGAATGGGCGACCCGAGTACGTGCAGCGTGCGTGCGAAGCGTCCTTGCAACGTTTAGGGACCGACGTAATCGACCTCTACTACCTGCACCGCATCGATAAGCAGACGCCGATCGAAGACACGATTGCCGCCATGGCGCAGCTCGTAAGCCAGGGGAAGATTCGGTTTATTGGCCTATCCGAGGTGGGCCCCGCAACCTTGCGCCGCGCCCACCGCATCCATCGATTACGGCCGTGCAAAATGAATATAGCCTCTGGACACGTGATCCAGAACACGAGGCCCTCGAAGCTTGCGCCGACCTCGGAGTAGGTTTCGTGGCCTATTCTCCTCTGGGACGAGGTTTCCTCACTGGAAGCATCACAAACCCGGGCGCCTTACCTCCTGACGATTCGCGCCGGCAATCTCCGCGTTTTGCTCCTGACAATCTGGCGAACAACCTGAAGCTTGTCCAGCAGCTGCATGACATCGCAAGGCGAAAGCACTGCACGCTGGCGCAGCTGTGTTTGGCCTGGTTACTCGCTCAGCCCGCCGGCGTTGTGCCCATCGCCGGCACGAAGCGCCGTAGTTACTTGGTCGAGAACCTCGGCGCGCTTTCGATTGGTCTGACGGAAGACGACCTCAAACAGATTGATACGATTGCTCCACCCGGCGTCGCTGCAGGTCCGAGGTATTCGGCACGATTTATGGAGCTAGTGAACCTATGAGCCCTATCGGTTAGCCCGGCGGGCAACTCGCGATTCGCATTGAACGCATCACCTGGTAAGGCGTTTCGGCGGTGACTGCGGACAGAGACATCCAAAAGTTACAGGATTGTTACTTTTGTGAGCTGGTTTTGGCAAGCGCGACTCGCGATTCTTAGACGATGCGTCTGCCGTTTGCGGCGCAGAGAAAGAACTGGAGCGTTTCATGTTAAAACCGACCATTCGATTGCTTTGCCTCGCCTGTCTCATTGCCTCCACCTCCCGCGGCGCCGACGAACCCTTCATCGGCAAGTGGAAGCTCAACCTCTCCAAGAGCAAACTCGCCGACCAAATGACGATCGCGCCCGCGGGCGCAAACCGCTACACCCTCACCTTTGCCGGTATCGGCGACACCGAGACCCTGGTGGCCGATGGGACCGATCAACCCGGAGTCCAGGGCAGCACCATTTCCATTACGATTGAATCGCCTAACAACTGGAAAATCGTGCGCAAACAAGGCGACCGAACCGTGGTCGACGCGAATTGGAAACTTTCCGACGACGGCAAAACGCTGACTGACACCTTCCTTGGTAATCAGCCGGATGGTTCGACGTCGCGCGTCGACCTGGTTTACAAACGAGCGGACAACAGCGCAGGCAGCTCAGGCATTCCCGGAACTTGGGAAACCACGGAAGAAAAGATGGATACAGCGTATGAGATTGAAATCCGTCCTTACGAGAACGACGGCCTTACCTTTCAAGTTTCCGGCGGCCTGCCGCCGAGCGATGTGAAGTTCGATGGAAAAGATTATCCGCCCGCGGGCGCCAATCCGGCCGCAGCCAGCACAACATCGGCCCGTCGCCTCGGCGATCACTCCATCGAGTTAACCAAGAAACTCAAAGGCAAGATCGTGGAAACTCGCGAAATAACCATCTCGCCCGACCTCAAGACCCTGACCATGACCCGGCACCTCGTGGATCAACGCGTGCCAAACGTCCTTATCTTCGATCGCGAATAAAGCTTGAGCTTCGCTTCGTGAGTATATTTGCGACGTTGGTCGCAGAGTCCGGAGCGCTGGTTGTTGCCCACCTAGGCCGCATCGTCGTCGATGTAACTCTCTCGAGGCGGATAGACTCCGGCCAGGCGAGCGATGAGGATCGCGGTGAATAAAGCCCCGGCAATCTGCTCAATCATGCAGAGGCCGCGCGCCGCGCGCGTGAGTGGAGTTACATCTCCGAAGCCCGTGCTGGTGAGCACGGTTATGCTCAGGTAAAGAGCATCGGCATAGACCAGTTGTCCCGGCTGCCCGACGATCATGTATGACTGAGGGTAGAAGAATCCGATGACCGCGTAGAGATATGCCCAGAGCACGCCGATCATGAGATAGGCAGCCGCAGCGCCGAATAGCTTGTCCTGCGTCATGAGCCTCGGCTGGAAAACGTATCGAAGCAGATACACGGTGGCGATGAAGTAGAGCGCGGCGCAGAACATCCACGAACGCGCCAGGTTGCTGTCGCTGTCGTGCCAGAGGCCGATATACTGGAACCACACGGCGGGAACGGCCAGCAATAACGCAATGACGAACGACGATGTCGTGCGCCCAACAGCTGCGACCGTCGCGATGAGGAGAAACATGCTGACACCGTTCAGATACAGCCGTCCGTAATCGTTCGCTGGGACGAAAGATACCGCGCCGATAAGGGCGATCAGGACAACAAAGAGCCAGAAGCAGCGTTGGTAAAAGATGTGCGACAAGGCGTTGCGCGTAGCCCCAATACTCATCGTGACTCTCCTCGTGGGTTTGGATTCACGCATGGGGCAAACTTGGGTAGCACATCACGCCTAACGAAAACAAGCTGAGCGACGGCCGTCAAGAGCGTGCTTTTTCTTGGATAACAAATAACTCATAACAATGAACTCGGCTGCGAAGCGGCCGACGGTTCGCTCTATGGCGTGCTTAAATCCGTCCGCTGGCATGGCGACGTCGCCGCGCAAAATGTGCGTGGTCGAGTCAGTGAAGACTCTCAACATCAGGCGACTCGAAAATACGCCGGTGCGATTCGGGCGGCTCCGGAGATCGCGTGGAGGCACATCCAGTCAGAAAGAGCAGGGAGGCAATCAAGAAAAAAGTCTTCGTTTTTAGATACACCAGGCAGGATCTAACGAAAATAGGTCTCATGGTCGACTGGAGGTGCGCGTGAAACTAACGACAAAGGAAAAAGAGACCCGCAATGGCAAGGGTGATGCCGAGCAGACGCTGCCACGAAGCCGGCTCACGAAAGAAGATGATACCAGCAACTGCCATGAGGGCAGCACCACCTGCGAGGATGACGGGCACAGATGAAAGCGGACCGCCACGCTGAAAGAGGAGGAAGAACGCGATCGTGCCAGCGCCCACGCAGATGCCCGTAAGCGCGGAATACCAAAAACCCTCCGGGCTGAATTTCTGATTCCAGCGGCCGCCGAAGTAAAGAAACGCGAGATAGCAAAGAATGCTGAGCGCCGCGATGCCCTCGACGACAAAGCCACCGAGTCCATCGCCGATGCGCTCGGACGCGAGACGGGTGAAAATCTGATGCGCACCGTAGAGCACGGCGGCGACGACTGCATACCAAAACCAAGGTGCCATAATGAGAGATAGTCGCTCAGAGGTAGTTTATGGGAAAGCGCGAATGAGATGGCTCCCACCGGTTACCTCCAGCGCCTTGTTAGGCGTTTCACGGTTGCATCAGCTCACGTAATCGCGGCTCGACCTTCGCGACGGATTCCACCAAGTCCATTGCTTCCTCAAGTAGCCCGTCCACCGCGGCGCGCAGGGCCGCCAACAGAGCGTCGCGTTGCAGCGAGGTTGGTAATGCTTCGATGAACCTGTTACGCACCACTTCGGGAAGATCGTCGAAGCTGCGACCGAAGAATGGCGAGAGATCACGACGGCGACAGGCGAGGCTCAGCGCGTAATCACGAGTGCCGCTGATCCAATACTCAGCCTGCCAGTAGCGGCCACGTTCAATGCAGATGCGAGCCCGCACCGAGTGGTGGACGGCGTAACCAAAAAGCTCCTGTGCAGGTGTCGGCTGAATCTGCGGCTTCTCAACGGCGACTCCAGAGAGGAGCTTGAACTTTGGTCCGCTGGCTCCGAACTGCGACGCGGGCGTAAACGAAAGATCAAACTGCAAACAGCCCGGTAGCAGGAAAACCCTGTAAATCGACGCTCCGGCGGAGAGATCGAACAGGTGTGCCGCATCGAACTCCTGAACAAGCGTGCGAGTCCAGTCTGCTAGTACCTCCCCAGGCGGGTAGATGTCGGCGACCGCGAAAGTCAGGTCGAGATCGGACCAACGATCTCCCTCCGAGAGCGCGAGGGAGCCGACCACCGCGCTGGCGACGACACGGGCGTCCCCGGCTGCCAGATTGAGGACGTAATCTCGAATGCGCTCGCGATCTTTTACGGTAAACATGCCCGCGGCCGCCTAACGAGAATGGAACGGACTGGCAATGGAGCCGCTGGGAAGCGAGCGACATAGATGGGCAAACCCGAGAGGGCGAGACTTCCGGGAAGAAGGCGAGTCAAGCCGTGACATAGACTTTAAGACCGCAGGTTGAACGAGTCGCGCGAGTTCATCAACAAGATGAGCGACGGCGGACGAGCGCGCGCGTTGCTGGTTTCATAATTCTTAATTTTTAATTCTGCCTTGATCCACGGCGGTCCGCCGTTCGCTCCATCGCATGGTTAGACGACTTACCGTTGAATTCGCAGGCCAGTATTCTTGCGCTCATCTTCGGCGATCGTGGGCACGATGTCGTCAGATGTAAATGGGATCTTATCCGGCCCGACGGAACGTAGAAAGTAAAATGAACCGGATGGATCAAGCTGATAGAAAAAGTGTCGATCTCGATTCGGATTCAAATCCACGATGGTTGGATCGATGCATTTCGGAAACTGAGTCTTTGTATCCTTCGGATCCACATCGCTTAGACTCGCCGGATAGTGACCATGCTGAATCTTGTAGAACTCTATTTCTTTGACGCAGTCGTTGAGCATGCCGACAGCGAGCTGCGAACGCAGGTGGTCGAACATGCCACCTCGGAAAAAGAAGCCAAAATAGAACAGCGCACCGTAGATCACGACGGTGAACAAGATACCGCACGCGCCGAGCACGATGAGCTGCCAAGCTCGTCGTGCGATCCCCCATGCTATCGCGATGAGCCCGAAGACGACCCCGACGAGTGGAATGAACGAAGCGCCGCCAATCGCGTATGGCAGACAGCCGAGCGGTTTTCGCGAATCAGCTGGAAGCGGCGGAGGCTGTGGGTTTGTGTCCATGTGCTAGTCGTCTAACGAGAACAAGATGAGCGACGGCGGACCTGCCCGCAACCGCTTCGCGGTAGCGATGCGGGCGCGGCGAGGGCGCGCGTCGCTTCTTTCTTAATTCTTAATTGAAAGCCCGGCCGTTGCTCCGCATCCGTTACGGCTTCCTTCTGACTTGTCATGCGGCGGTCCGCCAGTTCGCTGCATCGCCTGGTCAGGTCTTGAGCGCTCACTGATAGTCCGCCAATCCTGGATGTGTTACCTGCAAAAACTCCTTCATTCTGTCTGCGCGTCGCTTCATGATGTATGCGCGAACAGCGGCAACATATCGCCGCCGCTGCGTGATAGGGTCTATCGGTGGGGAAGGCACGAAGCCAGCTTTCAGGCTGTTGCAGGTTCTGCAACTGAGAACAAGATTTGCGAGTTCGCGCGAGTAGCTGCCCTTCGATCCCGGGACTAGATGATCTTCAGTGGCCATCATGAAGCGATCATAGTCGGCCTTGAGGTCCAGCCCACAGTAGATGCAGCGTCCGAGATCGCGCTCAAAGAGCTGCAAAAATTTCGACTTCGGAGGCGGCATTGTGTGAAGTGGCCCAACGAGAACAAGTTCAGCTAGCGTTGAATGAAAGCAAGCTTTGCCGCAGGTTGAATATGGAGGTCATCAAGAATGGGATACAGGCGCGGTCAGCTGTTAGCCGGAGCGCTTAGTTGGGCGAATTCACTTCGTAACAATTCTTTCGCTAATCCAGACTAGAAGAGTCAAAATAACAAGAACGATCCATCCTATTATCGGCGTTGCGATCAAAACGTAAGCGCCAATCCATGCAATTACACCAACGGCTGTCATAAGCCTTTCGTAGACGATGCCATTGCGTTTTGTGCGCCTCAGCTCCAAACCGATATTTTTCAGCAAGCTAAACAAGATTGCACCAAATACAGTTCCAACCACGATCGCTACTAATGCAGAAGGAATAAGCCCGTGGCCCAATTGCGGCGGAGCCATGGCTGAGCTTCCACCACACAAACCAAAGCCAGAACGAGAAAACCGGCAGCTAGTGTTGGCTTATGCATAATGTATCAAAGTCATTCGCCTAACGAGAATTGGACGTCATCATGACGCAAAGAAAGGCGTCATTCGGCCGCCTATTTCTGGTGTTGCCCGGGGAAAGTGCCTTGGAAGGCGTCATTGAATTAGGAATAATCGCCTCACCGCAAGGGCGCAAGCCGAAACGGCCGACAGTTGCCGTTACAAAAAGAAAAAAAGAGGGACGGCTGCTCGGTCCCCCCGGAACAAATCAGAAAGGCTAAAGGCTAAAGTAGAAGGGAGGCACCGGGGCACTACGCGGTGAAGCTAACCTTGTTGCTGGCCGGACGTATCGAAGCTCGCCGCAAGCTTCGTCCGGCGCTGTTTTTTTATATCAGGAAGACGATTCCGGCGTCGCCGTTCCTCTCGGGATATCCGACAGCTAAAAAGGTTCGCGACGCGCTCCTGCCGTCACGTCCGGATTCCGGCCGGCAACGTACCGAATTGCTGCCATGATGTCCGGAGAGCGCTCCGGAGGGTTCTGATTCGCTGTCGCCACGTCCCGAGAGCAGCGCCGGACAATCCGGACTGCTGGCCGGATATGCCGGGAGCAGGGGGAATCCGTGCCTGGCTCCTGCCGGCATCTGGCGATAGGAGCGCGGCGGCTTCTGGCGCGATTTCCTGATATCGCGGCAGGAGTACGGCTTGCACCCGATCGCGTGTCTCGGATGGCCGCAGGAGAGCTGAACGTTCCGGGCTCGGTTTTTCGACGTGAAAAAAGTGGTTTGGAAGGGGGCCCGGACGGTTTCCGGGTATGGAGAAAGGTGGTCTCAAAGATCCTCGTTACACGATGCAACAATGATTAACGCAACCCCAAGCGCACCTCTCCCGCCGCTTCAGCCCGCGGCCCATTGTTTCACCCCGCGCCGCAACCGGGTGAGATCGTCGCGCAGCTTGAGCACGCTGGCTTCGAGGGCTTCGCGGCTGCTCAGGGAATGCCTGACAAGATTCTCTGATGTCAGGCGAGCGCGATAGGCGGTCTGGAGGTCGCGCAGCTCCTGCGACTCAGGGTCGTGAGGATCAGCGGTGTAATCTTCGTTGAGGATGAGATACCAAACCTTCTTGTTTTTGTGCCTAGCGTAGAGCGCCTCGTACTGGGTGTAGCTGACACGGCCGAATTGTTCGTCGGGCGCGGGAGGTTCGGTGCCGTAGCATTGGCCGACGATCTGGACGACGGCTTTGCAGGCGTCGATCCGGCGGCGGAGCATTCCGCGCAGATCGCCTTCCTCGGTGCTGAAGATGTCCTGCCATTCCGGCTCGTAGCCGAGGAAGGTGAGGGTGTTGGAAACGAGTTGGCGCGCGCTTCGCAGTTCTTTGCTAACCGCAGAAATGAAAATCGAGGGGCGGGGTGACACAGCGGTGGCATTACAATCGGCGGGTAGGGTTCAGTCAATAAGAACAAGGGCAACGGAGGACAGAGACCGGCCAGGCGATGAAGCGCTGAGCTATTGTCGAATTCGCGTTTGTCCTTTGATGAGTGGATGCTGGAATAAGCGTGCGGTTCTTTCGTCCCTGGCGGGACTTGGCACAGACAAATGATTCGTTATCCCAGCGCTAAAGCGCTGGGCTATTACCAGGGGACAATTGGGACTCAGCACGGGATGATTTGCTGTCCCAGCGCTAAGGCGCTGGGCTATTTTCAGAGGAAGGAGGCGGAAGCAAACGCCCAACGCCGAACGCCCAACATCCAATATCGAATGAAAGGCTTGCGGCAGCCGAGCGGCTGATACCTATTCACAGCGTGACAAGCGGATTGAGGCTGGGGGTTAATATCGATCATGTGGCGACGCTGCGGCAGGCGCGCTATGCGACGATGCCGGAATCGAAGAATGCGGAACCGGACCCGATCGCGATCGCGGGGATTTGTGAGAGAGCGGGGGCGCATGGGATCACGGCGCATCTCCGGGCGGATCGGCGTCATATGCAGGATCGCGATATCGAGCGGCTCCGGAATTCGATCATGACGAAGCTCAACCTGGAGCTCGGGAATACGCCGGAGATCGTGGATATCTCGCTCCGGATTTTGCCGGATGAAGTGTGCCTGGTCCCGGAGAAACGCGAGGAGGTGACGACGGAAGGCGGGCTCGATGTGGTGGTAAACAAGAAGGAGCTGGCGACGACGGTGAAGCGGTTCCAGTCGGCGGGGGTGCGGGTGAGTTTGTTCATCGATCCGGAGCTGGAACAGATCGATGCGGCGGCGGAGCTGGCGGCGGACATGGTGGAACTGCACACGGGCAAGCTGGCGAACGCGTTTACGAACGAGATCGCAAAGCTGGAGTTGGAACGGCTGCGGGCGGCGTCGGAGGCGGCGCACACGGCGAAGCTACAAGTGAACGCGGGGCATGGGATCAATTACAAGAACATGGCGCTTATTCATAAGATCCCGCACCTGGTGGAGCTGAACATCGGGCATTCGATCGTGGCGCGAGCGATGTTTGTGGGATTCGAGGATGCGGTGAGGGAGATGCTGGGGTTGATGGAGGGGTATAAGGGATGAGGGAGCGCGGCGAAACGGAGTTGGAAAGCCCGGCCTCGCCCTGTCGGGCTGTGTTACGGCGAAAGCCAAGTGCGTTCCCAAACAGAGTTTGGGAACGAGGGAATGAACGTCCAACGGCGAATGTCTAAGGAAGATTAATTCGGTGAAAATTCCTGAGCTATGAGCGTGCTGGGGATTGGGGTGGACTTAGTGGAGAATGCGCGGATCGAGCATTCGCTGGAGAGATTCGGCGAACGGTTCTTGCATCGGGTGTTTACGGCGGGGGAGATTGAGTATTCGCAATCGATGAAGTTCCCGGCGCGACATCTGGCGGCGCGGTTCGCGGCGAAGGAAGCAGTGTCGAAGGCGTTCGGGACGGGGATTGGAAAAGCGATGGGGTGGAAGGATATCGATGTCCGACGAAAGGAGAGCGGCGAGCCTTATGTATTGCTGGAAGGCGGCGCGAAGAAATTGGCGGAGGAACGGAAGGTATCGAAGGTATCGATTTCGCTAAGCCACACGGAGCATCATGCGATGGCGGTGATTGTCGTGGAGGCGTTGTAGGGCGGGTTAAGCTCGGATTGTTGCCACAGATTAACACGGATAAGACAAGTCTACATCCGTGGAAATCCGTGTTGATCCGTGGCCTATTGCCCCTCGGATCGCATATTTAACTTACTGCGCGCAATCTTCGAGGGCGTCGGGATCGCCCCGCAATGTGGCCAGCGCTTCGCCGGCGAAATGGAGCGAGCCGGTGATGAGAATGCGGTCGGCGTAGGTGCGAGCTGATGCGAGGGCGTCGGGGAGCAATGGGCGAATGGAGTAAGGGAGTGATGGAGTAATGGAGGAAAGATGGGGGGCTAATTCGTTAGGCGGAATAGCGCGTTCGGACCGGATTTGAGGAAGGATGAAACGGGCGGCAATGGGCGCGAGATGGCGACAGATCTCGGCGACATTCTTTTCGCGGAGAACGGCGAGAATGATGGTAGCGCGTTCAGTCCCGAATTCGGCGCGCCAGGTGTTAGCCAGGACTCGGGCACCGGCGGGATTGTGCGCGCCATCTATAATGGTGCGCTCGTCCCATCGTTGGAAACGCGCCGGCCAGTCGACGGTGGCGAGGCCGTGAATAATCGCGTCATCGGTCACGGCGATGTTGGCGGCCCGCAACGCTGCGATAGCTAACGCGGCGTTTTCTTGCTGATGTCTGCCGCCGAGGCCAATCGGGCTCGCCGTGTAAGTCCCGGTCACGAAATCCAAGGGCGCATCACACTCAGACGCGCGCGCACACACGATTTTCTCCGCGGCGGCTTCCTGTTTTGCGGAAACAACCGGCACGTTAGCTTTGATAATGCCGGCCTTTTCGCCGGCGATCTCTTCCAAGGTGTTGCCTAACCACTTTTCGTGGTCGTAGCCGATGGGCGTAATGACAGAAACAACCGGGGTGACTGCATTCGTGGCGTCAAGTCGCCCGCCGAGGCCGGTCTCCAGCACCAGCAGGTCGCAATTGGCGTTTTTGAAATGAACCAGCGCGAGCGCCGTCGTGATTTCAAAGAATGTCGGGTGCGGGTCCCAGGATCGGATCCGATCGCGGAGCGCCGTCAGTCCGGCGGCGACCTCGTTGGGTGGAATCATCTCGCCATTCACGCGGATTCGTTCGCGATAGGTGACGAGGTGAGGGGAGGTGAAGAGCCCGGTCCGATAACCGGCGACGCGCGCGATGGAATCGATCATGGCGCAGACGGAACCTTTGCCGTTGGTGCCGGCGACGTGGACGATTTGCTGATCAGGGGCGGGAACGTTCAGCTCAAGCAAGAGCCGCTGGACGTTCTCGAGGCCGAGCTTGATCCCGAACCGTTGCGTTCCGTAAAGCCAGGCGAGCGCTTCGCGGTAAGTCACTGGGTTGTCGAAAAGTAGCAGATAAATTCCGCAATTTCCGCGCGTAGCTTTTTCCGGTGCACGATTCGATCGATCAGGCCGTGTTCCTCCAGAAACTCGGCGGTTTGGAAGCGTTCCGGCAAATCCTGGTGGGTGGTCTCCTTGATTACGCGCGGACCGGCGAACCCGATCATGCTCTTGGGTTCAGCGAGGATGACGTCACCCAGCGAAGCAAAGCTCGCCATGACTCCGGCGGTGGTGGGATTGGTGAGCACGGATATATAGGGGAGTCGCTGGGACGCATGCCGCGCCAGGGCGCCGCTCGTTTTCGCCATCTGCATGAGGCTCAGCATGCCTTCATACATTCGTGCGCCGCCCGAGGCGGACACGATGATCACCGGGCAACGGTTCTCGGTGCCGAACTCGATCGTGCGGGTGATTCGTTCACCGACTACGGAGCCCATGGTCGCGGCGAGGAAACTGAAATCCATGACGGCGATGGCGACCTTGTAGCCTTCGATCATTCCGTAACCGCTCAACACGGCGTCAGTGAGACCGGTGGCGTCCTGATATTTCTTGAGACGATCTTTGTAGGTGGCCACGCCTTGGAACTGGAGCGTGTCCACCGAGGTCAGGTTGGCGTCGCGCTCGACGAAGGTGTCGGGATCCAGCAGGTGCTCGATTCGTTCCTTGGCGGATTGCGCGAAATGATGGTCGCAATGCGGGCAGACGCGCTGGTTCCCCACCAACTCGATTTCATGGACGACCTCCGAACAGCCAGGACATTTCTGCCAAAGCCCCTGCGGGATGTCGCGCTTCTTGCGCGTCGTCTTGAGGGCTGGTCGTTTGAAAATGGCCATGTCGTCAGGCGCGCGCGGCGGTCGCACCGTGGACGGAGACCGCGCCCGCGCGTCGCAGGACTCGCGCGCATTCGCTCAGCGTGGAGCCGGTGGTTAATACGTCATCGATCAAAAGCACCCGCAACCCTCGCACGTCCCGGTTTTTTCGTAAACGAAAGGCACCAGCCAAATTTTCCATGCGTTCGGCGCGGTCGTAGGCGGTTTGGGTGGTTGTGTAGCGGATGCGTTCGAGGACCGGCCGCGAGGGAATGGCGGCTGAGGTCGCGAGCAGTTCGGCGATGAGCGTTGCCTGATTGAAGCCGCGCTCGCGTTCGCGCGCCGGATGCAACGGCACGGGCACGATCAAATCGAAGCGGCGACCGCGAAGTCGCTCGTCGTGCAAACTTTCTGCGAGCCATCGCGCCACGGGATGACGGAGATGGCGTTGCTTCCCGTATTTGAATTGGTGGAGAACATTCCGGACGAGGCCGCGGCTGCGGTAGGCGGCTACGGCGCAATCGAAATGGAGCGTGCGATGCTCGCAGTTCGCGCAACTGAAGGTTTGGGTGATCGCGCCGGGAAAAGGCTCGGAACATTTCGCGCAGAAGGGCGCGACGATGCGGGGCGCGCGCTGCCGGCAATCAGCGCACAAATATTCGGCGCCATCGATGTTTGCCGAACAAACAGCACACGTCGCCGGATAAAAAAGCGACGCCAATGCTTCGACGATTCTAGGTGGTCTGGCGAAGACGGCCATAGTTTAACCAGACGCTTACCAGCAACCAGGTAACGAGCATCACCGCGAGCGGCAACAATCCGATCAACAAATTCTTGCCGAGCCACGGCAACAGCATCCAGTTGCGCCGCGCGATCTTCGCGAACGCCATACTCGTCAGGATCCAGCCGGCGTGCAGACCGATCGGCGCCCAAAGCGAGCGTGTCGCCAGGCGGACGTGCGCGAGAATTATTCCGATAACGAGCAAGGTCGTAAATCCACCGAGCACGAGCATCGGCTCGCGGAATTGATCGAACGAATGGGCGAGGGAAACGAAGCCGGAATACCATTGGACGAGGGTTGTCGTTTGATCGGGCGCTTTCAAAAAATGGACGATGGAAAAAATTCCCGCGCTCACGACGTTCGCCGGCCATGGACGGATCGCGCGGAGCAAGACGCCGAGGAAAAGTCCGCGAAACAGCGCTTCTTCGATAAAGGGCACGACGATGGCCGTTGGAAGCACTTCGAGAACATTCAGCCAGGAGAAACTGGCGCGGATCGAATAAGCATCACTCAGGAGGAGGAAAAGTTCGCAGCCCACGACGGGCAGGCTCGAGAGCAGAAATCCGATGGCGAGATGGCGGAGCCAATGCCGGTTCGGTTCAAGACCGAGATCATCACGACGGCGCACCTTTAGCCATCGCAACAAAGGCCAGAGCAACACGATTGCTCCCAATAGAAGAGCGCGGTGAAAGAACGATTCGAAATCGAATTGCGCCAGCGCCGGAAAAATGCCGCGGGTGGCGAGCGCCTCGGCCGTCCAAAACAGAACGGGCGCGGCCAGGGCGCCGAAAAGAATGGTCCCCGCGAAATAGGCGAGCAATCTGGCTGCGTCCTTCAAGCGGCTAATGTAAGATTCGGGCCGGATGCGCAGTCAACACATATGGACGGAGAAAGACGACGACGGCCGGAAGCGTGAAGTGCGCGCGACGAAGTTTGGCGGCAATTGGCGGCTCCAATCCAAGTATGCCGATGAATCGGACTGGACCTATTACGAGCGGCCGCTTGTCGACGATCTCTTGAAGCTTAAGGACATCATTTTTCGAAAATATCAGAGGCGGCGGGCTTCGGCGGAAGATCTGCAGTCGATCGAAAAATTGTTGCGATCCTACGCTGCGCCATGAGCGAGCGGGCGAAAAAGGCGCGGCTCGACACGGTTCTGGTCGAGCGCGGATTTTTTTCGAGCCGCGAACAAGCGCAACGCGCGATCATGGCCGGCGAGGTCAGGGTAGGGGAGGCGTTGCTCGACAAAGCGTCGACAAAAATCGAACCGGACGCGCCGATCACGATCGATAGTTCGCCGGCATACGTCGGCCGCGGAGGCTTGAAACTGGAAGGCGCGCTTCGACATTTCGGGATTTCTACGGAGGGAATCACTGCGCTGGATATCGGTGCGTCGACCGGCGGATTCACCGATTGCCTGCTCCAGCACGGCGCAAAAAAAGTTTATGCGATCGACGTGGGCCACAGCCAACTCGCATGGAAAATCCGGAGCGATCCGCGCGTGGTCGTGCGCGAAAAGCTCAACGCGCGCTTTCTCACCCGGGCCGACGTTCCCGAGCCGATCGATCTTTGTGTCATCGACGTTTCGTTCATTTCCCTGACTTTGATCTTGCCGAACGCGTTCGAGTCGGTAACTCCCAACGGTATGGTTCTCGCGCTCATCAAACCGCAATTTGAGCTGGAAGCGTCGGACGTGGGCCGCGGTGGGATCGTGCGTGACGCGGCGTTGCATGAGAAAGCGCAGGAAAAAATCCGGCAGTTCGTGCTCAACGCCGGACACGAGATCGTCGGTATCGCTCCATCGGAAATCACCGGCACCGATGGGAACCAGGAATTCTTCATATGCGTCCGAAAACAATCGGCCTGATCGCGCACACCGGGAAGGAAGGTGTCGCGGAATTAACCCGCACGCTCGCGAGTGAACTCGAGCGAGCCGACCTCACCGTTTTGCTCGAGGCGGCGACGGCGAAACTGGCTGATCTGCCCGACGGGCGTGATGTTGCGGCTTTGGGCCGCGACGCCGAGCTGCTCGTTGTCCTCGGCGGTGACGGAACGATTCTGCACACGGTCGGTCAGCTCGGGGAAAATATTAAACCCGTCTTCGGGATCAACATGGGTGCGCTCGGTTTCCTGACCTGCGCAAATTCCAACGCGTATGCCGAAGCAGTGGAATGCATCGCGGCGGGCAAGATGGTTTTCAGCGAGCGGACGTTGCTCGACGTCGCGGTGAAAATTCCCCACGGAAACGATTCTCGAATGATCGCACTGAACGACGTGGTTCTGAGTCGCGGTGAAGTGTCGCGGCTGGTGCGGTTGAAGACGAGCGTGAACGGCGAAACGCTCACCGAATTCAATGCCGACGGACTGATCGTTGCCACGCCGACCGGGTCCACGGCTTACTCGCTTTCCGCCGGCGGACCGATCCTCGCTCCGGAATCGGGCGCGTTCGTCATCACGCCGATTTGTCCGCACGTTCTCACCAATCGCTCGATCATCGTGGACGAAAACGCTGTTATCGAAATCGAAGTCACGGAACGTGAATATCCGGTTTTCCTCACGGTGGACGGCCGCGAGCCGCTACGGATCGAGGGCGGGGCTGGCGTGCAAATCAGGAAATCGAATCGGGTCTTGCCGCTGGCCTCGCTCCCGGGCGTTTCGTTTTTTGGCGTAGTCCGCCAGAAATTGAAATGGAGCGGGAGCAATATTTAGAGGCTGCGCGGTGAGGGGGCCGCGAACTAATTACAGATGAACGCGATCGTCGCCGTGATTCACGAGCACCGCGAATCGGTCCTGGCATTGCGAATTTTCTTCAGCATCCTTCTCGCCATCGTTTTCTGCGCGGGCCTTTACATCTTCAGCATTCGGAAACGGCTGTTCGATCGCGATCCGAACGTCGCGGCCGATCATTACGGAGCGCGGAACCTACGGTTATGGCAGGTGATCCTCGTCTGGCTCCTGGCCATGGACCTGTTGATCACGGCGCTCTTCTATCTTTGAGTCGTCAGCGCCGTGTTCAGCGCGCCGGCTACTGCTGAAGCTGATAAACTTCGACGACAGCCGTCCCCGGATCGCCAGTGACGGTGCCGACAACGGCCGTGTACGAACCGCCCTGGAGCGTAGCTTGAATCGCCGATTCGTGGCTGTCGCTGGGGGCGAGGCCACTGTTGCTGATCGCGCCAGCCTGGGTGTCCTGCCAATCGTTGTTCGAAGCGATGACCGTTCCCGATGAATCGTGCAACTCGAGGACCGGATCCGGCAAAGGATTGGTAATACCGAACGCAGCCAGCGATGGTCCCAGCGCGCGAATTATCACCGTAGTCCCAACCGGCCCGGTGCCGCCGACCACAAAGCCGGCGATCAGAGTATTGTTTCCACCCTGGATAAAGCCGCGAGTGCTGATGTTCAGAAGGCGATGCTGCGCCGGCTCAACGGCCACGAACGCGGGCGTGTTGAAATCGCTCTGGAAGAGGACGCTTTTTGTTCCATCCGCAGTATATCGGAGCGTCGCGCCACTTTCGTTGTCGGCCACGATGAGGTTTCCATTTACATCAAAAGCGAGGCCATAGGGCCGGCTAAGGCCCGTCGCGAAACTGGTCTTCGTACCGTCAGGCGCGAACTTATTGACCGTGCCGGAACCGGAGTCCGCCTCGAAGAGATTTCCGGTTTTATCGATCGCGAGGCCGGCTGGGAGATTCACTCCAGTGGCAAAAATGGTCTTCGTGCCGTCCGGCGTGAACTTGTAGATTTTGCCCCCGTTAAAATCGGACGCGAAAAGATTGCCACTACTATCAAAAGTCAAACCAGATGAAGCGCCCGTGTTTGATGCAAACGTCGTCTTCGTCTTGTCGGGCGCCGGCGCAAACTTTAGAATGTTGCCGGTGCCAGCCTCGGATACATAGAGAAAACCGGCCTTGTCCAGGGCAACTCCGGTTGGCGAGTTGAGCCCGTTGATATAGGTGATGCCGGTCGCGTCCGGAACAGTGATTTGGAGGATCGCCCCCTTACCAGGGTCGGCGACATAAAGATGGCCGTTTCCGTCAAAAACGAGCCCTTTCGGATTTGTCAAACCGGTCGTGAATGTCGCCGGCGTGGTTCCGACTGTGCGAAAAATCAGGATGTTACCTTCGTTCGTTTCGTAAACGTCGCCGATTGCGGCCCGCGCGTTCGAGGCGAGAAAAGCCGTTGCCAAAGCGCCGGCGGCCAGCAGGAGCCGCGAAAAAATCTTCATCATCATGGTGTAATTGTTTGGGATTCCCAATGTCCCGAGCACCGCGCGCTCGTCAACACATTCGAATACCGGAAACGTAAAAAACCCCGCGCTTCGCTTCTCGTTGCGCGACACATCGCGCGACCCCGAAAAACAGAAAGCCCGGCGATTTCGTCACCGGGCTCTCGCAATTTCGACTATTTCCGAAACGCCTAATTATAGGGCGACCAGAACGAGTCGTCGGCCACAGGCGCGAGGTTTGTCTTCGCGGTGGCTGGAACGTGCGGCAGTTGGTCCACCGTCTGCGCACCGTAGTCGTCGCCGAACAGATCCTGACCCGTCGCGAACAGGACCGTGTCCTTTTTCAGGTAATTGGTCCAATCGGTCACGCCCACAGGATCGCCACCTTTCTTCGAGGTCTCGATCGCGTATTGATCGATCGCAGAATCGATCAGGCGCAGATCGTTCAGGATTCGCGAAGCCTGCGAGCGTTTACGCGCCCGGACAAACCCCGGAACCGCGATCGCCGCCAGAAGGGCGATGATCGCGACCACGATCATGATTTCCACTAACGTAAAGGCCTTTCGGCCGGATGAATGCAATCTCATGCCGGCCAAATCGAGCAGACGTTATGCCTCTCGTCAGGTGAGTCTTACGCCTCGCGAAAAAATCAATAACGTCGAGCGCGTCCGTCCGCCCGAAGATTGTAATTCGTCGATTCTGCCGCCAGCCGGCCATCCATTCTCAGGTTCTCGACCAGGTTGTTTTTTGTGCCTTGGCGAACGGTGAACCCTTTACCCAAACTTGCCGGCCCCATGATCTCATTCCATTTATTCGCCTTCAGCGTCAGCAGCCTGGAGGAGCCCCAGTACTCCATCTGATCGCCGGCGGGGTGATCGAAGTGGGCAAATGAAAGCACCATGGTTCCATCCGCGATTTTATAAACCAGCACATGGAGCACGACCGAGCTCGTCAGGTGCGGGCGCTCAATCGCGTAATTGCCGGCAATGGTCGTTTCCTTCGCCAGTTGAAGCGCGAGCGGGTCGTAGACGCCGCCGAGCTCGGAGTGGATCACGCGCGCTCCCGTGAATTTCGTCCCGGAAAGATTCGCCCGCACCACGATCCAGCCTTCGACTGGCGATACGACCAGGCTGTTGAAGAATCGTGGACTGACCGTCCGCTCGAGGACGCGTTTCGGGATGACATTAAGGTCACCCAGTCTTCGCGTCGTGTTGGGGGTATCCGCGGCGAACCCAGACGAGAGAAAACCAACCGACAAGACTGCGATGATTAACGGTTTCATGTGACTAGTCTGTCCAGCGGCTCGTGGATTCGACAAGACCGATCACAAGTGGTCTTGCATCGGTTGAGTAAGTGGTCCGACAGCCGGACGCGCCTAAATATATTGGTGACGCTTGCGCCAGGGCTGATGTATTGACTATTCTCAAGGACAGGATGTGGGAAATCGATCCCATCGATCTTTGGACCGCCGCGGCACTCGTGGTTGGGTATTCGCTCCCGTTTGTCGCGCTGGAGATAGAGTTCAAACTGCAGGAACTAAGAAGGCGTGCCGAAGACAAAGAGATCCAGAAGGCGCTCCTGAGGCGACTTACCGGTCACGATTAGTATCCATCCGCACTAATTGGAGGGTTCGCGGCAAGCACCAACGCGCGTCTTGTAAAAGCCATACCGAATCAGGCCCTAGACCCTCACATTTCATATGACATATATTGTCTGATGTTGTAAACGGGGATAGCGGATGCGCGGGTTCGGAAATTCTCTGCCATCGATGATTGCTACCCTGCCGATGGCGGCGTGAATTTGGCGAGGCCGAAATCCTGATCGGTTAATTGGGCGGCGCGGTCGGCGTCCTGGC
>Ga0307470_10000140_pt1 | contig 49593 bp, 73 predicted proteins | sample atmos_gasesAM3C__FD_204565 | JGI IMG/M metagenome (GOLD analysis project Ga0307470, IMG submission 204565) | Hardwood forest soil microbial communities from Morgan-Monroe State Forest, Indiana, United States - atmos_gasesAM3C_05 | ecosystem: Environmental > Terrestrial > Soil > Temperate forest... | reverse complement strand
TCTCTCGGCGGCAGACTTTAAGTCCAATGTCGCGTTGCTTTTGGGCATTAATGTACGCCCAAGGTTCGACAACTACTTCTTCTCTGTCATTCACCCCTACGTCGTCTATGACCTGATTTCCGACAACACTGCCGGAGGCTTCATTGACGCCTTGAAATACATGGCAGGCCGTCAGGTGCTTCAGGGGGAGGTCGGGGAAATTGGCATGTGCCGCCTGCTGACATCGACCAATGTCGGCACTTCAGGAACCGCTCCGAACGTTCTGTACTCGACCTACATCATGGGTTCGGGTGGAATCGGAATCATCAACCTGACTGGCAAAGGCCCAGATCAGGTGGTTGATCCCCGGAAGCAGAGATTCACTTTGAATATGGTCAAGGGCGGGCCATCCCCTGCTGATCCGGTTGGCGAGATTGCCAGCTATGTCAGTTATCGGTTTGTGTTCGCGGCGAAAACGCTCGACACCACGAATTTAAGATTCAAAATTATCACAGCAGATGCGTCACTTGTTTAAATCTGTAATGTGATATATGGCGAGAAAGAAAAATAACGGAAACGGGGAAACATCAGGGTTCGGAGAATCCGACACTGCTGTTTCTCCTCCCGGCCCAGTGTATCCCGATCCGGGGCCAAGGGATTTGAAAGACCCGGACTGGGTAAGGCGGTACATGTTATTTACGACATCACTACCGCAGCAGAAGTTTTACTAATACGGTTGGTTCCCCGAAGGAACCCAGCTTCGGCTGCCAAGTCCCGAAAGGGCGAAGGAGAACCGCATGGCGTCAGGCAGATCAGTATATGTAGCCAAGAAAGCGGCTGCGCTCACCAACCCCATCACCAATGATTCTATTTTCCTGCAAACGGACAGTTCCTCTCTGTCGGCCTTCGTTTCAGCCTATCAGGAAGGGATGGTTTCCGGGCAGTCAGGACTGGATGGTAAAGCCTTCTATGTACGAGCCACTGGGAAAGTTACCACGGGCACGTCCTCAACCCTGATTGTGACTCTGTACTATTCACCCACGGCAAGGACTTCGATCACTTTTAACGGTACGGGTGTATCTACAACTGGAGCGACCTTGACTTCAGGTGCGATTGCCACGGCATCGGGCAATTGGATGATTGAGGCGACGTTCTTGTGGGATTTTAAGTCCCAGCAGTTGAATGGGTATTTCGACACCCTAAGCAGCCCAACGCCAACTTTGGCGGCACCTGCGGTAACTACGCAGTTGACGACCATTGACCTGTCGGTTCCGGGGCCGGGGTTCATTGTGGGAGCGCACTTTGGTTCGACAAACGCCTCCAATGTGGTAACACTGTCTGAGTTCATTCTGGAGGTCATGTAACATGCCCCCAAGCCTAAACAAGCCGTTTTTCACTAAACTTCTTACTGTAGCCTCAACCTCAACCACGGCTACTTCGCCTATCTTTACCATCCCAATGGCAGACAATTACACGTTCTTTATGAATGTGACCACTGCCACGGCGGGAACCTGCGATGTCGTGTTCCAGACCTCGGTGGATGGGGGAACCACATTCGTCAATATCCCGTGGCGCTTTGCCCAGATCGCCACCACGACTGGCTGTTTTGTGCTGAATTGCGGTAGTGGTGTTGGTGGGTCTAGCTATGATGTGACGGCAGCGACCGGAACGGCTACTCTCATCGCGGACACGGGCGGAGCGCTGAACCTTCAAGCCGTGGTCGATCCGCTGAATATGAAGGTCAAGTACACGATTGCCACCGGGCCGGATGCTTTCACGCTCTATGTGGGATGCTGGCCGCGTGCGGGTGGCACTGGCAGCGAATAGTTGTGGTATAAAGGCCTAACGTGGCACCACAACTCGAACACTACGCAAACGACAGGGGGAAGGTCACTGCTGGCCTTCCCTCCTTGTCACCTGAAAAACGCCGGGCCATCACCGAAACCCAACTTCGCTATCTCTACCAGAAAGCTCTACAGCGGGATGCGGCAGAGAAAGAAGCAGCGGCGCTAGCCGATGATGGCACAATCGAAACAACCGACTGGGAGCAAGTGGTGGGCATTCCACTGTACGGTCACCAGATCATCAAGCGACTAAAGAAACTCAATTCTAATCTCTGGTTTGAAGTGTCCCACGCTGCCCCTGATCAGATGGGCATTTACCTTCTGAAGAATGATTTCAAAGGTGGGCAGGTAAAAGAGTTCCTGTGCGGGATGCAAACTGACCTCAGCCCTGAATTCTCTTTGCGAATCAAGAACGAGGACGGCACAGCCAAGGGCATAATCTCCGGCTGGCGAAGGCTGTTAATGCGCCTGATCCGCAAAAACATTATCACAGAGAGCGGGGCTTATGCTATGTTTGGGCCACCGTCAAGGGCTTCGGAGAACTGGGCGAGATTTACAACATGATGAAAAGCACCAAACACGCACTCGATACCGCCGTGGATGAACTCAAGCGCGAAGGCTATATGGTGCTGATTGTCATGCTCGACCAGAAGGGCGACACATCAAGACCGATGGGTTCAGGAGTGGAGGTTTTATGCTCGGAGACGAACGACCCGCAACTTCTGGGAGCGATGCTCAAGACAGTCATGGAGAGCCTGAGCGCCCCCGTCGTGGCCGACCGCCAAAATTGAAGGAGATACCTGTGAGTACACAGCCTACGTTTACGATGGAACAGATGCTGGAACTGATGGATCGTCAGGCCCAGCGAAACCAAGAGAACCTTCTACTGGCGATTCAGGAACTCAAGAAACGTTCACCAGAGGAGCAAGAGAAGTTCGACAAGGAACAGGCCAAGACCCGAGAGCGGATTGCAAACGCCGCAAAGTTGGCAATGGCCGAAGAGAAGGCCAAGGCGAACCGGGCCAAATATTGTCCTCACGGTACGACCCATCCCGGAACCAAAGCCTTTACGCATCAATGGCGTGCCCAGATTCATACCCCGGACGGAGAGAAGCCTTGGTTCTGCCCCACCTGTACGCAGTGCGGGACGCCGTGGAATGCGCTATTCAATCTGCCTTCCGGTAAGATTATGGCAACAACCGACCAACTTCAAAATGGCATAAACCTAGACCAGTACGGCCAGCAGGACATCGACAAGCTGTTCGAGTGGGCTAAGTACCATCCGATAGAGGAGTTGCAGGCAGCGTGAGATGTATAGTTATTCGTGGTCTGACTTGATAAACGTTGGCTCAACCTATGGCAAGGGTATCCCTCTTGCCAAGGTGAATGCCCAGATATGCGACTTCGTTTCTCAGGACATGTACCAAGAGTATCCGTGGAAGCAGACCATCACCAACACGGCCAACGGAACCATCCCACTCCTAGATTCCACGCAAGATTATCCCTGCGTAGCCCCGAACATCATGCGGCCCTTGAAGGCTGCAATCTGCCGAACAGACGTAACGCCAATGGATTCCCGCGACCTAACCATTGTGCGGGATTTGTCGGTTGACCTCCTGCCCAGAAGTTACATGGGAATCTCGCAGGTTTCCCTTCAACAGGCAGTCGGATTGTTTCGTCTCAATGCGGCTGTTAATGTCCCAACAGGCATGAAGTTAGAACTGCGCGTTGATTACCAAATCGACCCCATCAAAGTCACTTCCCTAAACCAAATCATCTGGTTTGATGACCGCTTTTCCATTGTTGCCCTAGAAGGGCTTTTGTACTGGGTTTACAAGCTCGGAGATGACACTAGAGCAGGTTCGGCTACTACGGATGCCTACAACCGAGTAACGGGCTATACGGGGCAGCTAGGCACCTACAAAGGGGCATTGGGGAGGATGAAGGCATCGGAGGACTTCGGTTTCACGGATAGCGTGTTTCCGAGTGAACCGATGGGGGTTGGGCGGGACAGCAACTCTTTGAACATTTTCGGGTGGGGTGGATAATGGGTTCCTTCAACGCAAATATCTACCCAAGCACCACTGGCCTGACTCTAGGCAATGCTAACCAGCAGTGGATCGCCTACCTCTCAAATGTCTTCGCAGGAACCTTCCAGTCCATCGCGCCTAATCCAGCCTTAACCGGAACCATCCGCCTTGCCAATACAGACTCAATCGCATGGCGGAACAATGCGAATAACGCTGACCTTCTCCTGTCCTTGACCGGGGCGGCAAGCGGCACGCTTCCTGCGGATTGTCTATCGTTCGCTGGCGGCGGCTTTTTGGGAGACTTTCTCAGCAATAGTCTGAACCCTTCCGTGTCAGGCGCTTTACGTCTCTCCGCCACCGATTCAATCAACTTCCGCAACAATGCAAACTCCGCAGACCTTGTAGGTTTAGCCCACAACCCTGACGATACGATCACGGTAGGCGATGCTGTCGGGATTAAGCAGTCCATCATTTTGAGTAGTACGGCTAGTCCCGCCCAAAGTGGGATCGTGCGGCTGGCTAATCTGGATGGCATCAACTGGCGCAATGCCGCAGGGAATGCTGATGAAGGAATCTCAGTAGATAGCGGGGATCGCTTTGTCATCACCACCAGCGGTGGAGCGGCAATCAGTTTCGGGTCTAATCCCAAGTTAATTCTCGGAACTCCCACCGCCTCATTCCCGATGCTGAAGCGGACTGCCACAGCTATCAACGTAAGGCTGGCGGATGACTCCGCAGATGCTCCACTGACGGCTAGTAGCCTCACTCTTTCTACTGGCACTGCTGGGTTAATTTTTCCCGGAGCGGTGGGTAATGGAGTTCCGCTGCAAGTGGCATTAGTAAGCGCCCCCGCACAAACGGCGGCGATTGGAAGCACCACCCTATTTTCTTCTACGCCGGGAATGTTCCGGTTGAACTGGTATGCCATCTTGACTGTGGCAGCTACTACTGGGGCAGCAACCTCCACGCTTGGGCCATTGACGATCACATATACCGATTTGAGTAATAATGTCGTAACGCTAACGGCTGGTGCTCAGATCGCGGGTGGGACGATTGCAACAAGTAGCGCAGCGAATACCGTTGGAACCGTTCTGCAAGGAATACCGATCCTGATGAATTGCAAGATCAGTACGAACATCGTCTATGCGATGGCCTATGCTTCCAACACCGCTAACCAGATGGCCTATTCCCTATTTATTAGATTGGAGCAACTCTGATTGCCCCCAGCATCGAGAACTGAGCACCGCATAGTTACCAATACGGCCCTACCTTACATCTCGAATGCTTCCCTGACTTCAACTGACCCGCACTTCCTGCAAGGTTCTAACAATATCCTGACCTCTCTGCGGAACTGGTCAGAGAACCGACCGGGCTTCTCTACTACCCTCGAAACGGCAGTCTCGTCATTCAAGAACCTGCAACGGGCATTTCAATGGCGTAGATGGGTTGGGAGTTCGCCTAACGGCGGAGCCTTTATTTGGATGTTCTGCGATGTCACGGGCGGAGTAGCGAAGGTCTACAAATTGCAACTGGGAACTGACACTCAGGCCCAGCTTCTGTTCACTTCGACTTCCGCAGAGCCGTTCGACTTCGTAGTTTCCAACAATACTCTGTTCTTCGGCAATGGCACGGACATGCGAAAGTGGGACAGCCAGACCCTGAAGACGTGGGGTATTGTCGCACCGCCTGCAATGGGAGCGCCCACCTTAGTGGTTGGGGTCTTGAGTGCATATACATCTTTCTGTTACTGCTCGACCTACTGGGATGCCAATGATAGTCACGAATCCTCGCCTTCTGGCATCTCGACTTGCTCGGGAATATTTCAGAATAAGAACGTGCAACTTCCTCTCGTGGCTTCTACAAATCCCCGCGTGACTGGAATCCGGGTTTACCGCACTCCTGACGGTGGGGCGCAAGACCCGGCCTTGATGCAGGAGATTACAGGCTCTCCATTCCCTAACGTCACTGGGAATGTGACTGATTCAACTTTGGATGTTAACCTTTCGATCCGCGTAGCCCCAGAGTTCTTTCGTAATGATCCACCTCCGCCAACTAAGGGCTTCATCACTTACGGGGGTAGAATATGGGGGTTTCTAAACAACACGACGTTTTATTCCGGTTTTGAGGAAATAGCCAATGGAGTCCCCGAAGAGTGCTGGCCTTCAGGTCTGACAGGGAACTTTTATCCATGGTCAGATGAAGTGGGAGGGCAAGCCCCTTTGATTGACGGGATTGCCGTTCTACTTCCACAGAAGATCGAGAAAGTGGAAGGAGATTCTCTTGATACTTTTCGGCGCTATACCCTGCTTCAGAAACGAGGAACTAGGAGCCGAACGAGCGTAGCGGCACTTGGAGGTTCTGTAGTTTGGCTCGACACGTCAAATACGATTTGGCTTTCTGATTTGGGAGAAATAGGCATTCCGATCCGGCCCGATACGCAAAAGATCAATCCCTTAACTTGCTGGATCACGATCCACATTTCCGGGACGTACCACTGGGTTGTAGTGCTCGACGGTTCAAACGGCATTCTCTATGTGTACGATCTGGATTTGCAGCATTGGCTCCCGCCGTGGACTGTGGGTACGACTGCATCGGCTTTGGCAAGCGGGGAGACATCCCTTGGAGTGGTTGATCTCGTACTTGCGCGAAATCAGACCAAAGTCCTCAAGCTAACAGCAGGAACTTATGGTGATGACGGGAACGATTATTCTTCCACCGCCCAGACAAATCTCTTTCCCGTCACCCCGGATGGCAATCCCTCGTGGCAGGGAACGCATGATTGGACAGAAATCAAGACTGACTCTGTACCGCCGTCGCAGGTTTTGCAACTGGTGGACGATGATCCAACGCAAGGGACTTACGAAGACCTTACGCCGGGACAGGAACCATCGCCCCTACTTGCCCATCAAGGGCAGTTTCTTCAGAGTTGGCGCTATCCTGCCACTCCTGAATCGGCGGCGTATGTTTCGCTAAAGATGATTTGGGCAGGCGGTAAGCAGTTCCATCTTTACAATCTAGATATGGGCTTTCATCCCGCAGGAGGATAATGCCGAAACAGCCGGGAAAACTAATGCCTGTTCCTGAACGCCAAGGGACTGCTATCTACCCCGGATTCTATGCAACGGTTCCTCCCGGATTCGGCAGGGTGCAAAGACTTGAAAAGGGAACGCAGAGGTTTCAGAGGGGCGGTCTTCGGCCTACTTCTGGGACATTTACAAGACTTCCGCAGGATATTCTCTACACTAACCCCTTAAATGGGAAGCAGTCTATCGACATCAGCAAAGTCCTGATCCGCAAGATTGGCGGATCGTCCATCGCGGCGAATACCTCCGGCTTTGCCTACACTTCGGATACAGGTTCAATCACTTGGTTCTGGGACGGGACTAACGGCTCTCATGTGCCAGTAATCACAAGAGCGGATGGTTCACGGTTCACCGTCCCAACCGCAGGCTCAGGTTTGACCATTTCAGGATTGGCGGCAGCGACGACATACTATTTCCTGCCCTTTTGGAATATTAACAACCTCTGCAATATCGGTTGGGTGCAAGGTACTACCGGAAGTCCACAGATTGCCTTTGTCGTGGCGGACACAACTGATCTCGTGAATGCCCCATTCTATGCTATGCAGCAGACCCTTCAATCAAATGAGCCTTTAAGCACAGGGTTTATGACGGCAGCTACAACGGCAGCGGGAAGTGGAGGCGGAGGGGCAGGAGGCGGAGGGGGTGGAGGTCATGCCTGCGTAATGAGCGGAACCGACATTGTTGCGCTGGGGGACTTGCCTTTCAGTCTGGAAGTCCTACCGGAAACCCAGTGGGTTCAGCTTCGCATTGAGGATGGGCGTGAATTATGTTGCACTTATGACCACCCGTTGTATCATGCCGAAAGAGGAAAGGTGAGGGCAGACGAGTTGACCGAAGGAGATTTGGTCATCACAGACATCGGAGAACAGGAGATCACGGTCAGAAAATTCTTTCATCGGAAGTGCTCGAAGCATAAAGTGCTTATGGAGAAAGGGCATCTATTCTGGGCTAACGGGTTTCTATCGCACAATATAAAGCCTTTGATATGAGCATCGGAGAGCAAATCCGTAATCGAGTGGATGTAAGGCTGGCCGACCCAGAGACAGAACCCGTCATCGACTGGTGCCAAGCTAATTCCCAGCGCAACGCTTTTGACCGGGACGTTCTTACCTATCCTTCCACAAAGGTTTTGGCCGCGCACACGAATGGAACCGTCTATGCCTACATGCCTGTGCAAGGCGCTGCGATGCTGGAGTCGATTGGCCCCAATCCTGATGCTAGTCCGCTACAGGTTGCTTCCGGCGTTATGGAGATGTGTAAGGGTGCTGCTTTAATGGCTTATGCCAATGGAATGAGGGAGTTGTACTTTCTTGCCAGCGATGATGTGACGGCGGCAGGTGCTGAGAAGTTGGGCTTCGAGGAAATGAAGTTCAAGGTTTACCGAAAGAGACTCGGATGATAAAGGCATGGGCACTCATCGCTCTGGAATTCCGCACTGTCTCTGGCGGCAAGGGATCAGATACTGCCAATCAACAACGCAAGGATGAACTGGCGATGCAGAAGCAAGCCTTCGCCACGCAGCAGCAGCAGATTGCAGACTTAAAAGCGGCATTTTCAAAGTATACAACGGGCAATATCGGCTTTGATCCCGCAACCCTAGCAGCCATGAAAGCGGCGGGGCTGAATACGGTTAGCAGCACCTTCAATCAGGCAGGCCAGCAGGTAAGAGAAGCGCTGGGAGCACGCGGTAACACGGGAGGTCAACCCGTAGGCGGCGACTACGCCAAAGGCATCGCAGAATTGCTTGGCGGCAGAGCGCAGGCCCAATCCCAAACTTTGACGGGGATCGACATACAGAATGCACTATTAGCCAATACCAACAAGTTCAATGCTGGCAATCTATTGAGCGGGAACGCCGCAACTCTTACGGGAACTCAGGGTGTGGCGGGAGCAGGCGCATCGAGCGCATTGAATTCGTATATCACGGCTGCAAATCAGGGTTTCGGAAATGCTTTTACGACCGGATTGGGCGGAGCTTTAGGTAAAGGGCTGGGCACGGCTGCGCTTGGCGGAGTCGGTATGGCGATTCCAACAGCAAATCCGTTCTAGTTTTATGGGCGATGGGACAATTCCATTTCCGAATTCGCCTGACAAAATTCAGGCGCTGCTTCAGAATCAAGGAAGTCCTTCGCCTTCCCAACAAGCACCTACTCAGCAGCCTCCGCCTCAGCAACCTACACAAGCACAGCCACCTGACGCTCTTGAAACCTTAAAGCAGAACCTTGTCCAGCAATATCAGGCGAATACTCCTAAGCCTCCTTCAGGAGGGCCGATCCGTTCCCTGCTACAGAACTTCTTTTCCGGCATGGGGCAATCCATGATGCACGAAGCTGGCCTGCCAACCCCATACGATAAGCAGCAGGCGGCTATGCGAGGGATTGAAGGCGTTACGGTTGCCCAGCAGAACCTTGAACTACATAAGGCAATGGCGGGACAATTCACTCCCGTACCGTTAGTCGGAATGGATGGCAAGCCAATTACCGACCCAACCACGGGTAAAGTGATTCAACTTCCAGCCAATCATGCCCAGACATTCTACGCAGGGCAGGCAGCGGCTGCTTCAAGAGTCCAAGCTGCCCAGATTCAGGCAGGGCCGACAGTTAACACTCCTCAGAACCTACAGGAAACTCTTGGCCTACCGCCCACAACCACCGTAAGGACGCTAAGTCAAGCAGCAGGCATTCCCGGCAAGGAGGCGGCCACAATTCCCGTGACCGACGATATTAGGGCAATGCTCCACTTGCCTGCTGGCGTTACATCTATTCCTTCCACAAGTTTCATCCGGGCGATGGGTTTTATGATGCCACAGACCAAGACGGGTTTTGAGTGGAAGGAAACCAGTCCGGGCACATGGGAACCATTACCCACTAAGTCTGTAACGACAAGAGGTATAGGAGTTTCTTCGCCAACTCAAGGGGCTGGCCCACGGAGTTCATTACCTGCTCCTGTTCATGGCGGGGGGACGATCTATGCCTTTGACCCGAAGACAAATGAAACGGTGATGACTACCCCACAGGAGGCGGCGACAAACGGGTACAGTAATCCTCGCAAGGTCACGCAGGCGAACATTGAGAACGACCGTCAACTTAACAATCGCCTTTATGATGTCGCTGCCAAGGTGCAACGTTATGAGCAGTCGATCAATACCCCGATTTCGGACGTAGACCGTGCCAAGATTGCCGATCTGCTTGGAACCGACAAACTCCAATTTGGGGCATTCGGGGCGCATCTTCCTACCGATTGGCTAACGAAACTGACGCAGGCTATGAGCGTAGGTGGATTGTCTAAGGCGGCACAGGATCGCCTTATCAACTATTACAACGTTCGGGAGGCTATGACCGGGTATACCCGAGTTCTCACAGGCTCAGGACGGTCGAATGAAACGAATCTCCAATTAAACCTTCAGGCTATGCCCGATCCGATCATGCCGGATAACTTCACCAAGAATGGTATTAACCAATTCAAGCAGAACATCCACATTGCCGGACAGGGCCTTCCACGAATGCCGGGTATCCAAAGGGCGCAGGATGTATTAAACCCCTCAGGCGGGGCAGGAAACGCTCCTGCGATACGGTTTACAGAGGGGTCAGACACCTACAATATCCCGGCAGACAAAGTAGAGGCGTTTAAGGCCAAACATCCACAGGCGGTGCCAAGTGGGAGATGAGTTCGATCAGTATAAAATCCCGGCAGGACAGGATGAGTTTGCCCAATACAAGCAGACCGCGCCGGGTACGATCACGGGAAACGTGGCAACAATCAGCGCGGGTGGGACTGCACCTAGTCCTTCTGCGGGTATGCAATACTCCCAAGGCTACGCGACTGATGGAAGCATGAGGCCGTCAGGCCACTTCCTTGATCGGGCTACAAGCTACATGGGTGAGAACTTGAGAAACATGATGAATCATCCCGTCGATACAATCAAAAGTATGGCAATGTCTACAACGGGAGGAGGAGCAGCAAGCGCAGCAATGGGCGGGACAACAAGCCCCGGAGACATCCTCGCTTTGTATCGCCGCTTCCAAGGTGATCCAGCGGCGGGGGCTGGCGACATTGGAACGGCGGCATTGACCACAGCGGTAACCGGAGGATTTACTCCAAAGCCTTTTGAAGCTCCTGTTCCTCGGGTGCCGCTTTGGAAACAAGCTCCTTCCGCTGGCACTGAAGTTCCATCTGTATTTGAAAAAACCGCTCCTCCACAATCTAATCGCGTTGTCTACCCAAGCCGTATTCAGCCTAGCGAGGCAACTACTCCAGCGAGAACTCCGGCATGGCAAGCCAATCCTCAGCCCGTGCAGGAGTTTAAGTTACAAGGCAGCACCCCAGAAGAGATTCAGGCACAGCTTCAGCGCATGGCTAACCGCCCCAGGACGATGAGGCCAGAAGGAGCACCACCCGAGCCGCAGCCTGAAAGTCCCTATCAGGTCGTGCAACTCACAGGCCCAAAGACCCCAACTGTCCAAGGTCAGACACCGAATCTGCCAGAGATGCAACCTGCCCAATCCACAACGATTCTCCAGCACGGCTATGACCCTGTCAAGCAGCAGATGTTCGTGCAATTCAAGAACGGGAACATCTACCGCTATTCAGGTGTGCCGCAGAAAGTTTTCGATCAGTATTCCGGCTCAGAGTCTCAAGGCAGCTTTCATTCAAACAACATCAAGGGCCGATACACGACTGATCTGGTGGGCAGGGTAAAACCGACTCCCGGCCAGCAAGTCAAGATTGCACTTCAAGGGGGCCAGCAGTGAAGCGATTGCTCCTCATTTTATTGTTGGCCGTCCCTTGTTTCGCGCAACAGGTCAATACCGATATTTTGCCAGCCAGCACAGGTCTAAATCTCGGCCACTCTAACCAGCGATGGAACGCCTTCGTGCAGAATCTCGACATCAACGGCAACTGCTTATTTCATGGAGCGCCATGCAACTTTGGAAGTGGAGGCGGAGGGAACGGAACACTCACTGGGAACTGCACTCCCAACAACTTTTCTGGCTGGATTGGAACATCAACTCTCGGCTGTGCACCTGCCAACTTCTCTGGGATAAATTCATTGTTCTTTGGGACAGTAAGTACCCAAAATGACGGGAACCATGCGGGTGGATTCACGGCTGCTGGAAATAGTCTACCGCCTACTACAATTCCGTCCACGGGAATGTTCGGCATCATCGGATTTAATTCAAGTTCTGCGGCGAGTTATGTTTTGGTTCCCAATGCTACCCCACCGGCAGCAGGGCAGATTTCTAGCTTTGGCACACCCGCTCCGTGTACGGGATCATCCGTCACTTGCATTCCTTGGAACTTCATCACGCCCGCATCGTTGAGCTATGCCCTTCAAATCGCGGGAGTGGCCTTGACTATTGGCGACACAGTAAATTTCAACAATACCACCCCCACTGCACCGACAAACGGCCTAAATGTTATTTGGGCAAAGAGTACTGCCGCTGGCACAGATAGCGTGAGCGCAGCTATTGTAGGCGATGGGAATTCGGCACATTTTTTAAATGGAATCGGAACCTACACAACTCCCAGCGGGGGTATTCTAGCGCCGCCAAATCCGCAGACTGGGGACGCCCTACAATATAATGTGAATGGCAGCGGAAACTGGGAAACTTCTCAGGGAACGTCCCGCCTGAGCGTCACGGCATACCACACTAAAGTAAGTGGAACATCTCCCATCTATGGAGCGAATACTGGTTTCGGAACGTCAAACAGTTTATCGACTGGCGGTTCCTGTGTCATAAACTTTCCAACTTCTACCCACGCCGCTAGCGAAACCTGCACATCATCTGCCTCAGCTTCAACTAGTACCGTCATCGGGGTTAATTTCGGCGTAGGGGCCAACTTTGGCGAGTACGGGTTCGGAGTGTTCTATCGCTGGGGATTATTGTTCACCCCCGGCCAGACCACAAATGTCCGCTATTGGATGGGTTTTACCAAATTTGACACAGGCGGGACAGGAGGAGAGACGGCTTCTGTTTTCAATACTACTAGTTTTGCCACAGACACGCCGAACCGCTCAACAATTGCATTTCGATATTCAGCATCTACCGATACACACTGGGTTGGGACGGCGCAGACAACAGGAGGGTCGCAATCCACTTGCGATACGGGTGTTACTCCAGATACCACCACTGCACATTTGTTTGAGTTTACTTATGACGGAACAACTGCAAACTTCTTCATTGACGGTGCGTTGAAGTGTCCTATAATCACGAACTTACCTGCTACGTCCGTCATTAAGATAATGCCTTTCTGGGTAGGCGACAATAAGAATACCGCAAATGCGGTTTCGGCTACGGACTACTGGGCAACCATTACGCTGAAATGAAGCGATACCTTCTTCTCGCCCTCGTGCTCTGCGCTCTCCCCGCACTAGCGCAGGTGTTCGACAATCAAGCCGTTGACGACACAACTGTGACTCCGTGGAATTACTGTTATCAGGGTGGTTCTGGAGTTCACTCTTGCTCCCCGGGAGGATCGGGTTCCGTTTCTAGTCCTGTACAGACCATCAACAACGCCTCACCCTCGCTTGATGGGGCTTCTATCTCCTGCGGTTTTACTGGAACAGCATTTGCTGATTTCCTCTGCTACTATCAAGGTGGGGCACACAATACGGCCATTCGTTTTCATGCTGATTATCAAATTGAGATTACAGGCTCAGGGTTGAATGATGCGGAGTTCGACACTTACCAATATATCCATGCCTCACTTGATGAATTCATGTTCGGTTCGCAGTGTCACATCGGAGGAAAGTGGCAGATTTGGGACTCTCTGCACGGGGCATGGCATGACACGAGCGTAACCTGCACGCTGCCGCTAAACACGTTCCACCACATTGTTTGGGACGTACATAGAATTGCAGGAGAGACAGCTTGCCAAGGCCACCCTTGCATGTATTACGACACTTTAACGGTGGACGGTACGGCATATGCTATCAATACAACCTACCCTGCTGGAATTCTTCCGGGATCATTCTCTGACCAAACGGGACTAAACTTCCAATTGGATACCAACGGTAGCGGCGGAATGCTGACCGAGTACATTGACGAAGCCTCGCTGACTGGCTACGACACCCTGAATCCGCTGCCTACATTGTTCAATGCCGGGTTCAATCAAGGCAGTAGTCCTTGGTGCCCGAAGGATGGTAACAACGTTGCGGCGCAGATTTACGGGTATCGCATCTGGGATGACGGGCAGAAATGGGGACAGATTCAGACCTCGAATACAGCCCCTACCTTCACGGGCTTAGACAATCACATCAACACCCGCGCCGGAGGAAACAACACACAAGCAGGAGAGAACATTGCCATCGGCGCACCGTGTCCGGGAACTCCGATGGCATTCATCTACACCTTTGGGGATACTCCACAATGGGCATCGGCAGGAGCGATTGCTGCGAACAACTGCGCTTCCCCAAATACTCAGTATTCCTGTACGGCACCTGCAAGTTTGCACGGAGACGGCACGGGAACGGATGTCGAATATTCTACCTTCGCTGCGGACGTGATTACGCGCTACAAGACCTTTGCCGGGACTCGCTACTACGAAATTTGGAACGAGGCAGATTCTTCTAACTTCTGGTGCTGGAATGACAATACGGCTTGCGGCGGTTCGGGGAGTGCAAATAACCCTGCTCTCCATGCTAATGTTCCTTCATTGAACAATTTGGTCTTAATGGGCTGGAACCTGAAGAAGATTGCAGCCTGCGTTGATCCCGGAGCAAAGATTCTTTCTCCTTCTTTCCATGTGGGCACGGCCTTAACGTGGTTCCATAACTATAACATCACGACGATCACGGCCCCTGCGATGAATCCCGGAGTCAACGGGTATCCTCTAGGGTGTCCGGTCATCGCATCGCAGTCGGTAACTGGAAAACAGACCTATGATTATGTCAACGTCCATGCCAGAGGAACGCAGGTAGCTTATCCGAACGTCGCAGGCAATTGGAACCCGGCAGCGACGATCACGGCCATCACGAATACTCAAACGGAAATCGCCAACGACTCTTTGCCGAATCCGACCGTTATCTTTGACGATGAAGACGGCTACAACTCGACTACGGAAGGCGGAGGCAACACGGACGGTTATTCGGCTTATGTCGCCCAGAAGGAAGCCTTTGTCGCCTCTCTTGGGGTGACACAGCTCTATTGGTATCAGTGGGACACTGCGACCATCGGCCTTAATAGTACATTACAAGGCACGGCTTGGGACACAATGGCAGGATGGCTCACTGGAGCGACCATCACTTCACCTTTGACTCTAGTAGGAAATCTCTACGAGATGGGCCTTACCAAGGGCGGCATCACCGAATTGATTGTCTGGGACACATCCAAATATTCCCAGCCGTGTTGTGTGGCCCCCGCAAATCAGACCTTTAGCGCACTCTACACAAAGGCAACTGACCTCACTGGAACTGTGACAAGTCTTTCAAGCGGAGTGGCCTCGGTAGGCTGGAAGCCGATTCTCTTGCAGCAGATTTCAGTAGGGACTGGCGGAGACAATATCTACTGTCCATCCACCGGAATCCCGACATGGCCAGCGACCGATGGCCCCGCAAATCTTCCCACGGCCTGCTATAACACGGCAACGGCGAATACCCCTGCTCCGGGGGCTGTGGTTAATGTGACCACCGCAGGGCAGTTGACAACCGCATTGGCTGCGGCTGCGTGTGGACAGCAGATTACCTTACAGGCAGGCAATGTATTTTCGGGAAACTTCACCGTTCCAGCCGTTCACTGTGCTGCCAATAATTATCTCTGGATCACTACATCTGGTTTGGCGAGTCTTCCATCTGAAGGTGTTCGTACCAGCCCATGCTATTCAGGTGTAACCAGTTTGCCGAATCGCCCTGCTTACGCCTGCCCCGGAACTCCGGGGACGTATACAGCCCAGATCATCACCCCAAATACATCTCCGGCTCTAACCTTTACTACCGGAACTTCCGGTGTGCGCGTCATGGGATTAGAGATTACCCGCGCTAATGGAACGGGCCTTGTGGGTGCCTTGATTGGACTGGGGAATATCGGAAACATAGACCATATCATCTTTGACCGCAACTGGATGCACGGCAACGAACAGCAGGACGAAACTAACCTAGCCTTCTCGAACAGCGCAACTTCCTATGTAGCGGCGACTGACAACTACGGGAACAACTTCTACTGCATCTCTTCCACCGGGCATTGCACGGACTCCCACATGTTCTTTGGCGGTGTGAATATCACCAATTCCGTCACAGAGAACGTTTTGAAGTACGTCAACAACTTCGACGAATCAGCAGGCGAGAACATGCTGCACGGTGGTGGCGGGACGAACACAACCCCCAACAACTTGGAGATTCGCCTCAACACCTTCTTTAAGAACCCGTGCTGGAATCCCTCGGCGGGGTGTTATGACGGCGGAGTGGGTGGTCATGCTTACGTCGTTAAGAATCTGTTCGAGTTAAAGAACGCCTCGAAAGTTCTGCTTGAAGGAAACACTTTCCAGAACAACTGGGGCGGATTTTCTCAAGGCGGAGAGTGCTGGGCCATTACCCCAGTCAATCAATCTGGCCTATCTCCGACCGCCGTCGTGACAGACTTCACGGCCCGTTACAACACCTGCAACAGCATCAACTTCTTTGCAGAACTGGACATGGCCAGCAATGGGGGGTTCATTGCGGCGGGGCATAATCACTACAGCATCCATGACAATGTGGCGGACAATATGGGTTATTGCCAGCCCACCTGCCCAACGTCAAATCCTATAGTGCAGATGACCACCAACGTCGGAATTACAAGTGCTGCCCAGACACAGCATGATGTCTCTGTGAATCACAACACTTGGGTCTATGTCCCAGCGGCAACACCGAATTCCGTGCTCGGCTTGACGAATCCCACGATCGCTAGCGGAATGAATCAGTACAATGAAACCTTCACAAATAACGTTGTTCAGACCTATGGCGGTACACTCAATCTGATCGGCGGCTCTCAGCCCTTGAATTGCGCTAACGGCATCGGCGTAGGTTTGCCGATGATTAACGCCTGCTGGACAAACTACGTCTTTACCGGAAACTGCTTTGTAAATAACGGTTCGCACACTTGGCCGGGAGGCAACACGACATCGGTAGCGAACTATACGGCGGTGTTCAACAACTACAATTCCGGCAACGGAGGAGACTACACGATTGCGGCGGGGGCCTGCAAAGGTGCGGCGAACGACGGCAGTGATCCGGGTGCAAATCTCACGACTTTAGCCTCAGTTTTGGCCGGGAACCCAGCGCCGGGTACATCTTCTGGAATCTTAACGGTTTCCATTACAGGTTCAGGATCAGTCACGTCTAGCCCTGCGGGAATCGCCTGTACTCCTATATGTTCAGCAAGTTTCACGAATGGCACACCCATTGTGCTGACCGAAACTCCCGCTATCGGCAATACCTTCGTCGGCTGGGGTGGGGTTTGCGGCGGTTCTGGAGGCTGTGGGCTGACAATGGGAAGCTCTCCCGTGTCCGTGACTGCCACTTTCGCGCCCGTGGCTACAAACTCGGTTACGGTGACCATTACTCCCACTGGCGGGGGAACTATTACTAGCGCCCCTGCGGGGATCAGTTGCCCCGGAACCTGCACGGCGAACTTCACAAACGGGACGCCTATTACGCTTTCCGAAACTCCGAACGGAGGTTTCACCTTCGTGACATGGAGTGGGATATGCAGCGGGGCGACGTGTAGTTTCACAATGGGAAGCTCCCCGGTAGCGGCGACGGCTGCTTTCCTTGGGCCTCCACCGCCCCCAACGGCCCCAGCAGTCATCATTACGCAAGGCGGGATTATTCTTCCCGGATCAGCTATAGTGAACCATTGAAAGGACTTTCTATGAAACTTGCTACATTTATTCTCTTCGCTTCGGCTCTTTGTTCGGCCCAGATCACCTGCCCCACAGGAGTAAACCATTGCGCCAATGTCTCATGGACGGCTGGAACTGGAGGGACGGCCACAAGCTACAACGTCTACCAGTCCACAACGAATGGCGGCTGCGCCACCTTAACAGCAACGACCTGTACCAAGGCAGGGTCAACCGTAACAACGAGTTACATGGTTTCGCCCTTGACTAAGACCACGACGTATTACTTTGTGGTGACAGGGGTGAATGCCACAGGGGAATCTGCCGGGAGCACGCAAGTGAGTGGAACGACAGGGGATGACGTACCGGGCACACCGCAGACGATTATCATTCAAGTCAAATAGGGGGATTATGTACCTCGCGCTGATCGTATTAACGATGGCTGGGTTCTGGTCGGTCGTGTCGAGCACGGTGACCATATGCTCCTTCTTACATACGGTCATGCCTCCGTGGGAGGCATTCAATGACTTTCCGGCAGTTCAGAAGTATTACAAACTGCTGGTCTACATTGTCGGCTACATCGCCCTAAATGGCAGGAGCACGCTCTATCCAAGCCTTTCGACGGGCAGCGGAACCCAGCCATCAGCGGCAGCACAAACTGCACCTAAGAACGGCGGAGGGAAACCATGATTTCACTGATTCTGTTGGTATTTAGTTTCGTACTCGCTGCACTGGCTGCCAAGAACGTAGGTGCCCCTAATTGGTCACTCGGTTGGGCTGCGATGGCCTGCTACTTCCTAAGCCTGCTCCTAGGTTCTGCGGGGCTAGCGCAGCACTGGAGGTAATTTCGTACTTCGTAAATTTCCCGTGGACTTCGTTACGGTTCGCGGAATAGGATTCACACTGGGGCGGAAGTGAATGACGCACTCGCTGCTTTTCTCGATCCCGGCAGTACGGAGTGGTGGCCTCTTGCATTTGGCTCACTCCTTACTGTTTTTGGTGGCGTTATTCTTGTTCTGTTTAAGCGCCATCTTACTTCAAGAGATGAAGCGCAGAGATTACAACGACTGGCTGACCACGAAGAGCGCAAGAGAGTGGAGGCGGGAATTGCTGGCCTTGGTATACAAATCGCAGCCGAGGCCGAAGAGCGAAGAGCTTCCGATGCCCGAGAGTCCGATATTCGCCGCGAAAAAGATGACGCCTTGGGGCGAGACTTGGTTAAAGGTCTGGGAGCTATCCGGGAAGCGTTTGCATACTATTGTGGCAAAATGGATGAAAGAAAACCGCGCTACGAAGACGACAACCAAACGTAAGGGGCTTGTGCGGCTCTATACGATGTTCTGGGTATGCTTCACGGGGTCAGTGGTGGTTGTTGTTTCTTACGCCTTTACACATCCAAAGGACTTTCCCATTGAGAAGCATCACCACGTTTACGTCTGGAGTCAAGTCAAGGGAACGACAGACACATGGCTAATGAGCGGAGATGGCCTGCCCCTTACGGAGTGGAACTGCTGCCCAGACTTCCCGTGCGGAACGGTAATTTGGCCGGGATACATCGCTCACACGGCCAAGTGGGAAGAGCGAGGGAAGTGTAAAAGCATTCGCGGCAACGGACTCGGTTTCTTTTGGGAACGAGACGAACTTGGGAACGTAAAGGAGTGGTGAAATGACAATCTATCAATCTGGCCCACCGGATAAAGTTCAGTGGCTCTACATGACCGGGGTAGATACCACGGACTCTGCCAACCTCGATACCGCTGCGCGTGGAGGATGGACAATCGCTGGCTTTATGCAACGTCCGAATGGTTGGGCGGCATTGCTGGTGGGCAACTACACAAGCTAATGACCGAAACCAACGGCAACGGCAACGGGCGCTCTAAGTTTGACTGGCGCACTTCTATCGTCACAGTCGCTGCCGTCATCATCACGGCTGCGATCCAGTGGGGCGTGGTCTCCGCGCAGATCACTGACCATTCCCGGCGTTTGGACATCATTGAGCAGCGCATGGCAGAGCGCTACATCAACCGCGAAGAGTACGACCACAGGCATGATGACCTGATCCGGCAGTTAGAGACTTTGAGGGAATCACAGCACTCGCTTGAACTGAGAATCACGGCGGCAGGAAAATGAGTGCCCTTCAAGAGGAATTCGCCCAGAGCGCCGCAAAGCTAATTCAGAAGGCTGCGGAGCTAGGCTACGGCGTAACATTTGGCGAGACTTGGGTAGTGGGCGGTTTTGAACTTAAGCTGATGGCAGGTTAGGAATCTGGCTCCGTTTTTTCTTCTTGGGTTGAGGTGGGATCGGCGGAGTTGTTGGCGGAGTCGGCGTTGGCGCCGTCGATGTGGGGGCGGGTACTGGTATGGGTGTAGGAGTGATCGTAGTCGAAGGCTGAGGTGCTGGCGGTGGAGCAGGCACATCGACAATCTCCACAGTGCGATTCACCGCGTCCACTGTTAATTTCTTGCCAAACTTTGCCAAGAAGTCCATTCCTAGCAAAATGTCCGTGTTTTGCCACTCCAGTAGCACCAAACCAACTTCATCCTTGCCGTCAAATTTGATCATGCCGCGAGCAGTCAGGCGTGCATGAGTCGTGCCATCGGCAAGAGTGATCCCCATTGTTCCTTGGAGAATTAGCCCAAGAGGAAAGGCTTTTAAGATTGGCAGGGACAGGTACCCGCTAAATCCGGTGTCAACCATTGCCGTGAATTTCTGCGGCTGACCGAACGGGCCCTGTACTTCAATCTCAACTATCGGACATCCCGAGGTAGGATCAAGTGAACCATTCACGTGCGCTGTGCTGGGTATAGCCAACGCGGAACACACCGGGGGAGCCCACTCGTATCAAATGGAAAAACCCGTTGGCATTCGCCCGCTGTGCCATTTCGAGCGCAGCTTCTGGCGTGTCCGCAACCCATGCTTCTCCCGTCGTAATATCAATCGCAACAAACTTTCCGGGGTGTTCGCGTTCGTAGGCTTGCTGATATTTTTCTCGATAAATGGCCATCCCCTTGTTGGCCGCTTCTTGGGGATTTTTCTCCACGGTGATCACGTCCGTTTCCTCCCCTGGCGTTGGAGTGTGGGGACTGAAAAATATAACATTCGGCGGTGCAAAATTCTAGGCTGCTTGAGCGGTCATGCTATCCCATACTCGCACAAGTTCCTCCAAACTCCAAACGTGATCTGCAAGGCCAGCTTCCATTGCAGGCGTCACGCGCAGCGTTTGATGCACTCGGCAAAAGTTGTAGAACGCATGATAGATTTGAAAAAGCATTCGTGAGCCGCGTGAATCGTCGAACGCCCATCCTCAACTCAAGCTGTATATTCTCTACAAGGCTGCGCTGGCCGGAGTCCCGGTCACCGAAGTCGATCCACGCAACAGTTCTCGGGAATGTTCGGCTTGTGGTCATACGGAAACAATCTAAATTGTCGTGTCAGCAATGCGGTTTCACTTGCAACGCTGATTACAACGCGGCTCATGTCATAGCGAGTCGGGCCGTCACCAATCGGCCAATCGCGGCGCTCTGTTCGCAGTCGCAAACCCTCGGGTAATTGGTCATAGAGCGCCGTCTTTGGCTCTCGGGGTAATTGGTTCTTTCCCGCTAGGCTTCTTGCTGGGGAAAGAGGTCATCGCGCACTCCTTGGCTCATCCATTATCGGATACCACTTCGCAAGCCACTGCCGCAACTCTTTCAGGTTGGCGAAGTCGCGCTCGTCCAGCGTAGACTGAAAGCGATAGAATCCGCCGCGCAATTTGCCTGTATCGGAGCGCCGCCAGAAAGAGATACTGCCGTTGTCGCTGGCCGCGATTGCCACGAGGCCCGCACGAAGTACCTTGACTGCGCCGGAGTACGAACCAAAATAGCGGCACTCATGCGCTCCCGGCAACCCTGTCGCATCATTTATCGTTGGCATTCTTTCCTCCTTCTTGGCCAACCGGACGGGGCCTCCGCCTTCATTGCCATCGCTGTATTCTCGTGTGGGCACGTAAGCCCGTTCTGTGAGACTTTGGCTTTGGTTGTGGGTTGGCTCTAATCCTGTCTAGCCACTTGTGAATTAACTGAATCGCGATCTCAGCCTTTGCCGTAGCCAACCGTAGATCACCTTCGCGGCCCTTGGCGGTGAATTCAGCATCCCGAAGAGCCTTTCTCGCCGCCTTGAACTCGGGATAATCTTCGCCCGCGATCTCCATGCACCTTCTCAGCAAGCCGTAATATTCGCAGTACTGCCACGCAAACAAACGACGAAATGAGGTGGCATCTGCTAGGTTACGGTCGCCTTTACGGATCGGATCATCGAGCAATTCATCGTGCGCTGTGTACAGTTCCTCGATCTGTCCGGCTTTGCTGGGCATGGGTATCAGTCTCCTCGGTCAAGATGCCGCTTTATAATCCGAACAATCTTGCGGATCGTATTTCTGCGCCGCTGCCCCCATCTCCAGTGGGGATTTACAAACCTGTCAGTAATCTCATGCGCTGCCGCATTCATCTTCCGGTCACGCCGCGTTTTCTTCTCTGGGCTCATCCCCGCCCTCGCCCCTCGACTTCCTTGCGCTTCATGTCCGCCTTGATAGCTTCCATCTTGAAATCAATGAAGGAGCGCAAATCTGATAGCGCGTCCAAGGTTCGTTGCGGCTTTACGCTTCTGTCTGAGAATACGTCATCAATTGCCCCTTGCGCCAAATCAATCAATTTACTAAGTGCCATCGTTTAGCCCTCAATCCCGTAATCGCGCCTTAAAGTCAAAGCCCTTTAGTGTCTACCCCAGTGTCCCCCTGAACCTAGCGAGGTGCAGTCACTTCTGGTTTTAATTCAACGCCTTCTGCTTGCAACGTTTGAATCAGGCTTTCACGTGTAAACGTAGCAAAGCCTTCCATCGGGCCGCTATAGGTTCCATCGTCCAACTCAAACTCTCGCGTACCGAATCCCTGCGCCTTTAACTGGGAAATAATCCCTTTGACGCTAGTACGCTTATTGAATGCGATGCTCACCGAATATGGCTTGGTGGGCTTGCCCAGACCGCCGAATACCTGACCGATATAGACTGTGGCTACTCCATCTTCCGGGAACTCCAAACCTCGGAATCTGTGCCCGTAGTTGTCCAGCACCCGCAGCGCTTTGTGCAACTTCCTAGAGAAGGCGTGCTTCTCTCCTTCCCACAGCAATCGCTCAGCGATGCCATTGATGCGAATAAAACTTTCGTTCCCGTAGTTGCATAAATCACGAGAGCCGATAGCACGCAGTACCAAACCGCGCGGCTCGTTTGCAAACCCCTGTTGCTCCACGAAACTTACCAGCCAAGGATTCTGTTGGCGTCCAGTGCTGCTCTGGCATACAACCAGTTCGCCCTTGCGGAAAGGTTTCTTGTTGAACAAATCCCATTCACAAAAAATGCGACTCAAGGAATGCGGACTAGCCATGTATCGCTGTACGTCAGGACGGGATTGAAGATGGGCCAATTCCGAAGCTAGCAAGGCAGCAATGTTGATGAGAATGCGCTCCCTATCTGTGAAATTCTTCTCCACCCCAACCATTGCCTTGTTCTTGCTCAACTTCCCCCTCCTAGACTAAAAAGCGTTGTTCTTGCTGCCCCCGGAAACTCACTAGAGCCTTCCGTGCCGAGCACCGGTATCAGCCTGACCGCTGGTGAGGCATGTCCTCGCGGTACTCACTCGGTACTATTGGCCCGGTATGCCGCCCAAGCCAAGTTCCCGTTGTCCCATGATGCCCAGCACGCAAGACTCGTGCCTTGCGTCTGACCTTGGACGTTAAAGCCCTGCCGATGCCAAATCGGCCTTAAGTTTGGCCCAAAGTGTCTGTGCCTCACTGCTCAGTTCGGTTTCGTCTTCTTTCAGTTGTGCCTCAATTTTGGCTATAGTATCGCTGACCTTGGGTGGGTTGGGAACTGGATTCGTACTCATTGTGTCTCCTTTTTGGTGTGATTACTGCTGTCGATTTGCACAGTAAACCATGTTCCAGAAAAATGCAAGAAAATAATTTGACAATTTTTCAAGAGTGTGCCAAGATGCTTCGCATGGCTACAAAACAGAGACCTAAAACAATGGGTATGACGGCCAGCGGAGAGGACTGGGCGCTGATGGATGCGCTCAAGACCAAGACTGGAATCTTCAAGACCGGAGATGTGATCCGGGAGGCAATACGCCGCTACTATCTTGCCGTGGCAAAGAATGGACGTGCCAAATGACCGCCAACCAGTTAGACTTCGTGGTGCCCGATAACTCTATTCAGCCGAAAGGCAGTGAATCCCCGCAACAGCAGGCTTTAGTGGCCCACACCCCAATGGAACTACTCTCACTGGCCTTGAGCAATGGGGCGGCAATCGACGTGATTGAGCGGCTGTCAGCTTTACAGGAACGGGCGATGGCGAAGGATGCCGAAGTCCAATTCAATGAGGCAATGCAGTCATGTCAGAGCGAGATCGGCCTTATCGCGCCAGACCTGACGAATCCGCAGACGAATAGCAAGTACGCTTCCTACAAGTCTGTGGATAAGATCGTGCGCCCGGTATACCTTCGTCATGGTTTCAGCCTGTCGTTCGACAATGGCGAACATCCCAGACCTGAAATGGTCAGGATGCTCTGCTACGTCTCGCACAGGGCAGGGCATACCCGCAGGTACATGATGGACTTGCCAGCAGATGGCAAAGGAGCCAAGGGTGGTGGGGTGATGAGTGCGACCCATGCGACCGGGGCAGGGAACTCCTACGGCAGACGCTATATCGTGCTTAATATCTTCAACATCCCGGTCGGGGTGGACAATGACGGCAACGGGGAAGAGGGTAGCGTTGACAAGGATTGGCTCAAGGAACAACTTGCCGAGATCGGGCGTTGTGAGACAGAAGAGGGATTGAAGGCTGCTTTCCGGTCGGCTGGAAAGGTCGCTCTTGATGTCAACGACATCGAATCCTACCGACTGCTGAGCAAGGCCAAGAATGCCCGAAAGAAGGAGCTTGCCCATGCCGCTAATTGACGTGGCTCAGCAGTCGGACGAATGGCTCAAGATGAGAATAGGCATGTGTACCGCCTCTCGGATGAGCGATGTGGTGAAGCGGCTCAAGCGCAAGACCAAGGATGCCGATAAGGGCGAGTATTCCAAGGCCCATTACGACTACATGATGGAACTTGTGGCTGAAAGGTTCACCGGAAGATCGGCAGACCATTACGTCACTCAATACATGGAGGAAGGCATTGAAAATGAGCCGTTTGCGCGTGCTGCCTACGAACTCCAGTGCGACGACGAGGTTCTGCCGGGAGGGTATGCCATGCACCCGACTATTAACTGGTTTGGTGCCAGCCCTGATTCCCTCATAGGACAGCATGGCCTGCTGGAGATCAAGTGTCTAAAAACCATCAACCATCTGGAAATCTTGAAGTCGCAGACCATTCCAGAGGAGTTTTTGCCCCAGATGTTGGCAGAGATGTCTTGTGCAGAGCGACAATGGTGCGATTTTGTAAGCTTTGACCCCCGGATGCCTGCTGGCCTGAAAGTCTTCATTCAGCGGCTCGAAAGGGACGAAAAGCTGATTTCAGCGCTTGAGGACGAGGTACGGGCCTTTCTTGCGGAAGTGGAGGAAATGGTCACCCGGCTCAAAAAGTCGGCTCATATCGCATCTGGAGCGCAGGACGAGGGCATTGTAGCGACTTATGAGGGAATAGTGCCATGACCTTACGACAGATAAAAGCGGAGCAGCAGAAGGTTCGACGCGCACGGACGGCACAAATTGCCGCCGTATACCACACACTCAGAGACTTGGAAGAGAGGTGCGGCTGGGTTGGCGTCATGGCTGCGATTCAAGCATGGTTCAAGAACCCCGTTCGCGGGAAATTCGACTCATGGAGCGTTGAAAATGGAAAAACACCGAAGGGCCGCAAGAATAAAGGCTAATGACGGGGATGGGCACAAATTAAGCATTTCCGTGGAGTTTGTCTCAATCAACGGTTTGGTATTGAGTGAAGTTCGGCAGGTAAGGACAAGGCTGGCGCGATTGATTGCCGCACACCTACCCGACCTCCCGTTCACAGATTACGGCCCAGAGAACGTGAAGGTTAACCTATTGCGGCGATTGTGAGTGGAGGAGAGTAATGACAAAATCGCGGGTTGTTCTGGCGCGTACCTTGACGTATCGCTGGGTGCGCGTACATCGCCCTGATGTATGGGAGGCTGTCTTGGAAGAGGTAAACCGACAAATCCCGCTCAAGCGGAAGGGTAGGCCTGTCGAGAAGTTGCCCACTAAACTTCAGAATTTTAAGTAGTTCTTCGATGGGCCGATGAGGTTCAAGAGGGAATCGGGGACAAAAGGAGAAAATTATGGCAGATGAAGCATTGGCAGTGTTGGAACCTGAAAAGATTGAGGCAGTGAAACCCGTTGAATTGCCGCCTCCGACCGTGCATCTAGTTGCACGCAACCCCCAACAGATGGCAGCGGCACAGGCAGACCTGACCTCGTGGCTGCAAGGGAAGCGAGACTCATTGTTGGCCGATGTTCACGAAATGGAACTGGCGCGAGACGAGGCCAAGAAGCACAAGTGGAAAACTTCGTCCTTTAATAGCGCGATCCTCAAGTTTCGCAAGCAGCATGACTTTTACCAAAAGTTGCTCGAAGCGACCAAGGCCGGGTACACGATTATTCCCAACCTGCCGATTGACCTCATTGCCGTGAAGGTAATGGACAAAGACTTCGGCCCATCCGACATGGAGAGGCAGGAAGGGTGGAACCAGTCCATACCAATCAATGTCGTAGCGGAAAAAGCAGACCAATCCCTATCCGCAGGACAAGGGGATTACGTGTCTCCCGATCCCAACGTTGTACGCCGCAAATACACGGAGGATATCAACGGTAAGCGGGAAACTCGCTATTCGCTTCGTGCGACCTCGCTCAAGGACATGGAATTCCCTGTGGCCGTAGCTGTGCCTCAAGTGATGGATGCGACCGCTGAGGCTATGGCCTTGAAGATTTTCGATCAGATTGGAATTTGCCCCGCGAAAGGACTCCGGGCGAGTACTTGGCGGAAAACGCAACTACCTCCCAGCCGTGATCCAGACCCTTTGATTGTCGGGCAGGTTCTTTCGCCTAAACAAGGCTATAGCGGCGGTCGGCCCGTGAGCTTCCTGATTGCTTGGCACCTTGATTTGAGAACTCTGTAGTTCTGTGCGCTAGGCGTCAGTAAAAATCTGTATTTTGTTCTTGCAATCGAGATGCTATGTATGATTCACTCAGATTGTCTTTAGGTGCTGGGCGTGCAGGGAACTTCTTGATCGGGGCCACCTGCCCCCAGCAACTACAAGATTTCGGCTCCGATCATGCAATCCTCAAACAATTCGAGAATTCTGCAATCGCTGGCCGACCTCTGCCCAGACAACTGAGATTGCGCTCAGGAGTGTTGGGTCGGTGCCAGCGGGTGAGTAGACCGGGGCCATCGTTAGGGGATTCGACTTCTGCGGGAGCCGAAAATAGCCAAGCCGCCACTACTTCTGCAAGCAAGAGCTTGTTGACCTTAAAAATCACCCAGCCTTTGCTGTCGGGAAACCTTGCGGGCGGGGAGGGGATTAAATGTCTATCACATTAGGCGAAGCGTTATTTAAGATTCACGATCACGAACTCAATCTTCCTGAAAGATGGTTCACGGGCCAGCAGTGGCAAGATGGAACTGCGGATAAGGTGATTCGAGAAGATTATCGCCGCGCAGTTCAGGAAGCGTATCCCGATTTGGAATTGCGCGAGGACGACGAGCAATTGAGGCTGCTATGACTCCCGAAGAAATGGCTGGAACTGTGTACAACCTGTATCCCCGCAAAGTAGCTCGGAGAGCCGCAATCAAAGCAATCGTCTACGCCCTGACCAGAATTCGCGATGGCGAAGTAAACCAAAAGCCGATGGCCTGGGAAGATGCACACAAGTTCCTGATAACGAAAACACGGCAGTATTCAGACTCCCCGGCAGGCAATCGCGGCTCTCTTACCCCTCATCCAACCACGTTTTTTAATCAATCCCGCTATCTTGACCACGAGATTGAATGGTTTAGAACTACGCCGCAAGAGGAGCATCAGATGCGGATGCAGGCTGAGGCAAACGTCGGAGTTTGGCGGGGGCCAATGTGACATGGATGCCGACAGTTGCATTTTCGTTAAGAAGGTGGCTGATCGGGCGCACGTAACAGGAGAGAGAATATGGCGGAGCCGTCATTCGTACTTGGTAGTCTGGAGTCTCAAAGGAAGAAAGAAGCCGTGTGCTCGGCAGTCTCGCAAACAGGCATGGTTTCTGGCGGAGCGTATCATGGACAACATTTCTCAGTCATCGCGGCACGAAGAGGATTCCCGTCGTGGTATCGCGTGATTCTTAAGGATGAGAGCGGAGTAGTGGAAAGGGATATTCGGGAGAAATACCTGTGAATACGACGTTTCCCAAAGTGACGCAGCGCAGCATAGACGAACTGATAGAACGCAACCTTTTGGAGCACAAGCGCGGCATGACCGAGATCATGGACAGGTTCCAAAATACGGTGCTCTCATGGGCCTTGAATCACTGCGAAGGAAACATCACGGAAACGGCAAAACTCCTGCAAGCGCACAGAACGACGGTTGTTCATTGGCTGGATAAATATGGGCTTCGCGGGAAAGAGGATTGAGGCGAGTGGTGAAAGGGAACCGATGAGCAAAGGCGCGCAGTTTCAGAAGGTAGGAAAGCATGTACGGTCGGTTTACGAGCAGAATGACGGGCAAATCATTCTGGCAGATGAGTGCAAGTGCATCGTTAATTTCTCGGTAGTTAGTTCAACGAATTACCGTCCCATGACTGTAACCCGCGTGCCATACTGCCCAATAGATGAACACAAAGAGCAAACGGCGTAAGCGCGGCACAGGGACGCATGTTCATTCCAAGGGGTACTTGCGCGTTGGCAAAGGCCCATGTAAGAACCTGTACGTTCATCGTCTCGTGGCAGCGGCTATGCTGGGGCGAGAACTGACGAAAGACGAGCAGGTTCATCATCGCAACAATGACAAACTTGATCCTCGATACTGGAATCTGCTCATCATGGGAGAGAAAGATCACGGCTGGGTTTCGGCCCTGCAAGCCTACTACATGGCAAACATCAAAGAAGTCGAAGATAAGCGCGAGTGGGAAGAATTTATGGATGAACAGGCAGCAATTCAAGCGCACCAGCTTGCTGTTGCTCGGGTTACTGGCGTGCCGCTAGAGATTCGTGACGGGCGCTTGGAAGCAGCATGGGAGGCAGATCATTGAAACCTCGCAAGCCAGTCCGCAGACGTTCTCCCCCGCGCAAACAGGTGGAAGCATGATTAAGTCCAGCAAGAAAGCCCTGAGTCAGCGTCGTATGGTCCTTGCATTGGATAAAGCCTGCCGTGAGCGCGTGATGGAGCGAGATGGGTGCTGCCAGAGATGCGGGAGAACGGTTTCAGTGGATGGAAGCCCTTTACAGTGGAGTCACGTTCATTCGCGGCGGCATCATTGCCTTAGGTGGGATGACGATAACAGCAAAATTCTATGCAAGTCTTGTCATTGTTGGTGGACGAACAATCCCGGCTTGGCCTTCGATTTCTTCTCTAAAAAGTGGCCTGAAAGATGGGAGAGAATTACGAAAGTGTTACAGTCTAATCCGAAGGTCCGCGTTAAAGATTTGTACGAGGAACTGATGGCCGATCCGCCGTCGAAGTCGCAATACATGAGCATCCCAGAAGATTCACAAATTCCGTTCTAGGAGGAAAAAATGCGAACTAAGAAGTTGACCGCAGTCACCGCGCTGCTTTTGGTCTTAACGGCCTGCATGAACCGACCTGTGCAAGGCTCCATAAACTCATTTGATTCCAACACCTACGTCACCTTGGCAACGACAGACGGGATTATTCAGGGCACGAAGGCAGACTTGGCCGCGAATGCCTTCCCGCCAAACGTAACTGCAAGGATCACAACGGCCCTGAATGACCTGATAGCGGCTTACGATGCAGCGAGGGCCGCGTGGCTTGCATACCACGGCGGAAATACGACCTCAACCCAGCAGACGGAAGTTGCGAACGCGATGGCCGTAGTCAATACCAAGACCGCCAACCTGACGGCGGCGAAAGGACAAAAATAATGCATTACGCAAATGGAAGAGAAGCGAAGAACGGTGACAAGGTTGTATTCCTCGGATACGGCGGGCCTGCCATCGGAATCCTGTACGATGCGACTGCGGGTAACGACTATTGCAACGGCAAGATTGCGGTTACGAAGCCCAACGATGCTTGCCCAAACCTCAAGGAATGCTTGCACGTTGATGATGTGTTGGCGATGTTTCCTCCTCAAGAAGGCGTTCTAGCCGATACGCACCCTGATTTTCTCAAGAGAATCGCGCTGGTGCCAAATCAGAAAGAGACGGCCACCGTATGAATAGCGTTATCAACATCTTGGCGATTATCCAGATTGCTCTTGCGACCTTGCAGGCCATCCCGGCAACGAGCGTAGATGCCACTATCGCAACAGCCTTCACGAAGATTTTGCAGCAAGGACTTTTGGCTTATGAGGCAGCGGCTGGCTCTCCCTTAGACGTAACCAAGGTTCCTTTTGAGGCTCAGGTACCAGTGCAGAAGTTGCCCTAGATACGACTGCGGAGGATTAAAGCCTTGGAGACCGCGCTTAAAATGCCCCGCCATGACGCTAGGGCGCATTCAGGCGCATTCCAAGCCCCGTGGTAGTGGTTTAGGGTCAGTTCCCGCATTCGTGCGTTTATACCGTCTGTGAGCTTCAAGGGGCGGCGGTAAACGAAATCAATTCTTGATCCATTTCCGTCCAAGTTGCGCGATCTTGGCGATGAACTCATCATGGGTCAAAACTCCCTTCATGCGATTACACGTCCAGCAACAACTGACAACGTTTGTAGGAATGTAGCCTAGGCTGGGAGTCGATTTATCAACTCCAGAATACCTAAAATCGTGGAAACGAACCTTGTAACAATTGGACGGCGGGGCGTCACAATAATAGCAATTCCCCAAAATCAATTCCTTAAAATGGTCGTACTCTATAGTGAATGGTATATGTTTCTTTCGAGCATGTTTTTGGTACACCTTAAAAACTTGCTGTGGAGCTAAATCTAGGTTCTTGGGATGGCCTAAAAGCGTATGCTTCCAAAGTAGAGTACGGAATTTACAAACCTTTCTTTGGCAAGTTAAAACACTTCCTTTCACTAGGTTAGAGTATTGCGCCCTTATCAAAGAGCCGCAATCACAGCGCAACTCCCACATCGTTACAGGATAGCCACCACTAGTTACGAAGCTAGGCGCTCTCGACAAGGCAACCAAGAAACCATATCTTTTCCCCGTGAGGTCGATCTCGGGCGGCATAAGGGAACATTATAGGCGAATTTTGGAGGTGTAGTCAATGCTAAAATTTCTGCGGTAGGTGAAGTCGATGCGCGGGGTCATCGGAAGCGTTCTCCCTGCTTTTTCCAGACGATGTATGGCCTTTTGCTGTGACCGTGCAGGGGAAGGGATGGGGCGGAACTTCTGCCACTTCTGTGGGGTCATGGCTGCACATCCGGGAAGAAATACAGCAGAATGATGTACATAAAGACGATCCCGCATATCAGGGCAGCATCCTTGAAACGTCCTTTGCGTTCCCGTTCTCTGCGGGATTCGGAGAGAGTTTCCCAGAAGTCAGGGTCGGGCAGTTTGCCGTAAATGATTGACACGGTTAGTCCTCCGCAGGCTCGTAGGTTGTGACCATATTCCCGGCCTTGGCATTCGTTACAGGGCCGTCCATTTTCCTCGTCGGGTCATTATGGCCCCTCATCCAATCGCTTGTGATGCTAACTGCCTTGTCTCTGGTAATGCCAAAAGCGGCTTGGAGATATGGCGGCGCTCCGAACATGTTGGTATCGCCCGATTGCCGCAAATCCTCCAAGAAGTCGTAATACTTTTGCTCCTGTGGTTTTGGTGCTTTGATATAAGCCATGCGGCCTCCTAAGAATCGTATTCTGGCGGTTGGCAACGATCCACGGGTGTAGACAACGCTCAGGCATCGAAGTCCTCTCGCTCGCACCCGCCACGCCATTCGTGATAGGCATCCAGCCGCCTCATCACGTTGCGCGTGTTCTCGTCCAGTGCTTGTTGGGCATCTTCGCAGATGTGCCACGCTTGCACATCCCCGGCTTCCATGACTTTGTTTGCCAGATGCAGTTTGACATCGCCCAAGAAAAGGTATGGATCAATCGGTGGATGTAACTCCAGCCCGTTTATCACCAATGTCCCTTTATTCGGGCGTTCACCGCGAAACTCGATTACATCTCCTGCTTTTAGGGTGTCGCGTTTAATGATGTCATAACCCATAACTGCTTTGCTTTCAGCGTTCATTTTGTGGCGCTCCTTTGTCTGACCCTAGACGTGTTCCTTTGCGTTGCAGTCGCCGCACAGCACTACGTTGTCGCTTACGGCGTGAGCGCAATGCAGACAGATTGGCTTATGGCACTTGTCACACTCGATTCGAGCGTACATCGCGGCGCATTCCTGGCACCGTGCATCTTGCGCTATCAGGTTACTCATTTTCCCGGCTCCCTTCCGTCTCCCAAAAACTACTTAATCTCGGCGTGAGTTTTGGTGCGTCCCCTCCGCGAAGCCAGCGTTGCGGTCGAAGGAGACAACCTCCCGGCTCACAGACTCCGGCAGGGCGTACCGCACGGCCTTCTCTCCAGTAACGAGATAGGCGCGATCCCGGGAGATGACTACCCCACTTAGGTCGAAGGTGCGCTTACAGGCGACAGCCATCGCGCAGCCTTTGTGATTCTTGACGGTTGAGGAGTTGGAATCTTTCTTGGTGACTTCAACTCGGACGGTTTTCTTGGCATCCGAGACAGTCGAAACATTTGGGAAAAACTTCTTCACAATCGCTAAGCTAGTTGGCATTTGAATACCCTCCATTTTATTTAACCGCTCGCCACCACCCTGCGCGGACAATCGCCAAGAAAGCCCTTCAGGATGGCGGTCAGCAGTTAACGCCCTGCCGAAATCCTGGCGATGTGGTAGCACTCGCCCTGCTTTCGTAAAACTCCTACCCTGCACAAGCCGGACATAATCTGGTTGAACTGGTTGAGGTCGATTCCGTAAGTCATCAGCGCAGCATAGAGGTGACCACCCGGAGCGCCAAGAGGTCCAGCGGCGCGCACGCTTTCGATGATTGCGTCTGCGAGGGCTTTTAGGGCTTCGATCTGTTCGGTTGTCATTGGCGATTTCTCCTGATTAGGGGGATTGCAAGTTTATGCGGCCATGAGTTCGGAATAGTCGAGCTTTGCCAGAGCTTCGTGCCATTCCTTCCCTAAATGCTTGCGGCATAGAAAGCCAATTACCCAAGCCTCTACAGCGGTGACGCGCATTGTCAGAAAGAGATGGGCGGATGGCATAACGCCTTGCGAAGCTCCGTAACTGGCTTGCTGCATCAATTGGAGCATTGCCGCATCTCGAACGCTGAGCCTAGCATTGTTGCCGTAGTACGGCACGCCTCTATGTTGGCGCTCGTTGGCTTGCTCCCGGCCTAGAAGATTGAAAAGACGCCAGTTTCGGTCAGAAGTGTAATCATGTAGAGCGTTGCACTCTGCGTGCCCGTCTGCGTTGTTGAGCTTTTTGCCATCAGCGTCCGCTGCATCAATTGACGCTCGGAATTGATTCCACAGCTTGTTAATCTTTGTGTTTGGCATACTTTCCTCCGTGTTTAACGTCGTGACCCGACGATTTTGTGATTAGGGGGATTGCAAAGCTACTTGGTTTCTGCTAACCATTCTCCAAAACGCTCAATCTGCATCGGCTCAAGGGGATTCTCGCCACGCCTGCAAGCGTTCAATTCGTCCATAACCGCGCCGCGCAATTCGGCCACCGTCTTAGCCTCTGGCGCGAGTGATTTAGCGAACTTCGGAAGCGCCTTTCGTGCTTGTTGAATCGTCATTTTCGTGCTCCTTTGTGGATTGCAAAGCTACAGCGTCACCTGCCGCCTTCAAAGCACCGCTCATTCTGCAATCTACGCTCGATGAGATCATGCAACTCATTTGCCTGCTCGTATGTTAGAAACTCTTGATTTATTAGCAGTTTAGCGAGTTCAAACCGCGATGGGCGAGACAGTGAACACCTCACGATGGGCAAAAGGGTCATACCGCGTAATCAGCGCAACCATCGCCCCATCGTTGCCTATCATCCTGTGCTCGATTGTGTTCTCGTTGGGCATTTTGTCCTCTCTTAAACTTGCCTCTCAACAAGATGAATAGTATTCGCAATTGGATTAGTTTGTCAAGGAAATAATGATTCAGCTATTGATTTATTTTCGGCAGTGTGCTACAAAGAGGATGCGATGCTGCAACTCATTGGGAGTGAGCACGTTAAGCTGTACCGATGTTCGGAGTGCAATCACGTCACTCGCGGCAAAACTATGCCAGCACGGTGCTCAAACACGTTTTGCAGACGATCCGCAACGAATAACAGGCTTGGCAGACCTAAATCACATCCAACCCCAGACACCCGAGACATAGCGAGACCCGCAGAGGCGAATCAATGAGAATCCCACAGCCACATGATGAACTAACCGGAATTGAGCGTTACCATATGGAGCAGAATCAAAGAGAGCGTGCGGCTATGTCGAGTCTAGACAGGTGTTTAGCGAAAATGCTCAATATGGGCGGATGCGAGCATGATCTGGCGGGATTAAATCAGCCTTGCCGCTGGTGCTCTAATCCTCGGGCTCAGTCAAAAGCTTATCCTTCTGCTCCAAAACAGGTGTAGGCATTTGCAAGACAATGACCCCAGCTTGAATATCGGGAGCGAACATCGAAATACGCTTATCTGATCCAAGGGCTTTGGCGCTCAATACGCCTTTATCGCTTCCCTTGATGACGTTGTAGACCAACCGACCGCGCGTTAATTTCTCTTGTGTGTCCGCATCTATTTCACCTAAAGCCTTTAGTCGCAAACCTTTACGAGATAAGAGCTTGACAACGCGATTCGGCACAGCTTCCCAACCGTGGTTCGAGGTCTGCTCCGAATACCCTGCACCCATCAAGACCTGCTTCAATGAATCTCCCGGATTCATCTTCTCAATTGATTCAGCTAGTTTGTGATGTCTCTCAGTGAAATGCATTCAATGTCGCTCCTGTGCTTTCTCGCTGCGAATCTAGCACTTACAGCCAAGATTGTCACGTTTTCTTCTTCTCTCGCGCCCTCAAAACAAACGCTCATCAACGAAGCGAATCAGGCGCAAGTCATTGCCCGGCAAAGGCGTTACATTGGCATTGCACTCGCTCTCACAAGGCCCATTTGCTTGCGATCTGGCACACACCACTGCCCCTACCCTGCCCTACCACGCATTCGGCACGCTATCACGCCTCACTCATGGGTATGTTTGCCGCTAACAAGCTGTGTTTTCAACGAGTAAGCATGAGACTCAACGATAGCCCCCGTGAGATCACCCCTCCCCGGTCGCGTTTGGCGGCGGTAACCCCCGAAATGACAGATAATCCAAAATAGTCCTTGTGTACATTGCGCTCATTGTGTACAATTACCTCATGCCAACGGTGTATAGGGCGGTACTGAAGTGCCGATGGTGCGGGTGGGAATGGATACCACGGGAGGGCGAGAAGCGGGAGCAGTGTCCGAATCGAAAATGCAGAAAGCGAGGGTGGAACAATGGCAATGAGCAAGGAGCAACAGCGCGAGGCGTCGAAAAGGATTCTGGCAAAGGAACCGATGACCGAGTACGAATTGAAAAGACAGCGATTTCTGGAAATGAGACCGGAGGATTACCCCAAGAATCGGGTGTGCCCGGATTGCGGGGCGGAGTTCGAGAAGGAGGACATCTTCGGCCACTCGGAACACATGGCAACTCACGCGCCGACAGCGGGGCAGTGGGTGGGAGCACACCAAAAGATCGAAAAGGGGAAGGAAAACGCGAAAGCGGCGGAGCGGCGGACTTTATCGGCATGAGTCCATCAGATGCCTTACGAGCGATGCGGGAAAGGAGATATGGCAGATGACCTCTAGAGACACCTGTTTTATTCTGGCCGGGGCCTGTGGTTGCATGGCAATGGTGCTGGTCGTGTCGTGGTGGTTTGGATTTTAGCTTGCAACTCGGGTCTTTCGTGATATAACGCCTTTGTGGACAGGAATCCGTCCAAAGTGGCCAAGGTCATGCACGAATGGAAACAGCGCCAGCTTCATTCCGGATCGAAGAAAGGCCCGGTGGTGACTTCCCATAAACAGGCCATTGCGATTGCATTGTCTGAGGCAAGGAAAGCCAAATGAGCATACTAGCTGAAGACGTTCATTTGACCGTGGGCGGCTCCGTTCAGTTTAGGGGCGGATACATCCACCCTTATGCCTTCCGGGATTTGATGGGCGAAGAAGCCTATCAAGAGTTGCTTGCCCGTCCTCGCATAGTCTGTGAATACGATTATGAGGATGAAGAGTGAGCAGCCCCTCGATTCCAGCCCTCGGGTCATCCTTCAATGAGCCGTCTTCTGACGATACAACCTCTACGCCTCCTGTGAATGTTCCGAGCGGAACAAGTCCGATTCCGCAGATACTAAAGAAGAGGAAGCCATTTGGGGCGGGGGTGAAGAATCCCGGAGCCTTGAGTGCGGCGATTTCGAGAGCCAAGCGAGCCCGTCAGACTGGGCAGAAGTGGGGAAACTAGGGTGGAAGTCACCATTGGGCAATATGCCAACTTCTATACGGAATGGTGGGGGTTCAAGGATGGAACGATGCTACCTACCGATGATAAAAGAGGTAACCATTGGGTCAAAGTTGAAGGAAAAACTATGACCTGCGAGGAGTTCAATAATGCCCACGGGGAATGAATTCACCGATGTCAGATTCGGCCAGCAGGATGAAACCTATAAGCAGACCGACCGCGAGATGAGCGGAGGGATTGAGCCGCAGATCGGCGGAGGACTTCCAGCGCCTTCGGCAGGCAGTTATCCTCTGGTTTATGATTCGCAGGCAGGTTCCGAACCAAGCTCACCGGATTTGTATCCTCAAAGGGTATTCACAGCCATTCCTGCCACAGGCCCAGCGGAAGACTACACTTCTCATGGTGGGAGCCGTGGCGGAGAGTATGGTCAGGTCAACCCTTCGATGACCTTGGGAAGATATTATTCCGGCGACAATATGGTGCCTGACTCCGTGCCTTCCAAGCAGTTCTCCTCGGACAAGGAAGGAGACCCGAAGAAACTGGTCAGGCAGGCGGTAGACTGCATCAACTCCCATGCTGACCTGATGAATGCTTATGGGTATCATCAACCTGTGGCCACACTAGGCTCTCATCCTTGGTTAAGGGATGAACTGACAGTGACTTCCGAGATGGAGCCGGGGAATGCCGAACCGATTCCGGGGATGAAAAACCCCTTCAAGGAGTAGCGCATGGCATTGAAGACGATCGACGTATCGAACTATAGCGCCCGTAGCATACCTTTATTCGATGCCATTACGACCTCGGCCTCGGGAACAACAGTCATTACGGGAACCTTGCCCGGAATCGACCGCTTTACCTCCTGTGAGCTATTTTTGGTGGTAACCGCAACTTCGGGCACAAATCCGACCCTAGACGTGTATGTGCAAAAATTGTGCGCAGATGGGGTAACGTTTACTGATTTGGTTCACTTCGGGCAGTACACAACCGTCAGTATAAATGCCTGCTCTTCTCTTATCTCTCAGACCGCCAATCCTTACACCGCGACCAATGCGACCTTGGCGGCGAATACCGTAAAGCAGGATCACATTGGCAATACATGGCAGATCAAGTATGTAGTTGGCGGAACTAGCCCGGTCTTTACTTTCCAATTATTCGGCAGTTTCTACGAGTGACCTATGTCTAGACGATTCATTGGATTGGTTTCTGGCGGCGGTGGGGCGGGAACGGTCACCAGTGTTTCCGGGACAGCCAATCAGATTGACGTAGCCACCGGAACAACCACTCCCGTAATCTCGCTTGATCCTGCCATTACCCTCCCGGGAACGATCAATAAACTGACTCTGACTGCGCCTGCCACGGGAGCCACCCTGACGATTGCGGACGGAAAGACCCTTACGGCCAGCAATACGGTAACACTTTCAGGCACGGATGGGGCTAGTCTAAACATTTCCAATGCGGTCGTGGCTTCTTCTCCGGGAGTTGGTCTAGCACACTTTGCAGGCTCTACCCAGACCGTTACCAGTTCCGCCGTGGCTTTGGCTACTGCCGATGTGAGTGGAGTTCTTCCAATCGCAAATGGAGGTAGCGGGGCCGCTACCTTTGCCGGGAATAAGTGGTTTGGAAATAATACAAGTTCTACGGTGGCCCCGGCAGCATCCTCTATTGGCTCAAGCGACACTTCTGTGAACTGGTATGCCGTCGATACTGGGGCGGTGAATGCCTATGTGGTTTCCCCAACTCCGGCACTTGTCGCCTTGACTACTGGGGCTAGTGTGTTCTTCAAGGTTCTCAATGCCCCTACTGGGGCATCAACCATCAATGTCAGCAGTTTGGGCGTAAAGAATCTGATGAAACAGACCACGGCGGGAGTTGCCGCCTTGGGTACGGCTGGAGACATGAATACCTCCGGCATTTATCAAGCCATCTATGACGGCACGGAATGGGTATTGCAAAACCCGTCTTCTATGGTTTCTACCTCCGGGGCTTTGGGGGCTTTGGGGATTATTACAGGAAATTCAGCCAATCAGATTCAGGGCACCGCGCTGATAAAACTAGACGCCACCAAAGCATTTTTCGCAACTTACAACAGCGAAACTACCGCAGGACTAGGCGCACCATATGTTCGCGGCGTGACCTCCCAAAAGTCAGAAACCACTACCGCCGATGCCAACGTCCTGACCGTGACTCCAGCGGCGGCAGTCGGCACTTATCGCGTCAATGTGGTCATTAGCGTTTCGGCGGCAACTTCGGGAGTGATTGGGTGGACTCTAAGCTGGACAGATTCCAATGGAAACGCCCAGTCAAACATCGCACAATCTCTTTTCCAGTTGGGTACGGCTTCCCCAGCTTTGACCTTTACAACCTCGGCAGCTGGGAACTACAGCGGAAGCACCGTCATTGATGTAAACAATGCGGCGGCTGGAATAATCGTGAAGTGGGTGGGGGGTGGTACGACAACTGCGAAGATGTCCGCCGTGATCGAGAGGCTGCAATGAAGACTTTACAGGCTATTTTCCTTGCTGCGGCGGGAGTAGTTCTTGTTGCTCTGTTGATACTTCCTCGCGGAACTAACGCCTCATTCCAGTCGATGCAGCCTATTTCAGGAACGCCCTCTGGTGCTTGCACCCCGCCCTTGCTCAATGCAGATGTGAATAGCGCCAGAATGTATTACTGCGGGGCGGATAACGTATGGCATCTTGGGTTGGGGCAGGTTGGGTTTGTCTCCTGTATGCAGGCCACCTGTGCTTCGAGTGCAACCACGTTCTTTACGACTTCAGCTACTACACTTTACAGGATCAATGCCTCGGTAGCCTGCACGGGAACTACGGCGGCGGCGACAGCCATCATGGTCATCAAGTATACCGACCCCGGGAGCACTGTGCAGACAGTTACTTTGGCCACTGCAACCTGTACGGCGTTAGGCTCAACTTCGATTGCAAACCTTGAACAAGGTGTAATGATTGCCACGGGAACCAACGTGCAATACAGCGTGACTGTAGTCAATGCTCCCAACTATCAGGCTCGTGCCGCTGTTTATCAGGAAGGGATGAACTAAATCTGCCTCCAAATTTCACGGTCGAAGAATGGCGGAAGATGCGGCAGTATGGGAGAACTTCGCTACTTTATCTCTCGAACAACGTTTTAGGCTACAAGGACGTTTCCAAAGAGGTTCACGGGCCGCTGATTAGATGCCTCCAGAAGTTCAAAGGTGGAAGAGATTGGACGAACACTCGACATGTTGGTGACAAGCTGTCACCGGGTACTTTTAAGGAACTAGTCGAAGGCTATGAACCGGAAGTCCCAAACTTCTGGGATTTGGAAACTCCGCATGGATTGAGAAAGACCCTCATTTTGATGCCGAGAGGCCATCTCAAGAGCACGGTGATGATGGCCCATATGATTCAATGGATTCTGAACTACCCAAATATCAGGATTCTGCTATCTTCGGGAACGGGAGATCAGGTGCATGGCTTCCTCAAAGAGATTAAAGGGCACTTCCAGTACAATGACATGTTTCGATTCCTGTATCCGGAATTTTGCCCACCTGCGAAAACTAGTAAAGACTTCGGTAATCAAGATCAATTTACAGTTCCTAATTGTAGAAGGCCGAACGCCAAAGAACCTACGGTCGGAACGGTTAGTGTTGGTGCAGTCGTCGCGTCAACACACTATGATGTAATCGACAACGACGATGTAGTGGACAAAGAAAATGTCAGAACCCCAGAACAAATCCTCACAGTTAAACAGCATCTCGGAATGCTATGGCCTCTTCTCGAAACTGCGCCTAACAGCGATACTCGCCCTATTGGATACCAAAGAGGGTGGTGGTATCTCGTGGGCACAACATACGATTTTTCAGATGCCTATGCCACCGTCCAAGACGAAGAAGACAAGAAAGAAACGAAGACCTACTTCATCTATAAGCAATCGGCAGTCCTTGAAGGGGAATTAACGAAAGACTTGTGCAAGGCAGACTGCGGGATTAAAGAGCCGCACATGCTGTACAAGCACTGTAAAGTCCTGTGGCCTGCCCGATTGCCTGCGGAAGGGCTTTTGGCGATTGCGGAAGACCCTTTGCAGGGCTGGTCGGTGCTGAGTTCGCAGTATTTGATGAATCCGATCCCAGACAAGGCGGGGCTTGTGGAGTCGATGGATGAGATTGTCTGGGTGCCTCCGAAGGCGATTAAGGAGCTATATGCCTACCTCTCATTGCACATTACTGTGGACTTGGCGGGGATGGAGCCATCCACAAATAAACTGGCGGATAACGATTACACCGTCATCAACCTGCATGGATTTGGACATGATGGAACGCTATTCATTCTTTCAGTCTTGCGAGGAAGGTATACGCCATTTGAAGTTATCGACCTGCTTTTCAAGTTGGTTGCCATACATCCTCGCGTCATGGATGTCAAAGTCGAAAAAGAGGCTCACGCTCGTGTCCTACTCCCGTTTCTTAAACGGGAAATGGCAAAACGTAGCAAGTGGCTTCCGGTGGTGGAGATTCGCCGTGATAATCGAACCTCAAAGCAGCAGCGCATCAAAGGACTTCAGCCGTGGTTCCGCAACGGCTCAATCAAATTTGCCGACAACCAGCCCCACAAACTAGCGATCATCAACGAGATCATGCGCTTCCCCAAATATGCCCATGATGACATCCTCGATACGATTGCCGATGCCATGCAGAACCGCGAGGGCGGAGTCGTATCGGATGTGCAGCCGATGGAAAAGACGATGGCGAATCCCCAAGGCAGGCCCATCAACCCAGACCTCAAAGATTTGATGGATCGCCTTTGGGGCGTGAAAGAGCCGGAAAATACGAATGCTGTAGACTTGATTACGGGTTGGTGAATATGGCGGCTGTTTATTACGACAAGCGAGTGCTAGAAGTTCTGGAAAGAAACTTGTCATTCCACCACGTTTTGCTTGCGACTGATGTTAAGTATTGGGCGAAATACAATTTCCCAACACTTCTGAGATATATGTAGATGCCGGACAATGATGCTCAGGGCAGTCTGACAAACGCTTCGATGGCCGCGACTCCGGCCACCAATGCGCCTACGAACATTCCCGGAGGGCCGGGGATTCAGGCGATGACGCTTGAAGAGCGCGAACAGCCCAAATTACCCACAGAAACATGGAGTGATTCCTATGCTGCCAAAGTTGCAATGGCCGACTTCAAGAAGGCCGAAGGCTACCGAACCATCAACCATGACTGGCGTTTCCGCATTTCAGATCAACTTTATCTTGCTTGGACGCAGCGCAAAACGTGGGAAGGCACTAAAATACCTCGGTCCTCAGTTGGGATATTTCTTGCTCTGGAACAGATTGAAGCTCTTTTGCCTAGCGTCGTACTTTCTCTTTTCCCGGACAACAATCGTCTGCCATTCGATGTCGAACCAGAACCCGGAACCCTACCCGCCCAAGCCTCAGCAGTCCGCGACCTCATCTCATGGCAACTGCAAGACCTCGGAGAACCCGGACGCTACCTTACTCTCCGGGAAATCGCCCGCCGTGCCTATAAGCAATCTTACATCTACGGCAACGGTATTGTGGAATTTGGAGTCCTCGACCGCAATATCGTGCGCAACCATTTCACAAGGACTAACGTACCTGTACGGCAAACCGTAGCCCATCCTCTCACCGGAGAACCTGTTGCAGTCCCCACCGGGCAAATGCGCTCCATCGTGCAGAAGTTCATGCAGACCCAGCACGTCGTCAGGCCGATGTTAACGAACATCGACTTGCGAGACTTCTATTGGGATCCGAACTGCAATTCGCACAATATTAACGACGGCTCATTCTGCGCTACGAGACACCTTCTTACGGTGAATCAGCTTTTGGAGTATCAAGGCACGGATGGATTCAATATTCCCGACGCCAGACAACTCCTGCAATTAGCCCAGATCAAGAGCATGACGCAAGGCGACTCCTCAAAACAGAATCAGGAGTCCTTCCGTGGCATGACCTACCAGCCGTCGATTGACTACTCAAACGACCCGGCCTTGGCGAGAGTGGAAGTCATTCGTTACTGGCAGGCTAATCGGCATGTTTGGATGCTGGGAAGGCAATGGGTTACCTACAATCAGCAGAATCAGTATGGCATCCTTCCGTTTCTTGATGCATTCTATGTAGACGTTCCGGGGCGCTTTGCCGGCCTGTCGATTTGCGATCTCGTGGAAGGCGACCAGAAGTTAGCAGAAGCGATTATTAACGCCCGGATTGATGAATTAAACCTGATGATTCACCGCCCCTTGGTGGTGAAGGAAGGAAGGGCTTTCAGTGCATCTCAACAGCGAATCCGCCCCGGAGTGGTCTGGAAAGTCGAAGACCCCCAAAACGATGTCAAATGGATGGACAATAAGCCCGTCACCCAAGACGCCTACATCGAAGTCGATGCCCTTGAAAGACGAGTGCAAAAGAAAACCGGAGTCACTGATCTTGCTGTCCTTGGCACCCCTTCCTCTGGGGGGAATTCAGCGAATCGGACAGCAACAGGCGTCTCGTCTCAGGAAGGCGCTTCTGGGAAGCGAATCCAATACCACGTCGAGAACGCCGAAGACCAGTTCCTTGTCCCTGCGTTAAACATCATTCACTCGCTGAATCAGATATTTCTACCGCCCGATGAGATGCAGCAGGTTCTTGGCCCAGAAGCCCAGTTTGTGCAAATTGACCCTGTAGACATTATGAATGCCTCGGTCAGGTTTAGGATGAACGCTTCCTCAAAAATGAAGATCAAGCAGGCATTGGCTCAAGGCGGCATCGGGCTTCTGTTGCAGACGATTCTGAATCCCGAACTGGATCAGATTGCCTTCCAGCAAGGCATGACCATTGATTTCTCGCAGGTGCAAAGGCTCATCAATGATACGTTTGGATTGGCTCCAATGGCTCTATTTAGGCAGATGCAGCCTCAAGAACAGCAGGAGATTATGCAGTTGAAGATGATCCCCTTCATGCAAAAGATGCAGGAGCAGCAGGCCAGACTCGACAGCCACAAACAGGTTGCAGACGAGAAGGACGAAACCACGCTCATCAAGAGCCTGATTGATCGAATTATGACGCCCGATGTAGCTCATAAGCTCCTGAATGAATATGCTGGCGCGGGGCTGACCTTGCCAAGCGATATTCCTCCTCCGGCTCCTGGAGGTTCTAGTGGCGGACAATGAAGTTCTAACCACAGAAGAACTCGACCATCTCTCTGAAATCAGGGAAGTCTGCAACACGGCAAACACGGCAGGCTGGCACCGCATCCTCAAGCAGATGAGGACATGGGTGGATGAAGCGCAAGAGGACATGATTGGCGCTGGCTATGCGGCGGCGGAGATTAAGGCTGGACTCCAGACCCGATGGCAGCAGAGAGTTTCCATGCTTCGCGGAGTGGAGAAATATGTAAACGCTTGCTTAGATGAGAAAAAACTGTTAGTACAGATGTCAGCACAACGTAGCGTTCCTACGGAGGAGTATGCCCAACAAGATCGAGAAGTTGCCTGATGGAAATTACAATGTCGAACTGGAGACGGGAGAAAAGTTCAGCGGCGATCCGCTGGAAGTAACAACCAAACTTGCCGAAGCACAAGTAAACACGAAAAAGTGGGGACAGGGGTTCAAGGCCGAAGTCGAAACCCTGAAGGCCCAACAAGCCGCTCCACCCAATAATCCCAACCCTAATCCCGCTGCCGACCCGAATGAAGCCCAACTCCAGAACTACCTCGTTACGCAGGTTGCCAAGGGCTTCGGCTATAACAGCGGCGATGAGTTCAAGGCCGATCTCCAACGGGTGAAGGGCACGACTGAGAAGGTCAACAATCAATTGGTCGCCACGGAGTTCATGAACCTGAATCAGGACTTCCCGAACACCCCGGAAGCCATCGACGCACTCAGCAAGAAGATTGACGAAATGAAATGGGACTTCACCCCGCAGTCCATGACAGCGGCACATGCCCTTTTGGTTAGGGAACACTCTACGGATGCGACCAAGGGCTATGCGCCCCTGACTGCCGAGCAGATCAACTCAACATGGGCGAATAACATGTCGGCGGCGAATAGACAGGCTCCGCCTCCAATGCTGCGCAGCAACAACCCGGAAACAATGGCTGGCAATCCCGATGTTTACAAGATGCCCTTGAATGATCTTCGCAATGCTGCCATTCAGCAGGAATTGAGTCGCAAGTGAAACTCAACTCCGGCCTAGAAAAAGGCTTGCAAGATATGCTCAAGGTGAAACAGGGTTATATTGCCCAGTTTCAGGCGCATCACGTCCTGCAAAAACGCTGGGGCTATCACAAACTGGCGAAACTGACCAAGAAGATTCTGGACGAAGAGCGGGATCATATGAAGGCCACGATGCACTACATGGCCCAGAGAGACATGATCCCGAACATGAATCAGAAGGATGATGCCGATGTAGGCACGGACGTGCCGACACAGATTGCCAATGACCTTGAAAACGAGAAGCACTGCGTCGATTCCCTAAATACGTTTCTCTCGGCAGCGAGAACGGCAGGAGAAGACTCGCTCCGTCGCATGATAGAGCACTGTGTAAAAGACGATGAGGTTCATGTCGCGGAATTAGAGAAGCAACAAAATCTGATTAAGACGCTTGGACTACAGAATTACCTTGCGCGAGTCTCGAAAGTTTAATACGCTCACGCTGGTTGTGGGCGTGCTGCAACATGCAGGTGCGACACTTACGGCTAACCTTGCGGCCAGTTTTTACATGGGGCCTGAATTGGAGATAGCAGTCATCTAAACTGTGGCCGTGCTTACAATGGGTTTTGTTGGATTTTCGACTTCTGCCGACGTTCTCGGCGTGGGATACTGGTTCTAGATGCTCTGGGTTGACACAAGAGGGTACTCGACACAGATGATCGAGTTCTTTGTCGGCGGGTATTGGAAAGCGCCAGTGCTCAAAAGAGACACGATGAGCACCATGAAGCCGTCCATTATTCCAGAATACCGGTACTGGTGCCGTTTCGCGTCCTCAGCCGCACGAATGGCGTTGTCCGTAAGCTTGTTTATCATTGCCTACTTGCCGATAGCTGGCGGAATTACGGGCGGCTTAATCCCAACCATTACTAGAACTGGGCCGCTCGCCGGAATTGTGGGCGGTTGGACTTGGCCGCCTCCCCCTGTCATCGCTGCGCCCCCAACCATTGCTGAGCCTCTTCGTTCCGGGCCATTTACGGTGACGTTTTTTAGATGGCCAATCAAGGTCAATGAATTTTGCAAAGCATCCATAAACGCACGTTCCGACTCAGGGCCGCGTATTGAGATTCCCCACTCAAACCCTCCCGACACGATCTTGTTGGCTCTTGAATCTGCCACGGGAAGCCCAGTGGCTGCATGGAGGACTACGATTAACTGCCAAGCCAGCGCGGTTCCTTCGCCATCCATTCCATATGACTCGACTACGGTGGGGTGTAGTCTGTACGACTTTAGGGCCCAAGCGATGTCGCGTTGCTGCTCTAAGCTAAGACTACGGGGGCCGAGCGCTTCTACGGCATCTCGTAGCTCTACTGCTCGTCTATCAACCGCCTCTATTTTTGTTTCGGCCTTCCGCGCCACATCTTCCGCTCCGTTAGCCTTGTCTCGTGCGGCGGATGCAATGCCGTTTACTTCCAGTGCTAACCTCTTAGCCTCCTTTGCAGATTCTTTGGCGATGCCTGCGTTATCTTTAGCCTCGCCTGCCTGTTGCGTCACAAGTGCAAGCAATTGTTCGCTTGCGCTTCGCAATGCAGCATTCTTACTTCGCAGTTGGATGTCGATGGCCCGAAGCGCGACATTCTTCGATTCGATCATAAAACCAGCTCCAAGCTCGCAACCAACCCCCCCTGCAACAAGAATCACGCTGGCAACTTCTACCCCGAACTTCTTGAAAAACTTCGGTCTTTCGACGGAGCGAGACACGCCGAAATATGACAACGCCCATGTTGTAATCTCCTCCCCATGTCGATGCCAAATGTCGTGTAGCTCCAGCAATACGCCAACGACAACCAGCAAAGCGCCAGCAAAACCGACATACTCCCAAGACTTCACTGATCTATCTAGGGCTGGGATGGCGCTGTCAAGGGCAGATATGGAGCTTTCTAATGCGGAGATGGAGCTTTCTAACGCTGAAGTATCAGTCGGCAGGAGTGAGGCGAAGTTGGCTAAAATCACGTTCGCTCTTTTTGTGCTCCCTTTAGGCTACGGATTAGCTTTAATAATCCTAGCATTGAGAAGGGAGTACGTCTATAAAAAATCAATAAAGAGTCAATAAAAAGCTTGACAATTGCTGTTATACTGCCTATATTGTGCCTAGGCGGAACGGCAATGAATCAGTTAAGCACAACCAAGCGGTGCCAGATCATAGCGGCTCTGGTAGAGGGCAATTCGATTAACGCGACGTGCAGGATGCTCGGAGTGGGGAAACATACCGTGTTAAGACTGCTTGAAGATGCCGGGTGCGCCTGTGCTGCGTATCACGATGTGATGGTGCGCGGTCTTAGCGTGAACCGCGTCCAATGTGACGAAATCTGGGCATTTGTGTTGGGCAAGGACAAGAACCTCACTCTGGAACAAGTACAGGCGGGTTTCGGTAGCGTCTGGACGTGGACGGCGATTGATTCCGATTCAAAGTTGATTATTTCTTACATGGTTGGGGATCGTGGCGCAAGTACAGCGCAAGCTTTCATGCAGGATGTTGCTTCGCGCATCGGCAATCGAATCCAGCTAACGACGGATGGGCACCGTGTCTATGCTGAGGCCGTCGAGAATGCCTTCGGTTCTGAGATTGATTATGCGATGCTGGTGAAAATCTACGGTGCATCAAATGATAATCCCGAATCACGCTACAGTCCTGCAACGTGTATTGGTTGCCGCACTGGAGTGTTGAGCGGCACGCCTGACCCGAAGTACATCTCGACTAGCTTCGTTGAGCGGCAGAACCTTTCGATGCGGATGGGGATGCGGCGTTTTACGCGGCTCACGAACGGGCACAGCAAGAAAGTTGAGAATCACGGGCATCAGGTCGCGCTGTACTTCATGCACTACAATTTCTGCCGCGTGCATTCATCGTTGCGCGTGACTCCCGCGATGGAAGCGGGGCTAACTGACCATGTTTGGAGTCTCGCTGAATTGTGCGCTCTGCTGCCTCAGCGCAAACCGAATGCGAAAGCAGATAAGGAACTCGTACTCAAGGCGCTGGCACGCGCCAACTAAGGGGCTTTATGGCGAAAGCGAATCATGTAGAAATTCCGTATCTCGACCCGAGCGTGCAGCATGTGGGAATAAGTCGCCTACGGGCGCTGAATGTGACGCAGCTTCGGGAACTCGACAAAACGCTGGTGATTCAGGACAACGACAAACCGCTGGCAGTGCTTCTAAAATACGAGCACTTTCTAGCGATGCAAGAACGGATGGGGGAAGATGAGTAGCTACTTGCCTTCGGTAGCTTCTCGCACGATGCGGAGGGCGTTTTGGCTCTCGTCTAGATGGTGCAGTTGTGACCACGGCACGTCATGGGTCAAGACGATTGGAGCGGCCACGCCCTGCACATCAGCGGTCTTCTTGGAAGCATTGGCGGACACAACCACGAATCGAACGAATCCTTTGCCGTCCATGAAAACGATGTCGCCAGATTTGGGAACGTACTTCGCCATGCCTCAAGTGTCCCACAAGGTCAGGCGCGTCCGCTACCCCTGTGCAAATCAAACGGCACCAGTACCAGAATACCCCGTAACCCAGAATGTGTTTTCCCCCAGTCCAAAGCCAGCAACCTTTGGTTACGTTGACTTTGGCCATGAAACGAGTGAGAGATTTACTGTCCATGATTGAGCATGGTATCACATTAGGATGTAAGGTCTAAATGTTTTTATTCATTCACGAAAAGGAGTTCAACCGATTTATGGCAGCCATTGACGATCTCACCGCAGCGGTCACTCAGCTTTCAACTGACGTTCAGGCTTTGATTGCGAAGCCAGCCGGAACCACCGATGCCCAGATTCAGGCGGTAACGACTTCGGTCAATGCCCTTGATGCACAGGTGAAGACTGCCCTAGGTGGTTAATGCAGGTTACGCTTAACTGGGCGAGTGTCCCGAATGCCTTGTTCTACAAGGTGTATCGGGGCACTTCGTCTGGTGGGCCTTATCTGATCATCGGCCAGTCCAACCCAAATCCCGGCATGACTTCGGCATCGGCAAACATCGTGACGACGTACACGGATGGGCCGGGGAATCTGGTGAATGGGGTGGACTACTTTTACGTTGTCTCTGCCGTAACGGTTGATGGAGAGAGTTCTTACGGCTCTGAGTTCCATGCGGTATGGCCGGGAGCGCCTACATCACCTTTGTCCTTGACGGGCATTGTTGTTTGATGTATAGCTAGTTTCAAGCAGGCATTCCCTGCGAATGTCCCACCTGAGTTCCAGCGTGGCAACTGAATAGCGGATCGCCCGATTCGTGAGTTCCACGCTGATCGAGCACACCCAATCATTACGGAGGCGTGTGTGTTTACAGCCCTATTAGTAGTTCTCGCTATCGGCCTAGCCCTGCATACCATTGAGTTCATTGCTCAACAGGGCAGTTTCCTTTCAGTTCTTGAGTTGCTGACTTCCGAGCGCGGCGACTATGCGCCAGCCGGGATGACAACTCAAAGCCCCGGCTTTACCCACCTTGCCACGGTTTACTATGAGCGGCGTTCTCTAGAACGCTTGGAGGCGATGTTCCGCTTCTATCAGGTCTGCGAACCTCACGACATCCCATTAGGGGCAGGCCGTACGATTCAGATGAACCGTTATGTGCTGCCGGGATTCAACACCGTGCCAGCGGCAGAAGGTGTAATCGGTGCTCCGGTTCCACAGCAGACCACCACGGTTTCGGCAACGGTTGAGCAGTATTCAGATTTCATGTCGGCCTCTGCGTTGCTAACTGAAACTGACATTAATCCGACCAATGACCGCATGGCGGATGACCTTTCCTACCGGGCTTCTGGGACGGTCGATACCATAATCCGCACCGAGATTGATTCCAATTCTTCGGCCAAGGTCGTTACCCTTGGGGCCTATCTCTCGGCGGCAGACTTTAAGTCCAATGTCGCGTTGCTTTTGGGCATTAATGTACGCCCAAGGTTCGACAACTACTTCTTCTCTGTCATTCACCCCTACGTCGTCTATGACCTGATTTCCGACAAC
>Ga0307470_10000139_pt1 | contig 49645 bp, 43 predicted proteins | sample atmos_gasesAM3C__FD_204565 | JGI IMG/M metagenome (GOLD analysis project Ga0307470, IMG submission 204565) | Hardwood forest soil microbial communities from Morgan-Monroe State Forest, Indiana, United States - atmos_gasesAM3C_05 | ecosystem: Environmental > Terrestrial > Soil > Temperate forest... | reverse complement strand
GAGGGGGCGTTTCACGCGTGTGTCAGTTGTGCGCGCGACCTCGTGCCTCCAAGCGGCCGACCAGTGGCGCAAGATCGTTCATATCGCGTACACGCCCCCCTCATCCGCCTCCGGCACCTTCTCCCCCCCGCAAAAAAACCGCGGGGGGAGAAGGACTCTCGACGAAAAGAAGTGGAAAGCGATTCAATCAGATTGTGTAAGGCTAAGTGGTGGATCCGCTGGATGCCGGCCGCTCCTCCGGGTGATGGATCCGTCCGCCCAGGAGCGCGGTCCGTCCCGCCGCGGCCAGGGAGATGAGGATGGCGAAAACGATCACCACTTCGAGCCAGCGAGGACGTGCGCCGCGGCGGTGGCCGATGAATAGGGCGATGATGGCCAGGCCGCCGGTAATGCACGAGACGGCGAGGAACCAGCCCGCCGCATCGTCGTGTGGTCCGATGGCATTCGTATCGACACCCGCGATCGGGGGATTGGCTTTCGTGAGGAAGTCCGCGGCGCCGTTGCCCGTCCAGTCCGCTCCGATTGCGCAGAGCGCGGAGATGATGGCCACGACCAGTCCTGCCGTGACGAATTCGCGCCTGGCCTTGAACATGCCGAAGATGGTCAGGCAGAGCGCGAAGAACTCACCGAACAGCGGCGAGTGGTTGATGGCCAGGTGGATGTGAGTGATGCTGAAATCCATGATGCCTCCGGCATGCGAGTTCTTTGCCTACTGCGGTCTCGGGGTCTCGGGGTTGCGAAGTCTCGCGGTGCTCCTGCCGTAGTAACTGGCGTCCGGGCCCGATAATCCCGAGGCCGCGAGACTCCGAGACTCCGAGACCCCGAAACCGCGAGACCGCAGTTGACAGGCGCCGTCCGCAGACCTACTGTATTAATGTATGCGTACACTGACCGCAGTCGCCACCATCCTCATCGCTGCTTCGACCCACGCCGCCATCCGCGTGACGGTCAACGGTGAGCCGGCGACCGGCGCTGAAGTCTGCGCCTTTCGCGCGGAGTCGGCGTCGACGCCGTTCCGGCAGTTGCTGGCATCCAATGAGATCGTCTGCGGTGCCACACTTGCGCCGGGGCTCTGGAACGTCTTCGCCCGGCGCGGCAGCGCGCAGATCAGCGCCCGGACCGTGCTCGTCGACACACGCGCGCCGCTGCCGGATGTCGAGCTTCGTCTGGAGCCGGCGGCCAGCGTCTCGTTTACCGCGCTTCCGAAGGGGACGCATGGCGTCGTCTATGTCACGGACAGCGTCAGCGCCTTTCCGGCCGGCAGCGATGGGGTTGCGCTCGTGCCGGCGGAGCGGGATCTGCTTCCGCTCGCCGCGCGCGACGGCATTCCGGTCGCGGTCGGGGAGCCGCTCCGGCTCAATGCGGGCGTGAAGCAGGCCGCTGCCTTCGGCCCGACTGCGTCTCGTGCGGTGGCGACGTGGGTATCGATCGCGCCGGCCGACCTGGCCGCGCTCCGTACGGCGCGGCGCAAGCAACCGCCGCAGGTCACGGCCAGGAGTCCGCGTGCCGCGGTGGCCCCAATCAATCCGCTGCGCGGCACCATCGTCCTCGACCGCGCCATGCAGTTCCTTCGCGCTCCGGCAGGCGCGGCAACTCTGGAGATCAGCGGGACGCCGTGGAAGCATGAGAACCTGGCCGTCGACGTGCCGTCGTCCGGCATCGTCGTGACGGCGTCGCCGTTACATCTGACCCCGACCTCCAGCGCCATCGTGAAATGGGCATCACGCCGCGATCTGACCGCGCTGGCCGGCAACCGCACTCCTCCGTGTCCGGGGCCGAAAGAACCGAAGGCCGCGCCTCCGAAGCCGATCGTCTCGCTGCTCTCCTGCCGTGGCTACCAGCCTGCGCGCGCGTTGCAGCTCCTCGACCGCGACCAGTGCGCGGTCGTCGGCGCGCGCGACTGGCCCCCGCCACAGCGCAACGGCGAGGTGGCCTTCGAAAGCCTTGACGCTGGCAGTTACGTCATCGAGTTCACCTTCGCCGGACTGCCGCCGATCCGGGAGCCGCTCCGCCTAGGCCATTTCGACCAGGAGAACGTCAACCTCGATGTCGACTACAACACGCTCTACGGCCGCGTGACGGTCGGTGGAGAGAAGGTGCAGTCGCCGGTGCGCGTCACCCTCGACTTCGTACACGTCGTCTACACGAATGACGACGGTGACTACAACGTCGTCCTGAACAAGCCGCTGGTCGCGGACCGAGTGATCTCGCTGCGCAGTTGCGACGGCAGCGTCGACGGCGAGCGCATCGTCGAGCACGATGTCCTCCCGAACTCCCGCTATGACATCGACCTGCCGGCGAACAGCGTCACGGTCGAAGCGGCGGACGCGGAGAGCAACGCCCCGATCGCCGGCGCGACCGTCCGCTACGGCGCCTTCCGTGGCGACGAGATGTCGTCCCTCTACTACTTCCGCCTAGCGTATACGCCCGACGCCAGCGGAACCAACGTTCCGACGCGCACGGGGGCGGACGGCCGCTACCTCATTCGTAATCTGCCGCCGGAAAAAACGCTGCGCGTCTGCCTGGAGCACGACGACTACGAGCGCACGTGCGCCGAGCCGTTGACGCTGACCTCGACGCAGACGAAGACTCTTCGCATCGCCATGAAGCCGAAGAAGGGCTTCGGCGGGAGCATCGTCGGCGCGAATGACGTTGCAGCGGGACAGCTCTATTGGTACGCCGCCGACGGTCGCGAGACCGAGAGGACGGTGGTGAAGCCGGATGGCACGTTCCGCTTCAATCTCCGCCATGATCCCGGCGAGGCGGTGGTCTTCGTCTCGGCGAACCTTCCTCTATTCGCGTTCCCGCAGCCGTTCCTCGGCGAGCACGATCCGATGGATGTGATGATGCCGCCGGCGCCGTCGCGGAGCTTCTCGGTGTCGATCGACGAAGACCGGCGCCAGGAAAACGCCATCGTCACAATCGCAATCGGCGGTCTGGTCGTGCCCTACCCGCCCTTTGCGCAACACCTGGCGCTGCACGGCTCGCAACTCGATCTCCGCAACCGCGGCCCCCTGCTCGTCCCCGACATCCTGCAGACCGGGCCGATCTTCGTGATCCTGGGGCCGCCGCTCGATCAGGTGACGCAGGCGATGCGCGTGATCGATCTCTTCCGCCTGCCGCAGTTCCGCGCCCTCCCGCGCAAGCCGGTGGGCGGGGAGGGGAGCGTCGTTTTCGCCATTCCCCGGATGCCGGCGATTTCTTGATCGCCGTCCAATCCGTTTGATGCCTTTCCCGCGTACTAACAGGGGATGAAGCGATACGGAGTCGCCCTCGCCGCGTTCACGCTTCTTCTGGCCTTCCGCGCCGCGGCCCATGACTTCTGGATCGAGCCGTCGACCTTCCGGCCGGCTGTGGGCGAACGTGTGACAGCTGCTTTGCGAGTCGGGCAGAAGCTCACCGGCGAGCCGCTGCCGAGGATTCCGCCGCTCATCGATCGATTCGTCATCAAAGGGGAGAGCGGGTTGGAAGGCTCCGTCGTGGGACGGCCGGGAGCCGATCCGGCTGGAATCATGCTCGTTGCAGACCCCGGCCTTCACTGGATCGGCTACCAGAGCAATCCGTACCCAGTGGCCCTCGAGGCGCCGAAGTTCGAGGACTACCTCAGGGACGAGGGACTCGAAAAGATCATCGACGAGCGAAAGAAGAAGGGGCAGTCGTCGGCCCCCGGGCGTGAGCGTTTCTATCGCTGCGCGAAATCGCTCCTCGACACGCCGGCAGGAGCCTCGGCCGGGCCGTCGCATGTGTTCGATACCCCCCTCGGCTTCACGCTCGAGCTCGTGCCGCGCAAAAGCCCCTACGCCATTCAGCCCGGCGGTGAGTTGCCCCTGTCTGTTCTGTTCCGCGGGAAGCCGATGGCGAATATCCTCGTCGTGGCCATGAGCAAGACCGATCCCGAGAAGGCCGTGCGCGCCCGGACGGACGCGAAGGGCCACGTGACCCTCCGACTCGCGCATGCGGGTTTCTGGCTGATCAAAGCGGTCAACATGGAGGCCGCTCCGGCGGATTCGGGCGTCGATTGGGAGAGCTGGTGGGCTTCCATCACCTTCGATCTTTCCGGAAGCGCGAAGTGAATCGGCGGCGGCTCCTGGCGGCGTGTTGCTTCGCGGCGAGCCTCGGCTTGCCGTTGCTCGCTCATGAACTGGGCCTGATTCAGGTCGAGGCGACATTTCAGAAAGATGGAACCTATGTCGTCGACCTCCTCGTCGACCGCGAGCACCTTCCACTGCAGGTTTCCGGAGCCGCGATGTCGCCGGACGTCTTCCTGCGGGGGATCGAGAGCTCGGCGGTCCTGGCCTTCGACGGCAAGCCGGCCGAACATGGAAAAACCGAGGTGACGAAGGTCGAGGGCAAACCAAACGTGACCCGGCTGCGACTGACGGGCCGTACGCCCTCCGCGGTCTCGCAATTCACCTTTGCCGATAGGGCCATTCTCGGTTACTTCGTGCTGAAGCTCCGCAGCGAAGGTCGGGAGGGGATCGTTACGCAATGGGTGGACGGCGGAAAGACCTCTCCGCCATACCCGCTCGATCGGGCGGTCGTGCCGCTGACGCGGTGGGAGATCGTGAAGCTGTATCTCCGCCTCGGATACACGCACATCCTGCCTCGCGGGCTGGACCATGTGCTCTTCGTGCTCGGGATCTTTCTGCTCGCGGTCGACCTCAAGCCGGTGCTGTGGCAGGTCTCCGCCTTCACGCTGGCTCACACCATCACGCTGGCGCTCACGGTCTACGGGGTTGTTTCGCTCTCTCCTCGCGTCGTGGAGCCGCTGATCGCGCTGTCGATTGTCTACGTCGCGGTCGAGAACGTCTTCACGTCCAAGCTGCATGCCTGGCGGCCCGTGGTGGTTTTTTGTTTCGGCCTGCTCCATGGCATGGGCTTCGCCGGGGTTCTGACGGAGATCGGTCTCCCCCGCTCGGAGTTTGTCCCCGCGCTGCTCTCGTTCAACCTGGGAGTGGAGTGCGGCCAGCTCACCGTCATCCTGGCGGCGTTCCTCGTATTTGGGCTCCCGTTCCGCAAAAAGCCGTGGTACCGGCAGCGCATCGTCGTCCCGGGCTCGCTGATCATCGCGGCCATCGGCCTCTACTGGTCCATCCAGCGCGTTTTCTTTGTCAATTGAATACGACCGTTCTTACGGCGCCAACGTAGATGGACTGTACCGTAACTAAGCAGTTTCTACGCCGTAAGAACAAAGGAGAAACGATGAGACTCTCTCCCACTCTACGTCTGGCCGGCGCGCTCCTGGTCGCGCTCGTCATTCTCATTCCGCAGGCTCAGGCCTCCAGCCACCGGGAAGCGCTAGCCATCCTCAATGAGCCCTGCGCTGATAACACCGACACCTTTGCCTGGGTGTCGAACGGGACGCACGACAAACTCTACCTGATCATGGATTACAACCCGCTCCACGAGCCGGGGCAGGGGAATCAGGGTTTTCGTGCCTGTAATGGTTACCGCTACGAGTTCCACATAGGAAAGGGAACGAGCCTGCAGGACCAGGCGGTATACCGCGTCGAATTCAAGAACACGCTCACGCAGGCGCCGCCTCCCGGCCCCACGGATGCTCTCGGCGGCGGCAACGAGCTGCTCTGGCAGCTCACTGGCGGCACGGAGACCATGACTGTCACGCGGGTCATGGCGCCTGGAAGTCCGAATCCAGTGGTTCTGGGCGAGGGCCTCAAAGTCCTTCCGAACAACAACGGCCCGCAGACGGACAGGCTGGTCTACGGACTGGGCTCGTTCAAAGGCTACGATTCCGGCGATTCGACCAGCCGGGATCACGGTCTCTACGACCAGACCTTCATCGATAGCTTCATCCAGACCCTGGCTGGCGGCGCGCGGATCATCGCCGGCGATTTCGACGACCCCTATCAACTCGACGAGAAGGGGATCTTCGACCTGGTCAACCTTGGCAAAGGCGACCTGGGAGGAATTCCGGGAGCGCGGAGCACGCCGATCGAAGACGTCTTCGCCGGCTTCAACGTCTCCTCGATTGCGCTCGAGATCCCTACGACCGACCTCTTCCCCGACGGCATTCCGCACAATGGCACGGCCAATTTGCAGTCGACCGACAGCCTTTTGCGGATCTGGGTCAGCATCAGCCGTCAGGCCACCCAGACCGTCGATACGACCAATATCATCACCGGCCTTCGCGGATCCGGCAATTACGTGCAGGTGGGCCGCAATGCATTGCCGCTCTTCAATGCCGGCCTGGTCGGCACGCAGCGGCAGACCCTTTATCTGCATACCGATCCGATGAAGGACGTGACCCGCTTCGGCAATGACATCCTGTACCCGGTTCTTGTGCGCGACGCGGAGGCTCTCGGTGTCTACAAAGCGCTCGGCGTGCCTGCCTCTGCCGTTACGACTCTCAAGGGACCGCGGCTGGACATTATCAACGCCATCAATTTAGGGCGCCCGATTCCCATCGCCGACGGTTCCACCGGTGACGTCATCACGCTCGATGCGGCGATCGATTCAGCGTTCCCCAATGGCCGTCGCCTCGGCGGCGGTACGACACCCAACCGTCACCAGGTGAACGTGAATACAGTCCTGATCAGCCTGATCGTGGCCGGTGATCCGGGCGCCGGACTGGCCAAGGGCGTGGAAACGAACGACAAGGACTTTCTCCCGAGGTTCCCGTTCATCGCTCCTCCGCATCAGGGTTTGCTCCAGGGGCACGGCGGAATCAACTCGGTGAGTCTGCCGACAATCCCCGACCCCACCATGACGCAGCCTTGCCAGTGACATGCACCGCCTTACAAACAACATAGGAGATTGACAGCATGAGAAGAAAGATTGCTCTCATGGCCGCTACTCTGGCCGTCGTTCTTACGACGTCCGCCTTTGCTCAACCCGCGCAGCATGCCCGTGCGCTGGCCTTCGCTTCCGACAGCCAGACCATTCCCGTCATGGCCAATGTTCCCGGGCAGGGAGGCACATTCCAATCGTACCTGGCCATCTTCAACCCGACATCGTCGGCCTACTCGGTCACCGCGACGCTTTACGATGTCTCGGGCACGAAGCACACGGCCTTGATTCCGCTGGCCGCGGGCGAGTTGAAGACGTACACGAACTTCCTCGATGCGGTCTTCAACGGGTTCTCGGGCGGCGGGGCCGTGACATTCGTCAGCCCCGACTCGACCGGCGGAACGCGGAACAACCGCTTCATCCTCACCACGGAAGTTCGGACTGCCGGCACGCGATACAGCACCTCGGTTCCGGTGCTCGAGTTCGCCGGTTCGAGCTCCCGCTCCTTCGCCCCGGGGGTCACGGTCGATTCCAATACGCGCACGAATGTCGGTTGCTTCGATCAGTCCGGCGCCGTCAACAGCGTGAAGGCCACGATCCTCGACAGCACTGGCAAGCTCACCCTCGGATCAGTGACTCTGAATCTGGCCGCAAACGGCTGGGGACAGACCGGGGTGAACACGATCGTGAGCGGCGGAATCGTTCAGTTCGATCCGTCCGGTTCGGCAGTCTGCTACGCGGTCGTGGTTGACAACAGCACGAACGACGGACGGTTCATCTCGGCAGCGGAGTACCAGCCGTAAGTGCGACGAGTAGCGCCGGCCTCATAGCCGGCGCTACTCGGGTCTCGGCGGGGTCTCGGGGTCTCGCAGTTGCTGAGTTGCTAGGTTGCTGAGTCCTGTGTCAAGAACGGCAGTCAGCCGAAGCACCCAGCAACTCTGCAACCCAGTAACTTTGCAACCCGCAACCGCGAGACCTCGCAACCCCGAGACCGCGCGACTACTTCGTAGTCGCTTCCGCTTCCCGCCGTGCCGTTGCCGCGCGTTCATCTTTGGCTGACATCGGCGGGTTGTATGCGGGGATTCCTGTCACGGCTTCGCCGATGATGAGATTGTGGATGTCGTGCGTCCCCTCGTAAGTCTTCACTGACTCGAGGTTGAGCATGTGGCGGATGATGGGGTACTCGTCGCTGATGCCGTTCGCGCCGAGGATGTCGCGCGCGGAGCGGGCCGACTCCAGGGCGATGTTCACGTTGTTCATCTTCCCCATCGAAACATGATGCGGCTTGAGTTTCCCCTGATCCTTGAGGCGTCCCATCTGCAGCGCCAGGAGCTGGCCCTTCGTGATCTCCGTGATCATCCAGGCCAGCTTGTTCTGCACGAGCTGGTGCGATGCGATGGGCTGGCCGCCGAACTGGATTCGCGACTTCGCGTAGGTCCGCGCTGTCTCGTAGACCGACATGGCCGCGCCGAGCGCGCCCCAGGCGATGCCGTAGCGCGCCTGCGTCAGGCAGCCGAGTGGGTACTTGATGCCGTTCGTTTCCGGCAGCACGTTCTCGGCAGGGATGCGGCAGTCCGAGAAGAAGAGCTGCGAGGTGACCGACGCGCGCAGTGAGAACTTGCCCATGTGATAGGCGGTGGAGAAGCCCGGCGTGTCCTTCTCGACCAGGAAACCGCGGATGACGCCATCGTGCTTCGCCCAGACAACCGCGACGTCGGCGATCGAGCCGTTGGTGATCCAGGCCTTGGCGCCGTTCAGCACCCAGGAGTCGCCATCCTTCCGCGCGTAGGTGCGCATGCCGCCCGGGTTCGAGCCGAAGTCGGGCTCCGTCAGGCCGAAACAGCCGATCTTCTCGCCGGCGGCCAGCTTGGGGATCCAGTAATCGCGCTGTTCTTTCGAACCGTATGTGTAGATCGGATACATCACCAGACCTGATTGCACCGAGGCGAACGAGCGCAGGCCGGAGTCGCCCCGCTCCAGCTCCTGCATGATCAGGCCGTAGGCGACATTGTTCAGGCCGGGGAGGTCGTATTCCTTGATGGTCGGACCGAAGAGGCCCATCTCCGCCATCTTCGGGATCAGGTGCATGGGCATCTTCTCTTCGCGATTGGCCTCTTCGATGATGGGGATGACCTGGTCGTCGACGAAGTCGCGGACGGTCTGACGCACCATCAGCTCTTCTTCGGAGAAGAGCGAATCGATATCCATGTAATCAACGCCGGGAAAGTTGGGCACGGTGGCACTCCTTGAGGCAAAGTCGGAGGGCAATCATATCAAGTCGCCTCCGCGCACTATAAAATCAGCCTATGTCTGATGGCCTGAGTATCCAGGGAACGCTTGCGGAGACGACCGTCCCCGATCTTTTCCGGTCGCTCATTCGCAGCGGCGAGACCGGCATCGTGTCGCTCGAAGCGATCGGCCGCAACGACGTCATCTACTTCAACGAGGGGAAGATCATCTTCGCCGCGAGCTCGGATCCCGACATGGGCCTGGGCGAGGTGTTGCTGCGCGGCGGCGAGTTGACGCTTCACCAGTACAATCTGGCCATGGAGCGTCTGGTCGTGGCCCGCCGTATCGGCGCGCTTCTCTGCGAGCTTGGCTACCTGCAACCGGACGAGCTCCTGCGCGCCGTCGAGCGGCAGGCCTGCGCGGTCGTACTCAACGCCATCCGCTACCGCACCGGCAGCTACACCATCGAGTTCACCAGCGAGAGCGAGTTCCCTCCCGAGATCATCTCCCTGCCGCTCAACACCGAGCGTCTCATCCTCGACGGCGTGCAGGGCATCGAGTACTGGTCGCTGATCACCCGCGGACTGGCGCGGTTCGATCGCCTGCTGCAGCAGGTCTCCGGGGCGGACATGCGCACGTACGCCATGGAGCTGACCGACGAGGAGAGCCATGTGCTCAGTCTCGTCGCCGAGCCGGGAACGATCGAGGAGATTTGTTCCCGCAGCTACCTCTCGAACTTCGTCACCTGCCGGACGTTGTGGGCGCTCATGAGTGTGAATCTGCTCGTCGAGGCGGAGGGGAGCACGGTCAGTGAACAGCGCGCCGCCGCCGAGACCGAATACGAGCTGGAAGGAGTGGTCGAGCGCTACAACCGGATGTACGAAGCCATCTTCGGCCTGGTTTTCCAGCGCATCGGCGATCACATCTACGACTTCATGGATCGCGTCGTCGTGCATCTCTCCGCCGAAACCTTGCCCTACCTCTCGGGCATGAACCTGGTAAACGACGCCCGCATCGATTTCGACCAACTCCTCAACAACGTCATCGCCTCCGGCTCCCACGACCACCCCGCCGTCATCAACAAAGTCCTCAACGAGCTCCTCCACGGCTGGATCTGCGAGATCAAGAGCGAGTTCGGGCCGGAGATGGAGGCAGAGGCGTTGAAGATGACTGTTTAAGCGCTTCGCGCGTTGTCTGCGGTTTTTACGGCGGACGTGCGCCGCTTGGCGTTGCGGGAGCGGGAGAGAACACCGCAGCAGCCGAATGAGGCAGCACGCCGGAGGCGTTCCGTAGATTAGCCGGTGGCAAGCGCCGAAGGACGCGCCGCCACCGGTTATGGATCGTCGCCGGCATCCGACCCCGGAGGGGTCGCGGAGGGTGCACGCGCGTCACCAGAGGAAACGCTCATCGAACTCGATATCGTGTTTCTCCAGGAGGTCGAGATACTCCTCCTGAAACGAGCGCTTTCGGTGATGCTCTTCCTGCTTGGCAATATAGTTCCGGCCAGTCGCGATATTCGAACGGCTTACCGTGAACGCGCCATAACCTTCCTGCCACGCGAACTGTGGCAACCGCAAATCCTCGTGCGCCCATCGAGACCAAACCTTCTTTATCTCTCGCAGGACATCGGCAAGACAATGCGTTGCGCGAAGACCGAGGAGTAGATGAACGTGGTCATCGGTGCCACCGATCTCCTCGGGTACCCCGTCCAGCGTCTTGAGGCAGCCGCCGAGGTAACCGTGCAGGTCATTGCGCCAGTTGGACTTGATCCACGGATGACGATCTTTCGTGCTGAAGACAACGTGGTAGTGAAGGCTGAGATGAGTTGACGGCATCGGTAGACCCTCCGGTACCCCTGCCGGGGTACGACATTCTTGTGGAATGTTAACCGGTGGCGGCGCGTCCTTCGGCGCTTGCCACCGGCTAATCTACGGAACGCCTCCGGCGTGCTTCGCGTCGCCTTTGTCAGCGACAACATGAATTCCAGCTACGTAACCTGAACCTCCATTTCAAGAGCACGCGGCGAAACCAACAACGCGCGAAGCGCAGTGAAGAGCAGTCATGTAAAATAACCGACAATGCCCCGCCCCGCCCTCCTCCTCGCCGCATCCCTCCTCGCTGCCACTGCCCTCGCCTCCGGACCCGCAACGCAGCCGAACGATCGGGAGTGGGGACTCATCAGCGCAGACTACGCGTGGATCGAGACGCTGCGGAAGGCGCAGCCGTTGCCGGCGGCGAACGCATCGCGGAAGCAGATGCTGGAGATGGTGCTCGACAATCAGAAGAAGCTCGAGCCCACCTACGTCCCCTTCCTCGACAAAGTGAAGGAGTACTTCGACCGCACGCACGATCCGCGAGCCGGGCAGGTTCTGGCGCGCGAGAAGATCATCATGGGCGACGAATACATGCAGTACCTCGCGCGGTACGACAAAGCCCTCGAGCTCTACCAGGCCGCCGTCGATCTCGATCCGACCAGCGTCGAGGCCAGGAAGCGTGTCGAGCTCGCGCAGCAGCGGCGCTTTGCATCCATGACCGCCTTCGCCAACGTGAAAAACGGCATGAAAGAGGACGACGTCCGCAGGCTGGTCGGTCTCCCGCGCGAGGACTGGATCAAGCAGGTCGTGCAGAACAACCGCGTCTATTCGGTATGGATTTACCCGAAGGAAGACGGCGGCGCCTCGGCCATCTACTTTGACAACGGCATCGTCTATAACACAAACTGGAACGCTGCGGCGCCGCCCGCGCCGCAGGCTCAGACAAAGTAACGGGAGGGTGTGCAATGGTGTCTGACGAAGTTCTCACCGACGATCAATCCCACTACGAGGTCTCACTCACGGCCGGACAGGCGTTCGTCGCCTTTGTCCTGCTGCTGCTCTCGCTCGCCGCATCGTTTGCTTTCGGCCTGATGATCGGCAAGGGTCAGGCCGATGAGCGCCTCGTCGTCCGCAAAGAGCCGGCAGTCATCAACGAGGGGAACGTTTCAACGAAGAGGCGTGACGGCAAGCTCGTCGACCTCGGCGTCGGCAACGACGACTTCAAGGCTCCGGCTGCGATTACAGGCACGACGACAAGCTCAACGACAAGCCCCGTGACGACCGAGACCGCTCCCGCGTCCACCATCACCGAAGGAACGGTGGTGCCGTTGACCAACTCCGCCGCGGTCACGACGACTGCTGCTGCCGAGGTTCAGAGACCGGTAACGAAACCGGCAACCCCACCGCCAGCCGTTCCGGCAGTGAAACCGACGGTGCCACCGGTGGCCGGGCCCGCGTACGCCCAACTTCTGGTCACGAGCGATCAGAAGACCGCCGACGCATTGGCGGCGAAAGCGATCGACCACGGCTTCATGTCCACCTACGTCGAACGATCAGGCGCGACGTTCAAAGTGCGAGTGAAGTTCTCCTCGGAAGCCGAGGCCCGCTCCAGCGAGGCGAAGCTCAAAGAGCTCTCGAAAGACGTCTGGATCGTCAAGTAACCGCGAAAGCCATCGAGTACCGATCCGGCGTACCGAAGGCCGGAAAGGCCATCCCCTCTGACCATGCTCAGCGTCAAACCATTGAACTGCTGACACTTACAGCAGCTCGTCATGATTTCGGGGTAGGGGTCTCGACCTTTTTAAAGAGGTCGCGACCTCTTAAAAGAGGTCGCGACCCCCTGGGAAGAGATCGCGACCTCTTAAAAAAGGTCGAGACCTCCCGGGAAGAGGTCGGGACCCTCGCGGAAGAGGTCGCGACCTCCGGGAAAGAGGTCGCGATCTCCTGGGAAGAGGTCGAGACCCTTCGGGAAGAGGTCGCGACCTCCCGGGAAGAGGTCGGGACCCCCGCGGAAGAGGTCGCGATCTCGGGGAAAGAGGTCGCGATCTCCTGGGAAGAGGTCGGGACCTTTCCGGAAGAGGTCGCGATCTCCCGGACAGGGGTCGCGACCTGCAAATCCGAAGTCGCGATCTACGGGCGAGAGCTCGTGACCCCATCGAGCCCGATCGCATCCACGCGTGTTCGCGCGCAGATCTCATCAAACCACAGAGACACAGAGGTAACGGAGTGTACGAAGAACTCTCCGTGCTCTCTGTGTCTCCGTGGTGAGATCGACCGGCAGCGTTGTCATTTACTGAGCGAGTCGTACACCTTGCTGCTGCCGTCGACGACCGCTTTGACCGTCGCGCTGAAGTCCTCGGCGGTGATGCTGGTCATGTGCAGTTCGGCTCGGACGAAGAGATCCCCGTCGTTGTCGATGCCCACTTTCGAGTACTCCAGCTCGTTGTTCAGTTGCATCAGCTTGAGCAGAAGATCGGCGGAGAGTTTGAGTTTGGCCTTCGGTTGCACCACGGCGCCGACAACGCCCATCTCGCCGTCCTGGGCGATCAGCAGCAGGCCCGTAAGACCCTCTCCTTTTGGGATGGTCAGAGCGTCCGAGGCCACCCATACGGCGCAGGGTTTGGCCACCGTCAGCTTATAGCCGGTCTTGTTCACGAATCCCTGCAGCTTGGACGTGCACTCCTCCGACAGAGCTGGGATGCTGAATGCCAGAGACAAAAGGAGGCTGACGGTCAGTTTCTTCATGATCTTCTCCTAATACTGATTCGAATCCGCCGAGGCCGCCGGCATCTGCACGAAGGCGCCGTCCTGATAGATGATGTCGCTGTCCATGCTCGTGCTGCGGATGGCGGGAGGCCGGTTCTTCTCGTCGAACGTGGCGATCATGTCGCTCCCCGCTTCGAACTGGCGGTCCGCGCCGGCGCTCACCAGCCGGTAGTGCTGGCCGTCGGAGGAGACCGAGTAGCGATAGGGGGTGCCCCAGCCATCCTTCTCCGGAAGTGTCTTGATATAAATCGGGGAGAGGATCGCTTTGAGCTCGCCGTAGGACGAGACCATCGGGTACTTGTTCTGGTCGGTCGCATACGCCTCGGCTGCCGTGGCCACCATGCGCAAGTCCCTCATCGTTCGCTCTTCCTGCGGTCTTTTTGCTTCTTCCTCGGCGCGCAATTCCGCTTCGACCGCGTTGGTATCTTTGGTGAGCAGTTCCATTCCCTTGAGAAAAGCGCCCATGGACAGGTCGGGGAGGATGAGGGCAGTCTTCTGGCCGGCTTTTGTCTTGAAGAAGGCGATCAGCTCGCGAAGCTCCGTCGTGGAGTAGGTCTTCTCGAAAAGGGGCACGTAGATCTGGTCGTCGTAGGTGGCGAAATCGATGCGCGCCCAAAGCCGCTCCCGGAAGACTCGAAAGTGCTCTTCCGTTTTCTTTTTCTGAGCCTGGATCTTCTCCATCTGGTCTTTCGGTATCGATGAGTCGGAAGCCTGCATCGCTTCGGTGGCCCCGAGCATGCGGTTGAACAGCACGTCGAGCATCGATTGCGTCAGCCGCTTGCTGTCGATGACCTTGAGCAGCTCTCGCACGAGCTGTTGCCGTTCCACGCGGGAATCGGTCGTGGATTGCGCGAGAAGCGGAAGGGCGAGGAAAAGGATCGAGAGGACGAGCAGGCTGATACGTCGGGACGTTGGTGCTGACATGGGGGCTCTCCTTGGGGACACGGATGGGCGTTACAGTCAGGGTATCAGCCCAGGCGTGATTCAGGATTGGCCTTCGCATAGCATCACAGATGACCATGGCCAAACCACGATCGAAAACCACCGACCGGCAGACGACCACCCCGCAGCTCGATGCGCTGCGCAAGGGGCAGGCGAAGAAGCGCTCCAGCGTCGACCCGTCGCACATCCTGGACAAGGCCATCTACCAGCTCTGGGAGACCATCAACGACCTCGATCAGATTCAGCCCGAGCGCGTCGAGCACTACCGCGTCTCCGTCTTTGGCAGCTCGCGCATCCAGCGCGGCGATCCCATCTACGAACAGGCCAAGAAGCTCTGCTACGAACTGGCCAGGCTGGGAGCGGACATCGTCACCGGCGGTGGCCCGGGATTGATGGAGGCGGCGAACTCCGGGGCCATGGAAGGGCAGACCGAGAGTCACTCGCGCTCGTTCGGCCTGGCAATCCACCTGCCGACCGAGACCGATGCCAACCCGTTCGTGAACAAAGTCTTCCGGCACCGGACATTCTTCTCGAGACTGCACCACTTCATCCGGCTCTCGTCGGCCTTCATCGTGCTGCCGGGCGGTATCGGAACGGCGCTGGAGCTGTTCATGGTGTGGCAGCTCATTCAGGTCAAGCACGTTACCGAGCATCCGTTGATCCTGGTCGGTACAATGTGGACCGGTCTGATCGACTGGATCAACGAGGTCATGATCACGCGCGGGCTGGCCAGCCCGCAGGACATGAACGCGGTACTGGTGGTCAGCTCGTACGAAGAAGCCATACCGATCATCCGCGCCTCGTACGAACGCTTCATTCAGGAGAAAACGAATGCCAACGAAGGAACAGATTCTCGACGCGCTTAAGGGCGTCAAATTTCCCGGACTGTCGCGCGACATCGTGTCGTTCGGATTCGTCCATGACGTCAGCGTCGAGGGGGGCAATGTCTCCTTCACGGTGCGCTTCCAGACCGAGAACCAGAACGCCGCCGCGCAGATCGGCCGCGATGCCGAGGCCGCGGTTCGCTCGGTGCCCGGAGTTGAGAGCGTGCGCATGAACGCCGATGTCGGATCGCGTCAGGCCGCCGGACCATCAGGAGGTCCGCCGGCGGAGCAGATCCTCACCGGCGTCAAGTACAAGATCGCGGTGGCCTCGGGGAAAGGGGGCGTCGGCAAGTCGACAGTGTCGACAAATCTGGCTCTCGCACTTCACGCGCTCGGCTATTCGGTGGGCATGCTCGACGCCGACATCTACGGTCCCTCGCAACAGATGATGCTCGGGATCCACGGCCGCCCTCAGATCGATGAGAGCGACGAGAAGATCATTCCGATGGAGAACCACGGCGTGAAGACGATGTCGCTCGGCCTGATCACCGACCCGGACACGCCGGTGATCTGGCGCGGCCCGATGGTGATGAAGGCGCTGGACCAGTTCCTGTCCGACGTGAAGTGGGGGACGCTCGATTTCATGATCATCGATCTGCCGCCCGGCACCGGCGACGCGCAGCTCACGCTGACGCAGAAGGTGCCGCTGTCCGGAGCCGTGGTGGTCACGACGCCGCAGGATGTGGCGCTGATCGATGCGCGCAAGGGGCTGGCCATGTTCCGCAAAGTGAACGTGCCGGTCCTGGGCATCATCGAGAACATGAGCTACTTCATCTGCCGCCACTGCGGCGAGCGCGAAGAGATCTTCGGCCACGGCGGCGGCCGCCGGACCGCCGAGCTCCTCGGCGTCCCCTTCCTCGGCGAGATCCCGATCGATCCCAAGGTCGTCGTCGGCGGCGACAGCGGCGAGCCGATCGTCGTCCTCGATCCATCGTCCGCCGCGGCGCAGGCGTTCCGCCAGTTGGCAGCGACGGTGGCGCAGCAAGTGGAATCGGGATTGCCGGGACATACGCATGGGCTGGGGGAGCCGGCGCACGTGCATTAGAACTGCGCTGACGCGCGTTGTCTGCGGCTTCGCCGCGTTGTCGGTTGTCTGCGCTTCGCGCGTTGAGCGGACGGAGCGCGCCTAGCCTGCATTGCTCACAATCTGCTTGAATCGCTTACCACTTCTTTTCGTCGAGAGTCCTTCTCCCCCCGCGGTTTTTTTGCGGGGGGAGAAGGTGCCGAAGGCGGATGAGGGGGGCGTGTACGCGATACGAGCGATTTACCGACGCTGGTACGAGACCGCTTGAAGGCTCGAACGCATGTTGCACTCAGCACGCGCTCGCGCGAATGCCGTACTCGTGAAACGCCCCCTCATCCGCCTGTCGGCACCTTCTCCCCCGCAAGAAACCGCGGGGGAGAAGGGCTCTCGACGGGGTACAGCGTGCCGACGATTCCAGTGAGAGTGTGAGAAATGCGCACTAAAACAGCGCCCTTCCCTTCGCCTGCGCCTCGGCCAGCATGTCCAGAAACCGGGCGCGGGGGATCTCGCGGGCGCCGAGGGCGGCCATGTGCGGGGTTGTCACCTGGCAATCGAGCCAGGTCGCCCCGCGGGTGCGGAGATGATCGATGAGAAAGAGCAGGGCCAGCTTCGAGGCATCGGCGACGCGGTGAAACATCGACTCGCCAGTGAAGGCGCCGCCGGAGTCGATGCCGTACAGCCCGCCGATCAGAACTTCGTCCTGCCAGACCTCCACGCTGTGGGCATCGCCGGAGCGATGAAAGCGCCTGTACGCGGCGATGATCTCCGGATTGATCCATGTGCCGGTCTCGTCGCCGCGCGGGGTCTCCGCGCAGGAGGCGATGACCTCGTCGAAGGCGCGATCGATCGAATAGGTGAAGCCGCATCGCCGCTGCGCTTTCCGTAGCGAGCGGCCGACGTGCAGCTCATCGAAAACGATCACCGTCCGCCGCCGCGGCGAGAACCATGGCATCGGCAGATTCTCATGCGGCCACGGAAAGATCCCGTGCCGGTATGCGTCGCGCAGCGTCTCCACGCGGAGATCGTCGCCCACGGCGACGACGTCGCCGTGGGCGTAGCGGGGATCAGGGAAGTGCGACATCAAGCCGCGTATTGTGACTCCTGCGCTACTTGGTACTCGATTACGGTGTGGTCGACTTAGTGCCGGATATTCGTTTTCCGAGTGCCAGGAGGTCGAGGTTGAACAGAGCTGAGATGCGAATTTGGCTTGCCAGGTTGTCCGTCAAGCTCGTGGGGTCCTGTTTCTTGGGGGCGAAAGGCCGTGGTGCATCAATCTGCACGCGCAGAGCGAACCGAAAGATGTCGCTGCCTACGGAAACCGGCAGCAGGCCATCGTAGCGGAGGCGAGGAAATTTCTTGCGTGAGAATTGCTGGCTCTCTCCGAACCCGATCTCTGAGTATGCCCCCTCGAAGCTACCCGCCTTGATCTTTTCGTCCAAGCCGGGCTCGTTTTCGATCCGAGCGTTCAGAGAATAGTCGAACGCCGTGAATCCGGCAGTGACTATATTGCCGGTTTTTGAGTCAATCGTCGCGGGGACCGAGGCCAGCCCCAGACGTGGTACGAAGAGAACGGAGAAAGCGCTGGTATCCGTCTGCTTGAGGGCCGAGACGAGGACGGTCCTTCCGTAGCCTAGGCCGGCGCTGCCGGTGAACCCCTCTGTCGTGCCGCCGATGGTCGTCTTGTTTAGACTATCGCTTCCTGTCGTCACCGATGTTGTGCCCGTGAGTCCAGCCTCGCCGTAGATACGCCAGATTGAGAACCTCGCGGCGCGGCAGTTAGTACCTAGTGCTTCCGCGAGTTCCTGGGAGGCAATCTTGAGTTCCTTGGCGGTATCCGGCTTCTCATTGATGTCGATTGCCGACAGTTTCTGGACCTTTTTCCGCAGTCGCCTGATCTCTTCGGGAGACTGCGCGTCAAGGTCGCATAGCTGGCCCGTTTTCACCGCGTAGTCGTATCTTGCTCGGTCGTGGTCTCTTAGCCCGATGCGCCCGTCGACGAATCGTGTCTCGACGCGCACCAGCAGCTCAGCGAAACTGTCCTTGAAATCGTTCTGCGATCGCAGGTACGTGTAGCCCGTGTACGCCCATATTTTGTAACGCGAATCGTTGGCGTAATCAGGTGCCCCCGCACTGCCGGTGACGGAGTAGGTTTGTGTCTGCGGCTTCCCGGAGCTGTCCGTCCACTTGAGAGTGAGGTAGCGTGTAGCCGAGCCTTGGTTGTCCGTTTTGAAGCGAATGACGACCGTTTCTGCGGTAGTAAGCTCCTTGAAATCGCCTGAGAAGGATAGTGTCTTGTTGCTCGAAGGCCCGCAATAACCCAACGTGAAGGGGTTGTCCGGGTCGGAGGAGACGGGCTTCGCAGGGTCAGGGTCGGTGTGCCAGAAGAGAGGCGTGCTGTCGTCCAGCTTTACAGCTTGGGCAGGTTGAGGCGCAGGTTGCGATATTGGATTGAGAAGCTGATACGGCGCTTCAACACCCGTGGTCGACGTTATTTGGATCCCGTTGTTTGCTGGAGTAATCCCCGTGCATACGTTGGCTCCGAACGCGCTGAACGCGACAAGCGACAGAAACAACACCCATACGAACTGCGGAAGTTTCCGCTGAACTTGCATGATGCCTCCCTCTCAGATTGTTTTGGACCGAGAGGATTATGCAGCAAAAGCGGACTGGACGCTAGGGGTAGTTCAATACTGGAGATTCAGCCCGTCTTCCGTCGAGTCGACGATGACGTTCCCTCCATCCTGCAAGCTCCCGAACAGGATGGCGTCGACCAGAGGTTCCTTGATCTTCGAATGGATCAGCCGCGCCATCGGACGGGCGCCGAAGGAACGGTCGTAGCCGTTCTTTGCCAGCCAGGCGCGGGCCGGTTCGGTCAGTTCCAGCGTCACGTTCTTGGCGCGCAACTGCACGCGCAGCTCATCGATGAACTTATCCACCACGCGCTCGGTCGTCTCGAATGACAACGGCTCGAATGCGATCCAGGCGTCCATGCGGTTGCGGAACTCGGGGGTGAACGTCCTCTCGATCGCTCCTCGGCCTTTGCCCTTCGCGCCGCTGGTGTTGCCGAAGCCCATCGAGGAATCGCTCATCTCGCGCGCCCCGGCGTTCGTGGTCATGATCAGGATGACGTTGCGGAAGTCGGCTTTCTTGCCGTTGTTGTCCGTCAGCGTGGCGTGATCCATGACTTGCAAGAGGATTGAAAAGAGATTCGGATGCGCCTTCTCGATCTCGTCCAGCACCAACACCGCATACGGCGTTTTCGTGATCGCGTCCGTGAGCAGCCCGCCCTGATCGAAGCCGACGTAGCCCGGCGGCGCGCCGATCAGGCGCGAGACCGTGTGCGGCTCCATGTACTCCGACATATCGAAGCGGATGAACTCGATGCCGAGCGACAGCGCCAGTTGCCGGGCCAGCTCCGTCTTGCCCACTCCAGTCGGTCCGGAAAAGAGGAACGATCCGACCGGCTTTTCGGGGTGACCCAGTCCGGAGCGGGAGATCTTGATGGCGTTGACGACCTGATCGACAGCGTGGTCCTGACCATAGATGACGCGCTTCAGGTCGGCGTCGAGTCCTTGCAGCCGTTCTTTCTCCGAAACGGCCACCGTGCGCGGCGGAATCTTGGCCATGCGGGCCACGACGTATTCGATGTCGTCGATGTCGATTGAGACAGGGGTCGAAGGTGAGGCGGACGCCGCGCCGGCAGCGATGATCCGCGCCCTCGATCCTGCCTCATCGAGCACGTCGATGGCCTTGTCCGGCAGATGGCGGTCGTGCATGTATTTGGCGGAAAGCTCGGCCGCCAGCTTGAGGGCGTCGTCGGTGAAGGCGACGTTGTGGTGCTTCTCGTAGTACGACTTCAGCCCCTTGAGGATCTCGATCGTCTCCTCGACCGACGGCTCGCCGATCTCGACCTTCTGGAAGCGGCGGGCCAGAGCCCGGTCGCGCTCGAAGGATGACTTGTACTCGGCGTACGTCGTCGAGCCGATGCAGCGCAGCTTCCCCGAGGCGATCGCGGGCTTGAGAATGTTCGACGCGTCCATCGTCCCGCCGCTCACCGCGCCGGCGCCGACGATGGTGTGGATCTCGTCGATGAAGAGGATCGCATCCGGTTTCGCCAGCAGAGCGGTCACGACCGCTTTCAGGCGCTGTTCGAACTCGCCGCGATACTTCGTACCGGCCAGGACGGCGCCCATGTCGAGCGACCAGATGACCGCATCCTTGAGCACAGCCGGGGCCTCTTTCTTCGTGATCCTGAGCGCGAGCCCCTCGGCGATGGCGGTCTTTCCCACGCCCGGCTCGCCGACGAAGAGCGGATTGTTCTTCCGCCGCCGGCAGAGGATCTGGACCGTCCGTTCCAGCTCCGGCCCGCGGCCGATGAGCGGATCGATCTCCCCCTTTTCGGCGCGCTCGTTGAGATTGACGGCGAAAAGCTTCAGCGGATCGCCGGTCTGACCGCCGGTCTGGTCGGCGGCCCCTTCCTCATCGCCGGCGAAGGCCGGCTTCGGCGCAGGCGTGTCTTTGCTGATGCCGTGCGAGAGGTACTGAAGTACGTCGAGCTTGTTCACGCCCTGGCTGCGGAGCAGGTAGACTGCCTGCGAGCGCTCGGCCTGATAGATCGCCGCCAGCATCTGGCCGGTGTCGACTTCCTTCTGACCTGACGATTGGGCGTGAAGCTGCGCGTACTGCACGATGCGCTGGAGCATGGCCGTCAGCACCGGCTGGACCTCGGCGTCGTCCGGCAACTGCTCGAGCGTCCGGTTCATGAAGTCGTCGAGCTGCTTGCGAAGGATGTCCACATCGCCGCCGCACGCGCGGATGACGTCGAGGACATCGCGGTCGTGCAGCAGGGCGTAGAGGAGATGCTCGATCGTCACGTACTCGTGGCGCCGCTTCAATGCCTCATGGAGAGCGAATTCAAACGATTTCTGCAGTTGACGGGCGATCATGGTCGGGTTGTGTGGATCGTACAGCGGTCTCGGGTCGCGGTCTCGGGGTCTCGCGGTCTCGCAGTTGAAGTGCCGCGCGACCACGAGACCCCGCAACCGCGAGACCGATCCCGCGCCGGACAGAACCGATTCGTGGTCGCCAGGATTTCTGCCCAGCGGCAGTTAGGCCTTCTCCAGCGTGGCCAGGAGCGGATACTCCTGCTCGCGCGCCAGGGCGATGGTCTTTTCCACCTTCATCTCCGCCACCTCATAGGTGTAGATGCCGGCGATGCCGATTCCCTGGATGTGGACGTTGAGCATTACCTGGATGGCCTGTTCTTCCGGCATGTTGAACACCGACTCCAGGACCCAGACCACGAACTCCATCGTCGTGTAGTCGTCGTTGTGAAGCAGGACCTTGAACAGCGACGGCTCGTCGGTCTTCTCCTCGCTCTCCGCGACGGGCGCGTCGTCGAGCTCTGCCAGTGGGAGCATCTGGTCACTTTATCGTAGGTGTGCGATCACTAATCCCCCACCCCATACCGCTCGTGCAACACATTCAGATGCCGCTTCACATGCCCCGCGGCGATGTACGCGATCGCGCGCACGGTCAGCCGCTTGCCGGAGACCGTTCCCTCGCGCGACCACGCCTCGGCCGGCAGACTCGAAAAGAGAGCGATCGTGGCATCGCGGACGGCCAGCTCCTCCTCGACCAGGCTCCGGATGCTGCGGGCGTTGAAGTTGGCCGCGGCGGCGTAAGCATCGGGCCCCCATTTCGGCAGGTCGATCCCGTCGTTGCGCGCGAACGTCAGCGCCCGAAACGTGTGAATCCGTTCCGCGTCCGCCATATGGCCGATGCACTCCCGGATCGTCCACTTCCGCTCCGCGTATCGAAACCAGCCCCGCTCCTCCGGCACATGGTTGATCAACTGACGAATACTCTCCCGCCCTGCAGTCAGCTCGTCCAGGATCGGTGCCTCGATCAGAGAGACGTACTGCTCGTGATGGGGTGAGTACTCGTCGGGTTGTGGTCGTTGGTTGGGCATCGGGAAAGTCTAATTCACGCGGAGGCGCGGAGACGCGGAGGTGATAGGGAACTTCTCTTTTTCTCCGCGTGTCCGTGGATCAGATCGCACTCAGGACTCCGGGCTCCGCCTCGACCGGTTCCTCTCCCCGGCGGAAGATGCGCGCGGTCTTAGTGCCGATGAGAGTTGTAGCTCTGTCCTCGACCCGGAGGATCGACCCTTCGCGGAGGCCGACTACCGGCCCATCGTTCTCTTCGAGGAACTCGCGGATGCGCTCCTCGCGCGTTTCGCCTTTGTGCGTCGATTGCGGATCGGGATCGAGGTAATGCGGGTTGAGCTGAAAGCTGACCAGCCCGAGTGCGGCGAGCGACGGCGGCTCGACGATCGGCATGTCGTTCGTCGTCCTGATGGTTGGCGAGGCGATGACGGTACCGGCGCTGGAGCCGAGGTAGGGGAGGCCGGCGCGGGCGCGATCGCGGATCGGTGAGAGCAGATCGCGCTCATACAGCGTCTTCAGCAGGCGGAAGGTGTTGCCGCCGCCGACGAAGACGGCATCGGCGCGATCGAGATCGTCGATAGGGATCACCTCGAGATCCATCCTCCCGAGGCGTTCCCGGATCTTCGCGGTGTAGGCGTCGTGATCATGCGCCGCGAACGGCACAAAGGCGACGCGCCGGCCGGTGCCGAGGAACGCGCGCATCTCCGGCTCGGGATGGTCGAGGTACCCGTAGCCGTGGACGTTGGAGGAAGAGATGAGAAGAAGGCGCATGTTGTGCGGAGTCTAATGATGCTCGCCCTCTTTTTGGCAACCGCCGTCATACTCGCCAAGCCCGCTCCGCCCGCCGATCTCAAAGCGCCGCCCGCCGATGCGCAGAAGAGCGACGACGGGTTGGTCTCGAAGCAGCTCGAAGCCGGGACCTCGGCCGAGCATCCAGGCGAGAGTGATTCCATCCACGTCCGCTATTCAGTGTGGAAGGCTTCCGACGGGTCGGTGGTCGATTACACGCGGGGTGAGGCGCAGGTGTTCATCGCAATGACCAAGCTGTTGCCGGGCATGCGTGAGATGTTCACGCTGATGACGCCGGGCGAGAAACGGCGCGCCTGGATTCCCTCGACCCTCGGCGCCGGGAAGATCGCGGAGGGCGAGACGTTCGTCGTCGACGGCCAGCTCATCGACGTCGTTCATCCGCCGACCGCTCCGCCCGATGTGGCCGCGCCTCCTGCCGATGCCACGAAGACTCCCTCGGGACTGGCCTACAAAGTCCTCCGGCTTGGAACCGGAACCGCGCACCCGAGGAGCCGCGACAAGGTGACCGTCCACTACAGCGGCTGGACGACGGACGGACAGATGTTCGACAGCTCCGTGATGCGCGGCGAGCCCGTCGAATTCGCGCTCGATGCAGTAATCCCCGGCTGGACCGAGGGACTGCAGCTCATGACCGAGGGGGAGAAGGTCCGCTTCTGGACTCCGGAGAAGCTGGCCTACAAAGGGAAAGCCGGGAAGCCGGCGGGGATGCTGGTGTTCGATGTGGAGCTGATCAAGATCAAATAGGGGTTCTCACTCGCTCCCAATCACCCACTTCTCATACGAATCCCCCGGCAGCTCGCGGATGAAGCGCGACGGCTCCATCAGCACGTCCAGGCCGCCGCGGTCGCGGGCCATGACCGGGAAGACGAGGTAGAGCTCCTGCTTGGCTCGGGTGACCGCGACGTAGAAGAGGCGGCGCTCCTCTTCTTCGCCTGGGATGACGATCTCGTGCTCGGACGGGGTGGCGTCGTCGACGATTTCGGCGGGCATTTCTTCGATGGCAAGCTCAGTCGTCCCGCGAACCAGCGCCTCGGTGAGCTCGAATGCTTCGTGCAACTCCTTCGGCTTCACGCGGACGATGCCGCCGGGGACACGCAGGGCGCGTTGCGAGGGGAAGCGGCCGTCGGCGAGCCAGATGACGAAGACGATGCGCCACTCCAGCCCCTTGGCCTGATGTACCGACGACAGCACGATCTTTTCATCCTCGGGGCCGACGACCGCCACGTCTTCGCCGGCGATGGGGTTGGCCAGAGCCACCTCGTCGAGAAAGGCGTTCGTGTCGTCGTAGCGGAGCGCGTATTGCGAGAGCTGTTCGAGATCGTCGAGCCGCGCCTGGGCATTGGCGAACTTGGAGCGCGCGTAGTCGGCGTAGCCTCGCTCGACCACGAGTCGAATCGACTCGGACGGATTGTGTTGCATCGACTCGCTGCTGATGATCGAGAGAATGTCGCGCAGTGAACGGAGACTTTGTCCGACTCCGCGAGCGGCCGGCGCTGAGGCCCGTGGCGCCCCACTATTCAGAAACGCTTGCAACGGCTCCGCCGCCGTTCCGATCCTTCCCCACACCTCCGCCGCGGTCTTCTCGCCCACCTTCGGATACAGCTTCATCACGCGCTTCCACGACAGCTCGTCGCGCGAGTTCGTGACGATCTTCAGATAGGCGATCACGTCTTTGATGTGGGCCTGCTCGAAGAAGCGGACGCCGGAGCGGATCTCGTACGGGATGAGGCGGCGGGACAGCTCCATCTGCAGCTCGAGCGACTGGTAGTGCGAGCGATAGAGCACGGCGATGTCGCCGAGGTGCTCTCCCTCGTCGCGCAGCTCGAGGATGCGCTGGGCGATGAACGAAGCCTGCTCGAAAACGTCGTCGACACCGACCACCGCCGGGTCGGGTCCGTCGCCGCGGACGGCGTGCAACTCCTTGCGGAACTGGAACCGATTCTGGGCGATGGAGGCGTTGGCGAGGGTGAGGATCTGCCGCGTCGAACGGTAGTTAGTCTCCAGCTTGTAGATCTTCGCCTCGGGGAATCGGAGCGGAAAAGTGATGATGTTTTCGAACGATGCGCCGCGAAACGAGTAGATCGACTGGGCGTCGTCGCCGACGACCATGAGGTTGCGCCGCACCGCGGCCATGGCATCGACCACCTCGGCCTGCAGTTTGTTCGTGTCCTGATACTCGTCGACCAGGATGTATCGATAGCGGCGCTGCAGGGCCGCGCCGACGTCGGGGTAGTCGTCCAGCAGCAGCTTCCAGTTCACCAGCAGGTCGTCGAAATCCATCGCATTCGCTTCGCGCTTCCGCTCCTTGTAGCGGCGGAAGACGTTGATCATCTCGTCGCGATAGAGGCCAAAATGCGGGTAATTGTTTTCGAGGTGCAGCTCCAGCGGCGTGCGCGTGTTGATCAGGTACGAGTAGATGTCGATGAGGACGTCGCCCTTGGGGAAGCGCTTCTCCAGAGTCTTGATTCCAAGAGAGGAGATGGCCGATTCCATCATCTCCTTGGCATCCTCGGCATCGAGAATCGTGAAGCTGGATCGATAGCCGATCGTTGCCGCGTGCTGGCGGAGGAGGCGGTTGCCAATGGAGTGGAACGTGCCGCCCCAGATGCGGCGGGTGTCGATGGTGACGAGTTGCTCGACGCGGCTCAGCATCTCGCGCGCGGCCTTGTTCGTGAACGTGACCAGAAGGATGTCCGAGGGATCGACGCCGTCCTCGATGAGGCGCGAGACGCGATAGGTCAGCGCGCGGGTCTTGCCGCTTCCCGCGCCCGCGATGACCAGCATCGGCCCCTCGCCGGCCATGACCACATCGAGCTGCTCCTGGTTCAGCTCGTCTTCATAGCGGACGCGATACTGCTTCTGCGGTCTCGCCGGCTTCTTGAGCGTGTATCGGCGGATCTTCTCGGGCACGGGAGAAGCGTAGCAGGAGAGGGGGGTGGCGTAGCGATGCGTAGCGCCGGCGGCCCGCCGGCTGGACCGCCAGCGGCTCGCTGGCGGTTCGATCGCCAAACCATGACACTTGTCATCTCCTTCTGCTGACGTTCCGCAGTGTTGCCTCGCGGCACCCGCGCCGATACTGACGGTCATGATGAAACGCGCTCTCTTCGCCACGCTCTGTCTTGTCTTCGTCACCGCCCTCACCGCGCAGCAGACGGCCATCACCAACGTCCGACTCTTCGATGGGACGAAGGTTGTGCCGCAAGCGACCGTCGTCATCGACGGCACACGCATCGTTGCCGCCGGGACGAATGTGGCCGTTCCCGCGGGGGCGACGGTCATCGACGGCAGCGGGAAGACGCTGCTGCCGGGCTTGATCGATTCGCACACGCACATCTTTCCCGGGAGTCTGGAGCGGGCGCTTCGCTTTGGAGTGACGACGGAGATGGACATGTTCACCGCGCTGCGCCTGCTCAACCCGCTGCGGGCCGAGCAGGCCAGGGGTCCGGTGACGAATCGAGCCGATATCTACTCGGCGGGGACCCTGGTGACGGTTGCCGGCGGTCACGGGAGCGAGTACTTCCCGATCCCGACGTACAAATCGGGCGATGACCCGCAGGCGTTCATCGATGCGCGCATCTCCGAGGGATCGGACTACATCAAGCTGATCGAAGAGACCGGCGAAGCGTACGGGATGAAATGGCCGACGCTGTCGAAGAGCGACCTCACCGCGCTCGTCGCCGCGGCGCACAAGCGCGGGAAGATGGCGGTCGTACACGTCTCGACTCTGAGCGCGGCGCGCGACGCCATCGATGCCGGTGCCGATGCGCTGGTCCACATCTTCGCTGACAAGCCGCCGGATGCCGGTTTCGGCGCGTACGTGGCCGCGCATCACGCCTTCGTCGTGCCGACGTTGACGGTCAACGAGAGTACGACCGGTGTCGGCAGCGGGACCTCGCTGGCCTCGGATACGCATCTGGCGCCCTATCTCGATCCGGACGAGATGACGAACCTGAAGGCTTCGTTCCCGAAGCGGCCCGGCGCGACCGTGAAGATGGAGAATGCTTTCGATGCCGTGCGCCAGTTGAAGAGCGCGGGCGTTCTGATCCTCGCAGGGACGGATGCGCCGAACCCGGGGACGGCGCACGGGGCGAGCATGCATCGCGAGATCGAGCTGCTGGTGAAGGCGGGGCTGACGCCGGCCGAGGCGCTGGCCGCGGCGACGTCGGTACCGGCGAAGGCGTTCAAGCTCAATGACCGAGGCCGTGTCGCGGCCGGGCTGCGCGCCGACCTGCTGCTCGTCGATGGCGATCCGACCACCGACATCCTGGCGACGCGCAACATCGTCACCATCTGGAAGAACGGCACGGCGCTCGATCGCAAACCGGAGTCGAAGAAGAGCGCGTCCGTCGGGGCACCTGTCCCGCAGATCGGCGACGGAATGATCAGCAACTTCGACGCGGGCCAGGCGAAACCGGCGTTCGGCTACGGCTGGGAGATCTCGACCGACTCGATCATGGGCGGCGCCTCCACTGCCACGATGGATGTCGTCGACGGCGGCGCTAACGGAACGCCGAAAGCGCTGCACGTCCACGCGGAAACAAAGACTGGCTCGGCGTTCCCCTGGGCCGGCGCGATGCTGATCCTTGGTACGAACCCTATGCAGCCGGTCGATGTCTCGTCGAAGAGCGGACTCTCGTTCTACGCAAAGGGCGACACCGAGATCCGGGTGATGCTCTTCGCCGCCAGCGCCGGACGGATTCCGCGCATGACCACGGTTCACGCGGGCGCGGAATGGACGGAGGTCACGTTACCGTGGTCGACGTTCAGCGTCGACGGCAAAGATGTGCAGGCGTTTCTGTTCTGCGGCCCGGAGAAGGGTGTGGCGGACTTCGCAATCGATGAGGTGCGATTGAAGTGACAAGCGTAACGCCAGCGGTCCAGCCGACGGACCGTCGGCGCTACGCTCGCCCGCGACTAACATATGACCATGCCTCCCGACCGCGACTACATCGGCTGGACCAAGTACGTCTGGCTGATTTACATCGTCCCCTTCGCCGGCTATCCGATCGCCCTGAAGGAGGGTGCGGGGCGGATCGCGCTCACGCTCTTCGCCACCGCGATCTTCATCGTCATCTATCTGGCCGGCTACCGCGCCAGAGGGAATCGCATCCTTTACATCATCGGGGCCATCACGTTGATCGGCGTCGCCTTCATGCCGTCGAACCTCGGCGCCGGAGCGTTCTTCATCTTCGCCGCTTCGTTCGCCGGCCACGCGGGCGGTTTCCGCCGCGCGTTGTCCATCATCGGCATCGTTCTCCTGATCCTGCTCGTCGACGTGATGGTCATCGGCCTCAGCCCGCTGCTCTGGTGGTGGGCGGCCTTTTTCACGGTGGTCATCGGCGCCGTGAACGCGCATTTCGCGCAGGCCGCCCGCGCCAACAAGCGCTTGCAGATGGCGCAGGAGGAGATCGAGCACCTGGCCAAGGTGGCGGAGCGGGAGCGGATCGCCCGCGATCTTCACGACGTGCTCGGCCACACGCTGTCGCTGATCATCCTGAAGTCGGAGCTGGCCTCGAAGCTTGCTGACCGCGACCCGCAACGGGCGCGCGAAGAGATTCGCGACGTGGAGCGGATCTCGCGCGAGGCGTTGTCGGAAGTGCGCCAGGCGGTGAGGGGCTATCGCGCCGGCCTGCAGCACGAGCTCGACGGATCGGCGGAGATGCTGCGGGCCGCCTCGATCGCACTGACGACGAAGCTCGATCCGGTTCCGCTGGCGGCGGCGCAGGAAGCGATTCTCGCTCTTGCGCTGCGCGAAGCGGTGACGAACGTCGTTCGCCATTCCGAGGCGGCGCGCTGCACGATCGAGCTCCGGCGCATCAGCGACGAGATCCGCCTCGTCGTATCGGACGATGGCCGGGGAGGAGCGCGGGAAGACGGTGCCGGTATCTTTGGTATGCGCGAACGGATCGCCACGTTGGGCGGGCGCGTGACGCGCGACGGCTCGCGCGGCACGACGCTGACCGTTACGCTGCCGGTCGCCGGCGGCCCACAATCGGTCAGCGTCATCGAGCGCTCGGCATGATCCGCGTCGTCATCGCCGAGGATCAGGCCATGGTTCTCGGCGCGCTGTCGGCGCTGCTCGAGATCGAATCCGACATCGAGGTGGTGGCCCGGGCCCGCAATGGCGACGAGGCACTCGATCTTGTGCGGACGCATCGGCCGGACGTTCTCCTCACGGACATCGAGATGCCGTCGCGCACAGGGCTGGAAGTGGCGGCGATCGTGCGTCAGGAGGAACTGCCGACGCGGGTGGTCATCCTGACAACATTCGCACGCGCCGGCTACCTTCGCCGTGCCCTGGAAGCGGGAGCCTCGGGGTATCTGCTGAAGGATTCGCCGGCGGAACAGTTAGCCAATGCCATCCGGCGCGTCCATGCCGGCGGCCGGGCGGTCGATCCGGAACTGGCCGCCGAGGCCTGGAGCGAGCCCGATCCGCTGACGGATCGCGAACGGCAGGTGCTGCGGCTGGCCGGTGAGGGCCAGGCCACCGGCGACATCGCCGAGTCGCTGCACCTGTCCGAGGGGACGGTGCGCAACTATCTCTCGGAGGCCATCAGCAAGCTCAGTGCGCAGAATCGAGTCGAGGCGGCAAGGATCGCCAGGGAAAAGGGCTGGCTGTAGGGCCCGCGCGGAAGAGAGTTCACCTGACAGCGAATCCCGAACACTTTCGCAACGAATGTCCCCTAATCCCTGCTCCCATGGATCAGAGAGAATGCCGCCGTGAGATTCTGCATTCAATCGATGATGCACGTTCGTAGGGAGGTTGCATGAAACGACTCTTTGTCACGCTTGGTCTGATCGCCGCGGCTGGATGCGCGTCGGCGCCGCAGCAGCAGAAGGTGCCACCGGCGCCCGCGCCCGCACCGGCGTCGTATACGCCGTCGTATGGTTTCGAGATGGGGAAGTCGCCGGTTGGCGTGATCCCCTCCGCGATGCTGCACGATGGCGCGCGCAACAAGAACGTCGAAGTCTCGATCGAGTATCCGACGCGCGGCACAGGGCCGTTTCCCATCATCATCTTCTCCCATGGATATGGCGGATCGGATCACGGCTATGAAGCGCTGATCTCGTACTGGACGAGCTACGGCTACGTCTGCATCCGTCCCTCGCACGCGGACGCGGGCGCCCTGAAGGACGCCATGAGCGATCTCCTGGCGATGCGTCGCGATCAAGCCGCGAACAATCGCCAGCGCCAGCGCCAGCCGGCCAACACCAATGCCCAGACGCAGGCGAAGCCGCGTCCGAATGCCGCTGAGATGATCTGGGAGCGTGAGCGTGAGCAGCAGTGGCGCGATCGCGTTGCCGATGTCGTTCTCGTCCTCGACTCGCTCAACGATCTGGAGAAGGACTATCCCGAGCTCAAGGGAAAGATGGACCATGCCCGCATCGGCGTCGGCGGCCATTCGTACGGTGCATTCACATCCATGCTGACCGCGGGCGCGAAGACCTTCAGCACTCCGCCGCTGGCGCTCGCCGACGCGCGGGTCAAAGCGATGATCGCCATGTCGCCGCAGGGAGTGTCCGCGAATCGCGGACTGACCGCCGACTCATGGCACGACGTCAAGGTGCCGGCGATGTACATGACCGGCTCCCGCGATTACGGCGCCAATGAGACCGAGGGTCCGGACTGGCACCGGCTGGCCTTTGATCACTCGCCCGCCGGCGACAAGTACTTCGTCCTCATCAAGGGAGCCACCCACATGACCTTCACTGGCATGTCCTCGGGACTCGGTGAGCAGTTCCAGCAGCGACCCGAGGCGCCGATCACCGATCCTCGTACCGGACAGGTGCTGAACCCGGGTTACCAGCAGGACCAGGGCGCACCGCAGATCACCGACCGCGGCACCTTCGCCTCGATCCGCTCGATCTCGCTGATGTTCTGGGACTCGTACCTGAAGGATAAGAAGGAAGCGAAGGTGCTCCTCGATCCGACGAAGTATTCGGGGAGCGTGGAGTTCGTGAGGAAGTAGGGAGTGGGGAGTGGGGGGTGGGGGGTGGAGTGGTTGTCGGTTATCAGTTGTCGGGAGTTGGGTGTCGGATGTTCATAGCAAACGAAAATCTCTAGCTCCGACCCCGTCTCCCGACAACCGACAACTGACAGCTACCCGAGAACCGACAACCACCCCCCACACCCAACCCCCATCACGTACAATCTCCCCCCTTACTTATGTCCGAAGATCTGACTACCTCGTTACGGACGGCCTGGACCACGGGGGCTGTTGAGGATCCAGCGCTGCTGCAACGCAAGCTCACCGAGCAGCGCTTCGAGAGTGAGCAGTTGCGTCTTCTCGGCAGCGCGGTCCATGTGGCATCCCAGGGAATCGCCATCCTGACGCCGGCGGTCGAGGAGGTGGGGCCGCGCATCGCCTTCGTCAACGACGGCTTCTGCGCCATGTACGGCCGCGAGCGTGAGGAGATCATCGGCCAGACGCCGGTAGCGTTCGGCATCACCGACCGTCATCACAAAATCTTCGATTCGATGTTGCAACACGTCTTCGCGCGACAGCCCTTTGCTGCCGAGGTCACCGCCCAACGAAAAGACGGCCATGAGTTCGAGCTCGATCTTCAGCTCGTGCCGGTCGAAGACGGCGGCGAGCTGACCCACTGGGTGGCCTTCGCACGCGACGTCACCGACAGCCGGAACGAGATCCTGGCGCTGCGCCATCAGGCCATGCACGACGGCCTGACCGATCTGCCGAACCGGATGATGCTGTTCGATCGGCTGGCCGAGGCCCTGGAGGCCGCGCGCAGCGAGAGCAGGCTCATCGCGCTCCTGATCATGGACCTCGATCGCTTCAAAGACGTCAACGACACCTTCGGCCACCATTTCGGCGACGTCCTCCTCAAGCAGGTCGCTTTCCGCCTGCGCAACCAACTGCACGTCGACGACACGGTTGCGCGCCTCGGCGGAGACGAGTTCGCCATCGTGCTGACCTCGGCCCTCGACGCCAATGCCGTGGCCATGACCGCGCGCCGCATCCTGAACACGCTGCAGAAGCCGTTCGTCGTCGAGGGGCAAGTGCTGGAAGTGGGCGCCTCGATCGGCATCGCCCTCTATCCGCAGCATGGCGGCGACGCGCGCACGCTGATGCGCCGCGCAGACGTGGCCATGTATGCCACCAAGCAGTCCAGCAGCGGTTTCACCTTTCACGAGCGCGACGATCGTGAGTCGCGCCTCCCTGATCAACTCTCTCTCATCGTGGAGATGCGCAGCGCCATCGAACAGAACGAGTTCGAGCTCTACTACCAACCGAAGCGGCATCTGCGCAGCGGCCTGATGACCCGCGCCGAGGTGCTGCTGCGATGGAACCATCCCACGCGCGGGCTCCTCCTTCCGGTGAGCTTCATCCCCATCGCGGAGCGGACGGGCCTGATCAAGGTCATGACCGATTGGATCCTCGACCGCGCCCTGCAGCAGTGCCGCGAGTGGCAGGATGCGGGCGCGCCCGTTCACATCGCCGTCAACGTCTCCGCCAAGAGCCTGCTCGAGGAGACGCTGCCGTCCAAAGTGCAGTCGCTGCTCGACAAATGGAACGTCGATCCGCGCTTTCTCAAGATCGAGATCACCGAGAGCAGCATCATGGCCGACCCCGCGCACGCGCTGGCCATCATGTCCATGCTGCAGTCGATGGGGGTGCGTCTGTCGGTCGACGACTTCGGCACCGGCTTCTCCTCGCTCACGCACCTTCGCGAGCTCCCGATCGACGAGATCAAGATCGACAAGTCGTTCGTTCTGGGGATGATGACCAGCGACGCCGACGCCGCCATCGTCCGCACCGTAATCGACCTGGCCCACAACCTCGGCAAGCAGGTCTGCGCCGAGGGCGTCGAAGATATCGAGACGCTCGATCGCCTCGAGGAGATGGGCTGCGACCTCGCCCAGGGCTACTTCATCAGCCGCCCGGTGCCCGCCGCGGGACTGATGACGTGGCTGACGGATAATTTCTGGGGGCTGAAGAAGAGGTGAGCGGGTAAACCCTACCGCCCGCCCTCCACCTTCGCCTGTCGCTCCAGCTTCAGCACCCTCTTGAGCTCGCGATCGACGGCGGCGGAGCGATCAGGATAGAGCTGCGGGCTTGCGGGGAAGGGTGTGCCGGTCATCTCCAGGGGATTCGGTACGTTGGCGACGTTCTGCAAACCTGAACCGGCCAATGGGACGGCGATCGGCAGATAGAAGATGCGCCACTTCATGCCGAGGGCGCGGAACTCCATCCAGCCGAGGTGCCACTGGATACGGCCCGGCGGGAGGTGATCCGGCAACGGCGACATCCTGATGTCGTTGCTGGCGACGAAATGAAGGAGTGCTTCGCGCGAATAGTCCGGCCTTGTCGTCGCCGGCTCATCACCAAGCATCGCCGAGGCGATGAGAAGCGAGGCGAACGCGAAGGCCAGCGAGCGCACGCTATTCACCGACGAACCGCAACACCCACTTGAGCTCCCGCTGGGCGCCGGGAGAGAGCGACACTTCGTCGGGCATGTACGGCATGGAGCGAGCGATCGGCGTATTCGTCAGCAGGAACGGGTTCGGAACCGAGGCCACGTCGACAAGGCGCGTTCCCGGGAGCGGCGCCAGGAAGGGGAGATAGTTGATGGTGCCGTGAACGCCGTACTTGTAGATGTTGATCGCGCCGATGTTGCCCAGGTCGAAGTCGCCGATCGCCGAGTGCGGATGGAGCACGAACTCGTGGGAGAAGCGGAGCAGCGCATCGACCGAGTAGTCGGGCTTCGTGGCGTCGGCGGCGAAAAGCGGCGTCGCCAGGGTGAACAGAGCCAGGAGCAGCGAGGAGCGGATCATCTTCATGCTCATTGTGACGCCGCTTCGCCCCAAAAGGTTACAAAACTTCTGTGAATGAACCCCAGATTAACGAAGGCCGGCCAGCACGTGAGTCCGTGACCGCGGTTTCTGCGGGATCGACATTCCTGTAAGCGCGAACGCGTTCGGCATCTCGATCGACGGGCGGAAGGCCGTTCCCGGCAGCGGCGGGAGCACGGGCAGGTAGGCGAAGGTGTAGCGTCCGGTTCGGTTGATCAGGCGGATGGAGCCGACTTCGACATCGAGGTTGTTGTTGGCGAAGTGGTCGGGAACGATCTGCAGGGACGGGCTCGGCGGTATCTGCGTCGGCGTAACCGTCGTGTTTTGCTGTGCATACGCCGCGGTGGCAGCGGTGAGGAGAAGGGCGATTCCGAGTGCTTTGATCATGCAGATCATCTACGCATTTTGCGTGCCGGTCTAAACGCTGCCGATCGGAGCGCTGGCGTCTCGCCGGCTGGCTCGGCAGCGCCTGCCCTGAGCGAAGCGAAGGGTCCCGCCGCCGCGGTTACCGCGAATGTTCAGAGTCTTGCCAGGTCGTCGGCGGGGCCCCTCGGCTTCGCTCGTGGCAGGCGCTGGATGAATGCGAATAACTCACGGATCATCGCCAGTCCGACAGCAAGCCGTCGCAAGCGGCTGACTATCAATGAGTTACGAAAGCCAGAAAAACGAAGGTCTGCCCCTCGCGTCCTCGCTGGGACACGCTCCGCGCCCAAATGGGACACCGCCGTGTCCCAGTGGTACACCGACCGTGTCCCAGTGGTACACCGACCGTGCCCCAGTGGTACACCGACCGTGTCCCAGTGGTACACCGACCGTGTCCCAGTGGGGCACACACCGTGTCCCAGTGGGGCACCGACCGTGTCCCAGTGGTACACCGACCGTGTCCCAGTGGGGCACCCACCGTGTCCCAGTGATGTCAACCCCTGTGCCGCAATGAGACACCCCCGCCTCGCAGCACGCCGCCGCACAACCCGACGGTGCCGAGCTTCACCCCTACGTCGCCGAGATGGAGCGCTTTGTGATGAAGGTTCTCAATCGTCGCAAGCGCTCCGCCTCGGTTCCCCCCCCGGCGCCCGCCCCAACTGCCGTCCGGCGCGAGGGGTTTCCTGGCGCCCAGTCTGGCCTCGGCCAAAACCGCCGAGCCGGAAAACGTCGCCGACCGCTTCGACAAAGCCCTGGACGACGTGACCAGTTTCGCGCCGCTCCCCACCGGCCGGGTTGGGGGGGCGGCGCTTTTTGGACTCTCCTACCGCGCTTCAAACGTAGGTCGGACTCTCAGTCCGACCGGAGCTTGCGGGATGTAGGGCTCTTTTCATGGCGGTATGATTTGTTGATGACGAAGAAGAAACACGCGCTGAGATCGAACGCGGCCTCCGCGACGTTAGGCCATGTATCCGGTTCGAAGCTGGCGGAACTCCTGAATCAGTTGACGGCACTTAAGGAGCCCGAGATAGTTCTGATCAAAGCGCACATGCTTGTGGAGCGAGTGTTAATCGAGGCCTTGGCTGCTCGGTTACGAACCGCTGGAGGATCGGTTCCAAGGCTTCCATACGGCGTCTTGGTTGATCTCGCAGCCCGGCCTGAAAGCCGAAAGAAGCTTGTTTGGTTCAACGAATTGCGAAACGCGATGGCTCACGAGTTCGACCCGCTGGAGAAGGCCAGCTTTACGTCGTCGCTTGCAAAATTCGGTATCAGGTGGCCGAAGAACGCGCGGCTACGTCTGTCGATTGCAAAAGCGCTTGGCGAGTATGTTGTGGTACTTGCGTGGCGCGAGGTTGTGAATAATTTATTTGTGCAACTTACGCTTCAGCGTGCTTCCAGCTTGCCACCGGATGCTCAACAAATGGGGGAGATCTATTCTTCGTTGACCCCGCTGCTTGAGGGATTTGATGATTTGGTCAACCAACTCGCCGCAGCGGCGCTGGCCTAGTCGCCCCAACGGAGCCAGGCTAAACGAAGGCTTGCGACCCGAAGCGCGACTACTTCACTCGGCGATGTTCGCGTAACTAGGTCAACTGATGCTGTACAAATGCCCTGTTTGCTTCTTCCCTGAGATGGATTCGCCGCCAAGCGACTAAATGATCTGCCCGTGCTGTGGCACTGAATTTGTTCTCGACGACGAAGAGACGTTACACGACCAACTCAGGATGATGTGGGTGGAGAAGAACTTCCCCTGGTTCAGTACTTACACTGCGCCTCCGACCGGATGGGATCCTGTGCGTCAACTTGGGGTTTTGTCAGTGGGTGCCGGCGCTTCTTCGTCGGGAGACAAGCGCAGCCAATAACGTAGACTCCGCGGCAAGTACATCGCGCTTCAAACGTAGGTCGGACTCTCAGTCCGACCGGAGCTCGCGGGGATGTAGTTCGAAGCCGCGTTATCACGCGTGGTCGGACTGGAGAGTCCTACCTACGTCTTCGGCCCGCAGCGTCGGGGACGAAGGTGCGAGACGATCACGGCACCACCACCTTCGCCCGCGCGAACCCTGCGTTGTTGCTCGCCTGATCGACGATGGCGATGGATAGCGTGTTTTCGCCGGACGTCATCATGATCACGGCTTTGTAGATCATCGGCTTCTCGCGGAAATCGTCCTCGGCATCGGTCGGGACCTTTACGGCGTGTATGTTCTTGATGACCTTGGATGTCCCGCTGCCGTTGCCGACGGCTACGTAGACGGCGAAGTTGCCGACGAGATCGGCGTCCTTGGGCAGGAGGGTGATGGTGGGGGCAAACGACAGCTCGAACGGGACCTTGTATTCGGCTCCGTCCTTTTCGGGAGTGCCGGGCTTGAGGTGGACTTCCCAACTGTTGCGAGGATCCAGGGTGTAGATGTTGGCGATGACGCGCGTGCTCATCTCGTCCATGGTCGACGGCGCTTTGGGGAGGTAGGTCTCGCGGGCCCGGAAGCGGTATTCGGGGTTCTTCATCTTGACGACGATCTTGCGAAGGGCGTCGCTGGTGCTGTTCGCGGGCTTGAAGCCGAGGGAGTAATAGGAGTTGAGATCGGCGGCAAGCGACTGGAAGGCGGAGTCGAAATTGTCGGAGTTTGTGAGCGCCAGGCCGCCGCTGATTCGGGCCAGCGTCTGGTAGGCGATAGCCGTATTGCTGAAGGAGGTGAATCTCTCCTCCTGGTCCACGGTGTCACGGCTCTCCGCGCTGATCGAATCGCGTGAGTCCGCGGCATCGATGATGTAGAGCGCGACATTGTTTGCGCTGGCCTGTTTGGCCGCCTCTTCGATCGAGTAGTGCTGCATCGATCCCGTTCTGCCGCTGAGGCTCTCCGTGGGAATCGTCAGACCGGGGATGTACGATGAATACGCGTTGTAGAGCCACTGGTAGTTTTCCCGGCCCGGGTTCTGAGGCAGGTGCGCGCCCGCGAAAATGAGGACGTTCTTCCCTTCGAGACCGGCCAGTGCCGCCGTCACCTGACCCAGTGCCGCAAGCGTGTTCTTGGAACTGAGGATCTCCTCCTCGACGAACGTATTCACCAGGTCGGCAGACAGGTTGTAGGCGTCCATGAACGTCAGCTTCGGTCTCGGCTCTTTGGCCACGTCGATGAATTGGTTGACGCGGTCCTTGAGCTGATCGAGAGCCGCTGATCGATTCTGGTTGGCACCGACCTGCTTCTTGACCGATTCGATGCCGTCCTCGATCGCTTTCTTGTCATTGGTGAACGGCGTGATCACTTTGACCTGCTGCGTGCAGAGCACCAGCATCACGCGGTCCTGAGGCGTCAACTGCTCGTCGATGAACTTGCGAAGAGACTGGAGAACCTTGTCCCGCCGAAATGGCTGCATCGAGTAGTTGTCGACGAACATGACGATGTTGCGGGGACGAATCTCGACCGGCGGCTCCGTTGCCGCGGGGAACGCCGAAGGTTGCGCCGGAGCGGGCGTCGCCGGAGCCGGCGTCGCTTTTGCCGTCACCGCCCCGCCGGCGGAGCCATGGATCTCGGAGAGATTAGTGATCTCCCGCTTCTGGCCGTTCTCGTAGATCTCGAAATCCGCTTTCGTCAGCCCCGTGACGGGTTTGCCGGCACGATCGCGGACGACGACGTCGACGTTGACGACGCGGACTTCGATCGATTCCGAGGCGTTCTGGGCCATTGATGCCGCGGCGCTGAGAGCGATGGCTATACCGATGATCATTCGTTTCATGGTGGTCCTCATTATGGTGGTGGTTGGAGCGAACTGCGGTGCGCCACCGGGGTGAGGCCGCATCCCTCGGTCCCCTCGGCTCTGAGAGCCCGGAGCGGACCGGCGGCGACCCAGACGATCCGTTGCTGCATGAGCGTGCGATTGAGCCGCGCCACGGCGGCTTCCAGTCCGGCGGCGGTAGAGATGTCGTCGATCTGGCCCCAGGCGCCGGTCAGATCGGGCCGCGGCCCGTCGGCGGACCAGACGAAGAGCGGGACGCCGGTCTCTTCGAGATAGCCGCGCACGATCAGCGGGGAGTAGAGGCTCCGATCGGGTGCCTTGCTCACCAGAAGAACGACCGCACGTCGCCGTCCTCGTTCCAGAGTGCCCATCGCCGCGACGGCGACGGCATCCGTGAACTGCCTCGGCTCGGAAGCGGAGGGCGCCGGAGTCAGACGTTCCTTCAACCACCATGTCGCGGTAGCGACTTTCCCATGGTTGACCGATTGCGGAAAGGCGATTGCCGTCGGCTCGCCGGGAGCGTTGATGGGGCGCGGAACCGGCCAAAGGATCCGTTGGGCCGTGTCGGCATCGAGCCGCAAATCGGCGGCCGCACTCACCTGCGGGCGCGTGGCCGGGTCCTTCACCATCACCACGAAGGCATCGCTTTTCTCGATGGCGCTGGCTTTCAGCGGCGCGCCGCCGGCGGAAAAGCAACCTTCCAAACTGCCCGGTTGCTTGTCCGCGTTCGAGGTGACGAGCAACGCCGTGAGCTCGGAACCGGTGGAACCGGAGAATCCCGCTTGAAGGACGATCTCGCGCTTGGCTACTTCTCCATCTTCGAACTGCATCTCCGCTGAGATGACGTGCGGATGCGTCGCGTCCATCACCGGCAACTGAGCGCGGAAGTCGCGGTCGACGCGAACGGCGGTCCCATCGACGAGGAGCGTCGCCTTCGTTGGCAGCTTGTGGAGGCGATGCCGTCCCACCAGTTCCGCCTGGACAGGCCGTTGTCCTTCCCTCCGCATGACGATCTCCATCTCGGCAGGCGGGCGAGAGAGATTGATCAATTGCGAGGTCCGGGCGATCTCCTTCCCATCAGCGCCGTACGCGATCGCGATCAATTCGCCTGGAATCAGCACCCTGCCGAAATCGACTTTCGCCGACCACGGCGCTTTGTCCATCCGCGCCACCTCGCGCCCCCCGAGCTCGATGCGAACCGACTTCACAGCCGCATCGACCTGAAGGGTGACGGACTGGATTCCGGTGACCAGGCCGAGGAAGAGCGAAAGGAAGACGACCTGCGGCACGGCGGTGACTCTCCTTCTCTAGTGCCCCGTCGAATTGCCGACGATGTACAGATCCGACAACAGGCGCGTGTAGCTGTAGACGGTCGTCGCACCATCGGGCGTGACCAGGATCGGACCCACGTTGATGAGTCCCGCCGGGTCAGCCGGCATGGCTTCGCGTGACAGAGTACGCGCTCCGGTGGTGAGATCGACTTTGTACAGCATGGCCGGGATCTTCCCGAACGTGGCCACGTAGAGCGAGCGGCCGTCGGGCCCGAAGCGTGTGGGGACGTCGCCAGATTTGAGCGCGGGAACGGGGATGGCCGCGCCGCCGGCGACGGGGTAGAGGTAGAAGTTCCGGTCCGGAGCGCGGCCGAGTACGAAACGGCCGTCCGGCGTGACCTGACTGCCTGCGACGTTTTCGGGAGTGATGGGCCGAGGGGCGCTGCCGTCGAGGGCCTGGATCCAGAGGCGGGGCGATTTTCCCTCTTCGTTGCCCTGGAAGAGGATGTGCGCGCCGTCCGGGAACCATCGCGCGTTGCGATGGTTGATGCGGTCGTGGGTGATCTGCCTCGACTGCCCTGTTCCAGTGGGCAGCATGACGACCGGCGCGGGCTTTCTGTTTCGGGGAATGGAGAGCACCCATTGGCCGTCGGGCGAGAGCCCTTCCGATGTGCCGTCGCCGAGGCGGATGGCGGGGGAGCCGTCGGTGCCGCGCAGATAGACGCCGAAGATGGCGCCGCCGGCTTCGCCCGACTCGGAAAAGATGATGGTCTTGCCGTCGGGGGAGAGGTCGCGTACGACGGAGTAGTCGAACCACGAGAGATCGATCGGCTGACCGTTTGCGCGGATGCCGACGATTCCGGCGCGGACGATCTCGCGCGAGACGAGGGCCCGTCCGTCTGGAGCGACGTCGTGCAGCCATAGCGGTCCGGCGCTGTCGGCGACGATTCGCTGTTTGCCGCTCAGTGTGACCGCGTCGACTGCGCGTGCCGAGGTGCCGTCCTCGGAAGAGAAGATGACCTCCTTGCCGTCCGGGGACCAGGCAAGCCCTTCGACGCTCTGCGATTCCTTCGTCAGCGCCCGGTGTGTTTTGCCGGCGAGCGTGACCAGAACGACCGATCCGCGATCGTCATTGAGAAATGGATGATCGAGCAGGGCGATGGCGTCGCCGGATGGATTGAAACGCGGCGTTCCGATCCATCCGACGGTGTCATAGATGACGGTGCCGATCGGGAACTCCAGCCGGCAGCGGCCGGCGACGGTGCGGACGACGGCCAGCCGTCCGTCCGGGGACCAGTCGGCGAATTCGACGTCGTCGAGGATGGCGCGGGGAGCACCGCCGGCGATCGGCACCTGGGCCAGCGTCCCGCTCTCGCGCAGGTAGCCGATGGCGTGTCGACGGAGCGAGATGGCGAGCTGCCCATCGCGGGAGACGGCCAGAAGATCGGTGTCGGCTCCGATCTCGAGGTCGCGCGATTCGGGCGAGTCGGCGCGAACGGAGAAGATCGACATCGGCTTGCCGGCCCATCGCGCTCCGTAGAAGATGGTCTCGCCGTCGGGCGAGTAGCGGGCGTTGAAGATGGCGCCGCTGCGGAAGGTGAGACGTTTGTATGTCGGCGGAGGCCGCGTCCCGCGATGCTGTCCGAAGAGATAGGCGACGATGACCGCGGCGAGTATGGCGACGATGATCGCCAGCGGTTTCACGATCTCGCGCGGCCGGAAGTGCCAGTTCGGGCGGAACGAGACCGCCTGACTGGTCAGGCCGGAGAGCGAGCCGAGGTCGAAGGCCAGATCGCGCGCCGACTGGAAGCGCTCGTCCGGATTCTTCTCGAGACAGTGACGGACCACGCGATCGAGCGCGCCGGGGACGCGCACGTTGAGCTCGAAGAAGTCGGGCGGATCGTCCTTGAGGATGGAGTTGAGCGTCTCGATGGGAGAGTCACGGCGAAAGGCCGGAACGCCGGCCATCATTTCGTAGAGGATGGCGCCGAAGGCGAAGATGTCGGAGCGGTTGTCGCCGCTGCCTCCGCGCACCTGCTCGGGCGCCATGTAGCCGACCGTCCCCATCAGGCGGCCGGGCTCGGTGGGCGTGGTGGGAAGCGTCATCTCGTGCTCGTCGCCCGGCGTTGCATTCGGCAGGCGCGGACCGGTCAGCTTGGCCAGGCCGAAGTCGAGGATCTTGACGTGGCCGTCGCGTATGATGAAGAGGTTCTCGGGCTTGAGATCGCGATGGATGATGTTGCGCTCGTGCGCGGCGGAGAGGCCGCGGGCGATCTGCGCGGCGTAGTCGAGCGCTTTGCGAGGCGGGATTGCGCTCTGGCGGATGCGGGCCCGGAGCGATTCCCCCTCCAGTAACTCGGAGACGATGTAGCGGACTCCGGCTTCGTTGCCGATGTCGTAGATGGCCAGGATGTTGGGATGGTTGAGCATCCCGGCCGCCCTCGCCTCCTGCTCGAACCTCCTCAACGCGTCGGCATCATTGGACAGGTTGCGGGTCAGGACTTTCACGGCGACGTCGCGGCCCAGACGCGTATCCTGCGCGCGGTACACCTCGCCCATGCCGCCCGCGCCGATGGCCATGAGGATTTCGTACGGACCGAGCATTGTGCCCGGAGCAAGCATGGGTGTGAATCATGTCACGGGATGGGGCGGGGTGTTGGGTAGAATCGGGGTCGCGGGGTCTCGCGGTTGCGGGGTCTCGGGGTCTCGGGGTTACTGAGTTGCTGGGTTGCTAAGTTGCTTGGCAAAGGTAATGCTCAGCAACCTTGCAACCCAGTAACCTTGCAACCCGCAACCCCGAGACCCCGAAACCGCGAGACCGCGAGACCGCACAATGAAACCCGAACCAACCATCCGCCTCACGCCCGGCAAGCGCGTTCTCTTCCTGACCAAGGATCCCGAGCTGATCCGCAGGCAACTGCGAGGCGAGCTCGACCTGCAGATGAAGGATCTGTCGATCGATGACCTGCTCGACGACATCAACACCGACGCCATGACGCCGGCCTGGGTCTGCTTCAGCCACAAGCCGGAAGACATCGCCCGCGACGCGTACGCGGGGCTCATCGTCGACGGCAAGCGTCTCTTCGAGCACGACGCTCTGATCAACGGTAACTTTGAAGTCATCGTCAGCGGTTACCGCAAAGGAGTGGGAAGCTCGCGCGAGACAGCCACGCAGTGCGAGGTGTGGAGCGGTATCCGCATCTCGGTGGCGGCCTCGTTCGCGCCGATCCATGCCGGCAACAACATCAATCAGGGTCTGCTGATGGCGGACCACGCCATGCTTGAGCGCCTGCAGGCTGGCGAGGGGATTCCGATCGATGATTTCTGCAAGGGCCGGGACGCCATCACGCGGCTGATCATCCGGGAAGGCGGGCTCTTCCCGTTCTCGAAGGCGGTCGCGCGCGGCGAGATCGAGGTTCCGATGCCGGATACGCCGAAGAGGCCGATGACGATGGGGGAGAAGATCCTGGCGCGGCATCTCGTCGGCACAAAGTCGCGCGACACTGCGTATGTGAAGCCGGGCGATGCCGTCGTCGTCGAAGTCGATGGCGGGTATACCCACGAGTTCACCACGGCGCAAGTGCACTACTTCCTGGAGCAGGAGTACGGTCCCGATTACGCGATCAGGAACCCGCAGAAGTTCGCGGTGTTCGAAGACCATCTCATCTATGCCGACGACGTGGCGCGGATGCGGCCGTTCATGGCGAAGATCCAGACGCTTCGCGATCTGCAGCGCGAGTTTCAGCAGCACACCGGTTGCCGCGACTTCTCGGCCACGGACAACATCTCTCCCGGCATCTGCCATGAGGTGGCGCGGGAGTACATCATCGATCCGGGCGATTTCATTCAGGCCACCGACAGCCACACCTGCATGGGCGGCGTGAACAACGCGCTGGCCTGGGGCGTGGGCTCCACGGAATACGCCAACCTGGTGCACTCGGGCTTCACGCAGGTGGAGGTGTCGGAGTCGATCCGCTTCGAGCTCACCGGCGTGCTGCGCGAGAACGTCACGGCGAAAGACGTGATGCTCTACATCCTCCTCAATTACGCCAAGCCGCAATTGACGCTCGACCGGATCATGGAGTTCACCGGTCCCGGGCTGCGATCGATGTCGATGGACGAACGTGCCACGCTGGCCAACATGGCCACGGAGTGCGCGGCACGCACGGCGATCATCGAGGCGGACGAGAAGACGTTCGCCTGGATCGCGGCGATGAGGCCTGGCGTGGATGTCGAGAAACTCCGCGCGCGGGCCGTGTCTCCCGATCCCGACGCGGAGTATGCGGGTGGCGTTCACACGATCGACCTCGGCGCGATCCGGCCGATGGTGGCGCATCCGGGCGATCCTGATCACGGCATTCCGTCCGATCCGACAAACGGAGCATTTGTCGAGGATGTTGAGGATACAAAGATCGATATCGCCTACGCCGGCTCCTGCACGGCCGGAAAGATCGACGACTTTCTCTTCTATCACCAGGTGGCGAAGGAGGCGGTCGACGCGGGCCTGAAGGTGGCGGAGGGTGTGAGGTTCTACATCCAGTTCGGCTCGCAGGCGGTGGAGACGTTCGCGCGGGAGAACGGCCTGCTCGATACCTTCGAGCGCGCCGGCGCGGTCGTGCTCAACCCCGGTTGCGGTGCGTGCATCGGCTGCGGCCCCGGCGTCTCCGAGGATTCCGATCAGGTGACCATCAGCGCTATCAATCGCAATTACAAAGGCCGCTCCGGCCCGGGGAAACTATGGCTGGCCTCCCCCTTAACCGTAGCCGCCTCGGCGTTCACGGGGCATGTGACGGCGTATACGCCGGGGATGTTCGCGAAGGAGTTGGTGGGGGCGTAGTTACCAGATCACGATCACTTCAACGCGTCCCACTCCACGTCGTCGATCGGCGAGACGATATCGCCCAGGACCTTGCACGATCCACGAAGGTGCTCGATCGAACGCTCACGCTCCGCCGCCGCGGGGATCATCCAACGGCCGTTGTAGAGTACGAGGCCATCCGATCGAGGCTGCTCTGCAGATGGCGCTCGGTCGGCGTCCCATTCGACCTCGACCGGGCTCACGATGTCTCCTTCTTGAAGCACCGAACCCGCCATCGGTCCTTCGCTTGAATCGGTCGACGGCGTGGCGCGTTCGCTATTGACCTGCGCGTCGATCGCGGCGGGATTCTCTGCCGAGGTCACGTTTTTCATGGCGTCATCGTAAACACTCAATACGTCTTCAACTTCCTCACATGGCTGGTGTCGTTGTAATGCGATGGGCGGTCACCAGATCGTTTCGACCACGCCGCTCCGGCGGATACGGTCATCTTTGGTAACGAGGGGAGCATCGTGGACAAGGGCGGTGGCGGCGATGAGACAGTCGATGGGATCGCGAAGTACTTCGTGAAGCTCGGCAGCGCGGCCGGCAACATCAAGCGTGACCGGCATGGCCGCGAGACTATGTACTTCCATCACCTCGCGTAGCCATTCGTCGGTGTCAAGGTGAAGATCGATACGACCACGGCGCACAAGAATACCGACCTCCCACATAGAGACGGCTGAGAATGTGACGACATCCGCCTTAACGATCGATCTCCTCGCGGCCATGGACAGTTGGCTTGGGAGGCCAACCGTCCACCAGACCAAGACGTGAGTATCAATCACGATCACTTCAACGCGTCCCACTCCACGTCGTCGATCGGGGAGACGATATCGCCGTGAATGGTCACTGAACCGCGAAGATGTTCGAGCGCTCGTTCACGCTCGGCGCCCGCAGGACTCATCCACTCGCCTTTGTAGAGTACGAGGCCGTCTGTCGGTGCGCTGTGATCCGCGAGTACCATCTTCGCGATCGTCTTGCCATCGCGCGTCAGGCTGATCTCCCCGCCGTTCTCGGCGAGGTCATCGACCAGCGCTTCCCCCTTCGGTCCCAATTCGGCAACCTCGATTTGAGTGGTCATATCTCCATCCTAGAACCGCTTTGGCCCGTGTTCAACTTCCTCATGCGCCTGCCGCACGCCTCTGGGTGGGACGCAAGACCTCGGCGAGGTCGTCGGCGAATGCAGGCGCGTCGCTGGCATCAAGGGAGGCGATGGTGACACGTATGGCCGGCGGAGTCTTGAGGCGGTAGCGCTCTCCGGCGGCGACGGCCCATCCACGCTGGAAGAGAGCCTGCACGGCGGCGCTCTCCTCGGGCACCGGAATCCACACGTTCAGCCCCGAAATCCCGTGGGCCTCGATGCCGCGAGCGCGGAGGGCATCGAGGAGCGCGTTGCGCCTGCGCGAGTACGTCCGTTCGGCGTTCGCGAGTTTTTTCTGAACTGCTTTGTCGCGCCACAGAGCGACGACGAGCCTCTGCAGGATGTGGCTCACCCAGCGGATGCCGAGCGTCTGCCGCCCTTCCACGCGAGCGATCGTCCGCGCGTCGCCTGCAAGAATGGCCAGCCGCAGATCGGGGCCGAGCGACTTCGATACCGATCGGACGACCGCCCATCGTGCCCGTGACGCCTCGACCAGCGTGACGTACGGCGCCCCGGCCACTGGGCCGGCGTGATCGTCTTCGATCACGAGCAGCTCCGGCCGTTGCCGCAGAATCGCGCGCAGTTGCCGTCCCCGCTGCTCGGTGACGGCGGCGCCGGTCGGGTTCTGGGCTCGTGGCGTGACGATGATGGCCTCGGCCTTGCCGACATGCTGAATCGCCGCGGGCAGGAGACCCTCCTCATCGAGAGCGACCGGCACCGGAACCATCGAGAGGGCGTGCAGGAGATCGGCGATCCCGGTGAAGCAGGGATCTTCGACGAGGACTCGATCGCCGGGGCGAAGCTGTTCACGCAACACGCGCTCAATGCCGTCCAGCGCGCCGCTGACGACGGCGACTGATCCGGCCGGCACTCCGTCGGCGGTGAACTGCCTTCGCGCGAGCGCCACGAGTTCCGGGTCATTGAGGTCATCCCGGTAGAGCCGCGGCCCACCGTCGAGCTTGCGGAGAAACGGCGCGAGGTCGGGCAGCAGATCCGAGGCGGGATTGCCGGTGGCCAGATCGCGCACGTGAGGAGGCAACAGTGCGGGCGCCGCCGGCGCGGCAGGGGAGGCGTGACGGACGGTCGTTCCGCGCCGTCCCTCCGCGAATGCGATCCCGCGCTCCTGGAGGACGCGGTAGGCGGCGGCGACTGTGACCGGGCTGACGCCGAGTTGCCGTGCCAGGGCGCGGACGGTGGGGAGCCGATCGCCGCCGGCAAGTTTGCCGTTCGCCACCGCCGCCTCCGCGCTGGCGGCGATGTTGACTGCGGTCGTTCCGTTGAGGTAGCGTTGTACTGACATATGAGCGATATTGTACTGGAACAAACGCCGTCTCTGCAATCGCCGCGGACAACCGTCAGACGTCTGGCCACACGGGCGGACTACGACCGCGAGACCATCAACGCCATCATCGACGAGGCGCTGATCTGCCACGTCGGCTTCGTCGTCGATGGCTCACCGGTCGTCATTCCCACCATCCACACCCGGATCGGTGAGACACTCTACTTTCACGGCTCGGCGGCCAGCCGGATGCTGCGCACGCTGCGCGACGGCATCGACGCCTGCGTGACGGTCACCATCCTCGACGGCCTGGTCATGGCCCGCTCGGCGTTCCATCACTCGATGAACTATCGCTCCGTCGTCGTCATGGGACGAGGGCGGGAGGTCGTGGAGCGCGAGGAGAGGCTGCGGGTGCTCGAAGCGCTCGTCGAGCATGTTTGCGCGGGCCGCGTGCGCGATGCCCGTCCGCCCAGCGAGGCGGAGCTCCGGCAGACGCTGGTCATCGCCATGCCGCTGGCCGAGGCCTCGGCCAAGATTCGCAGCGGTCCGGCGGTGGATGAAGAAGCGGACTATGCCCTGCCGATCTGGGCCGGCATCATTCCGCTTGCGCTCAAGCCGTCTGCGCCGGTCGACGACGAACGTCTGGTCGCAGGTGTGATGGTCCCCGAATACGCGAAGAACTACCGCCGGCAGTAGCGGCGAGCGAGGGAAGGGAGCCGCGCGGCTCCCTTCCCTCATCAAAGCGCTCGCTTAGGGCACGTGGATGAAACGGAAGCCCGAGATCGCGGCACCGCCGCGGCCGGGTGACGTCACATAGATACGCGCCGTCTGGCCGTCCTTGAGGCGATCGATCGCCGCGCGGAACTGAGCCAGGTTGGCGACCTTCTCACCCTGCACTTCGCTGATGACGTCGCCCTCGCTGAGGACGTCGCCGGCCGGAGAGACTTCCTTGACGCCTGTGACGACAACGCCCGTGATGTTGTCAGGCAGGCCGTACGTCTGGCGCAACTGCGGCGTCAGCTCCTGCACGGACATGCCGAGCTTGTTGCGGGCCGGCGCGACCTCTTCGGTCTTCGCCGGGTCCTGCTTGTCGGTCTCCAGCGTCCGCTCGATCGTCGTGGCGGTGAGCGTCTTGTGTTTCTGGTCGCGAATGACCGTCAGGTCGATCTTGGTACCGACCGGGAGATACGAGATGTAATCGATGAGGGAACGGTTGTTCGTGATCGGATGGCCGTCGGCTTCGATGATGAGGTCGCCCGGCTGGATGCCTGCCTTGGCCGCCGGGAGGCCGGGGTCGACGCTCTGCACGAGCGCGCCACGCGCGTCCGGCGGAAGCTCGAAGCCGTTCCTGGCGTCTTCGTTGAGGTCGATAATTCCCATGCCGAGGTAACCGCGCGTCACCTTGCCCTGCCTGAGCTGCGGCAGCAGACGTTTGGCCGTGTTGATCGGAGTGGCAAAGCCGAGGCCCTGCGCGCCGCCGCCGCGGATGGCGGTATTGATGCCGATGACCTCACCGTTGATGTTCATCAGCGGACCGCCGGAGTTGCCGAAGTTGATGGCGGCGTCGGTCTGGATGAAGTTCTCGAACGACTTCGTCTGGTCGCTCAGGCCGAGACTGCGGCCCTTCGCGGAGATGACGCCGACGGTCAGCGTGTTCTCGAACTGGTACGGGTTGCCGATGGCAATGGCCCAGTCACCCTTGCGGATGCGGTCCGAATCGCCAAGAGGAACGAAAGGCAGCTTCTGGCCGGCGTCGATCTTGAGGAGAGCGATGTCGGTGGCGGGATCGCGGCCGATGATCTTCGCATCGCTGGTGCGGCCGCCGTTTCCGTTCTCATCGGCGCCCCAATGGACCTGGACTTTGCTGGCGCCATCGATGACGTGGTTGTTGGTCACGATGTAGCCGTCGGGGGAAATGATGAAGCCCGAGCCGCCAGCGACCTGCTTGCGCTCGTCGTCTTCATCCGGCGTCCGGTTTCCGTGTGGGTTGCGCTGCCCGTTCGGATTGGGGAAAAAGAACTCGAACGGGTCGCCGCCGAAGGGGCTCCGGTTGCGAAGGTCGCTGGTCTTGATGACCTCGGTCGACGTAATCGATACGACCGCCGGCATCACGCGCGAGGCAACGTCGGCGAACGAGGGGATCGTCACCGACGTCACAGGGGTAGCGCCGGGTGCGGTCTGGATGGTGGCGGACTGTGCGTTCGAGGTTCGCATCAGCCCGAGGTCGGCGCTGACGACGATACCGAACGCTACCGAAGCGATGATGATCGCGATCGTCGAAAGAATGCGTTTCGTGGATGGATTCATATTGGTTGAGGCTCCTTTGTTACCTGGTCATTTGATGTCTGGTGATGTCTGGCGGTGCCATTCCCCCCGCCGCGGTGTGAGCGCCTGCAGGATGGTACGACCTCCGTTCTTGTTTTTTTCAGACGAATGAGCCAACGAAAGGTTTCGTGGCGCTTTCGTTACACGTTACGAAGAAACACAAAAGACCGTTGAACCTTTCCTTCCGACAACAAAAAGGCCCCCGGGTTCAGGGGGCCTGAGGCAGGTCGGGGAAGGGCGGATCGTCAGACGACAGTTTGCCGGCCGACGATGAGCCGGTAGATGAAGAGCAGCACCATCGCGCCGATGATCGAGCCGATCCACCCGGCCGTCTGCTCGTTGTGACCGAGCATCGAAGCCAGGAAGCCCCCGACGAACGAACCGGCAATGCCCAGAAGGATCGTCACGATCCAGCCGCCCGGGTCGCGTCCCGGCATGAGGAACTTGGCGATCGCACCAACCACGAGACCAAACAGAAGCCATCCGATGATGTTCATTTTTTGTGTCTCCTTCAGGTCGTCAGCCGATGTGGCTGACGGGTATGGATGAGCAACTGCGATGCCACGAGGGGTGTGGGGAGTGGGGGGTGGGGGGTGGAGTGGGGTTTAGGTTGTCGGGTGGACGGTGCGGCGGGGTGTG
>Ga0307470_10000138_pt1 | contig 49714 bp, 49 predicted proteins | sample atmos_gasesAM3C__FD_204565 | JGI IMG/M metagenome (GOLD analysis project Ga0307470, IMG submission 204565) | Hardwood forest soil microbial communities from Morgan-Monroe State Forest, Indiana, United States - atmos_gasesAM3C_05 | ecosystem: Environmental > Terrestrial > Soil > Temperate forest... | reverse complement strand
GCGGTGTTGGTTTTGTGCGCTGTTCTTTGTGTAAATCCACTGGCTGGTTTTTGCCGTGTTAACCCCCCAAGCCAAATAACTCCCACCCCCCAACGCCGCAGGCAATTCACCCAACGCCGTAGGCAATTCAAGGCAATCGCGTCAGTAGCTCCTCTTGAACTTCTCCGCATCCCGGCGCTCGCGCTTCGTCGGACGTCCCGCTCCCCGCTCGCGGAACACCGAGTCGTCGACCTTCTCGATGACCGGCGTCTCGTCGATGTACATCGTCCGGGCGATCTCTTTCGCCTGTTGCCGGTCCGGGATGCCCTTCACGACAAACTTCCGGAACCGCTCGCCGGCATACAACTCGACGACGTCACCCTCGCGTACCGGAGCCGCCGGCTTGACGCGTTGCCCGTTGAGTTTCACGTGACCACCACGGCAGGCTTCCGTCGCATCGGTGCGATGCTTGACGAGGCAGACATGCTTGAGCCAGGTGTCGATGCGATGACGCTCTGAGTCGCTCATTCGGAAGAGGTTATAATCCCGCCCATGATTAAAGCCGACATCGTCAACAAGGTGGCGGAAGTGTCCGAAATTTCGCGCGTGAAGGCCGCTCAGGCAGTCGACACCGTGATCGAAGGGCTGCGCAATGCGCTCGCGCGCGGGCAGCGGATCGAGCTCCGCGGATTCGGCGTTTTCCAGGTCAAACAACGGAAGAAAGGGATCGGCCGGAATCCGAAAACCGGCGTCGAGGTGAAGATCCCGCCCGGCAACACGATCCGCTTCAAGCCCGGCAAAGAACTGCGGAACCTTCTGTAGTGTCGCCCGAGCAGAACCGGCATCTCGCCGCCAACGGCCAGACCGTACTCGTTCTCGACTTCGGTTCGCAGTACACGCAGCTCATCGCCCGCCGCATCCGCGAGCAGAGCGTTTACTCCGTCGTCCATCCGTTCGACATTCCGGTCGATCGCATCCGCGCGCTTGCGCCGCAGGCCATCATCTTCTCCGGTGGACCGCAATCGGTTTATGCGGACGCCGCGCCGATCTGTTCGCGCGAGATCTTCGACCTCGGCGTCCCGATCCTTGGCATCTGCTACGGCATGCAGCTCACCGCCTACCTGCTCGACGGGAAAGTGGAGGCGTCGGCCGAGCGCGAATACGGCCGCGCGGAGATCGACGTCCGCGCCAACGACTCGCCGCTCTTCGCAGGTACGCCATCGCACCAGCGCGTGTGGGCAAGCCATGGCGACAAAATCCTGCGCGAGCCTCCCGGCTTCCGCAACACGGCGTCATCAGCGAACGCGCCGATCGCCGCCTTCGAGAACATCGAACGGCGGTGCTACGGAATCCAGTTTCATCCCGAGGTCACGCACAGCGAAGCGGGAACGTCGATCCTTCGCAACTTTCTCTTCGAGATCGCCCACTGCACTCCCACCTGGAACCTCGGCGACTATCGCAAGCGAAAGGTCGAGGAGATCCGCGCGACGGTCGGCGACAAACAGGTCATCGCTGCGGTGAGCGGCGGCGTCGATTCATCCGTGGCCGCGCTCCTGGTCGCCGAGGCGATCGGCGATCAGCTCACGGCGATCTTCGTCGACAACGGCGTGTTGCGAAAAAACGAAGCGATCCAGGTCATGTCGCGACTATCCGAGGGCCTCGGCATGCACATCATCGCCGTCGACGGAAGGCAGCGCTTCTACGACAAACTTGCCGGCATCGAAGATCCCGAGGCCAAGCGAAAGAAGATCGGAAACGAATTCATCGCAGTGTTCGAGGAAGAGGCGAAGCGCATCGCTGGCGCCGAGTTTCTCGTGCAGGGAACGCTCTACCCTGACGTCATCGAGTCGGTGTCGGTCAAAGGTCCCTCGGCCGTCATCAAGACCCACCACAACGTCGGCGGGCTACCTGAGAAGATGGGGCTCAAACTAATTGAGCCTGTCCGCGAGCTGTTCAAAGATGAGGTGCGCCGTCTCGGACTCGAGCTCGGCCTCGAAGACGAATTCGTCTGGCGCCATCCCTTTCCCGGTCCCGGACTAGCCGTGCGAATCCTTGGCGAAGTAACCGCCGAGCGCGTCGCGATCCTGCAAAACGCCGATGAAATCGTGATCGAAGAAATCCGCCGCGCCGGCCTGTATCGTGAGATTTCTCAGGCATTTGCGGTTCTGCTGCCGGTGCGTAGCGTGGGGGTGATGGGCGACGAGCGGACCTACGAAAACGTCGTCGCGGTCCGCGCGGTATCGACGACTGATTTCATGACCGCCGACTGGTACCGAATGCCCCACGACGTGCTCGACGCCATCAGCCGGCGTATCGTCAACGAGGTCCGCGGCATCAACCGCGTGGTCTACGACATCTCCTCGAAGCCTCCCAGCACGATCGAATGGGAGTGACGGAGATTCCAAATCTATTTTATTGGTCCGCCACCCGAGTTTCCATTTTTGTGTAGCTCCGCGTCACAAGACGTTGTAAGTTACTCATACGCGTCCAATCACAAAAATAGTTCCTCGCACATTTCGTGCGTGGTGAAGAGGAGAACCTGCATGAATCCAGCCCGGTCTCTTTCCCGTTTCATCGTCGGCTCCATGTTGTGTCTGTTACTACTTCCTGCGATCGCGTTCGCCAAATCCGGCAGCAACGACCCGATTGCCCGCTTGACGGCATCGGGCTCGGCGGCAATCTGGACGACGGCAGTCAACCACGACAAGATCGCACTCACCGTCGTCGGCCCTGACGGATCCGTCTTCCAGAAAGAGTTTGCGGCGGGCGTCACGCCGATCTTCCGCCTGCAGGATCTGGGCGGGAAGGCAACGGACGGCGCCTACACGTACGAGATGCGCATCGTCCCGAACGTCAGCTCCGCAGTCAGGCATCAGCTGGCAGAAGCGCGCGAAGCGGGCGACGATGTTGCGGCAGCCCGCATCCAGCGCGATGCCGGAATCGCGGAGCAGATGGTGCAGTCGGGGACACTGTCGGTGTCGAACGGCGCATTCATCGACCCCGACGCCACCGAGCCGGTTCTTCGCCAGCCCGCGGCGGCCGCCTCCTCCCCGGGTACCGTGAGCGCCTCATCGATCAGCCCGCCGAAGAAGATCACGCCGCTCGACATCGTCCAGGCCGATGACGTGATCATTCAGGGAAGCCTTTGCGTCGGCCTCGACTGCGTGAACAACGAGTCGTTCGGCTTCGACACGATCCGCTTGAAGGAAAACAACACACGCATCAAGTTCGACGACACCAGCACGTCGACCGGTTTCCCGAACCACGACTGGCAGTTGACGGCCAATGATTCCGCCAGCGGTGGCGCGAACAAGTTCTCCATCGAGGACATCACCGCCGCAACGGTTCCGGTCACGGTTACCGGCTCCGCGCCGACGAACTCGATCTTCGTCGACAGCACCGGCCGCGTTGGCTTCCGTACCTCCACGCCAGTGCTCGACCTTCACGTCAGCACCAGCAACACACCGGCGCTGCGCCTCGAGCAGAACAACAGCGGCGGATTCACGGCGCAGACCTGGGACGTCGCGGGCAACGAAGCGAACTTCTTCGTGCGCGATGTGACCGGCGGCTCGCGCCTGCCGTTCCGCATCCGTCCCGGCGCGCCGACGAGCTCGATCGACATCGCGGCAAGCGGCAACGTCGGCATCGGCACGGCGTCGCCGAGCCGCAACGTGACTCTCAATGGCGCGTCAGACGCGCTGATCGGTCTCAACTCGGCCGCGGTCGAGAAGATGCTCGTCGGATATGCTTCCACCTTTGACGGCTTCGATGTTGCCAATGCCGGGGTCGCTGACCTGTTTCTCATCAAGCGTGTTTCCGGCAACGTTGGCATTGGGACAACCAGCCCCACGAGTAAGCTCCAAGTCGTTGGATTGCCGGTATTCGCCAACAACGCCGCGGCGCTCGCCGGTGGCCTGACGGTTGGCGCGTTCTACCGAACGGGCGGCGATCCGGATCCGGTGTGCGTCGTTCACTAAACTCTCGAGCCTGATCGTTTGACCTGAGCCGCGCGGCGAGTGGAGTTCCTCCACGCGCCGCGCGGTTTTTCTTTGCACGCGATCATCGAGCTCGGGATACTCACCGATGAAAAAGTACGGGGCGCGGCGGAAGACCGCGCCCCGTTACAGAGCAGATGATCCCGGGTCCCTCTCCCCTGGATCGCGTGCAGCGCGCAGGAGGGGCGCGCCGCGTGGGAAACGCTAGTCGCTCAAGTTGCGGATCACCGTCGGAATATCGAGGTCATTGCCGAAATCGCTCGACGCCATCGGCCCGAAACCTCCGGAGCCGTCTGGCCGGCTGAATCCTTTGCGAAAAAAGGGAGGATCGTAGATCTCCCCCTCCGCGCCTACCTGCGGCGCAGCCTGCACCGTTTCCTGCGTTACCTCGTGCTGCGCCGCAATCTCTTTCGGCGCGAACGGACGGAACGGAACCTGCCCGGATGTAGCCGCCGGCCGCGACGCGTGACCTGACGAGAGCTGCTCGCCCCGCGTGTTGAGGAAACCCTTCGTCGCCGAATCGAACCCGGTCGCGATGACCGTGACTTTGACTTCGTCTTTCATCCGCGGATCGATGACCGTTCCGAAGATGATGTTCGCTTCCTCGTCGGCCGCTTCCTGGATGATCGACGCAGCCTCGTGCACTTCGAACAGCGTCATGTCCGGGCCGCCGGTGATATTGATCAGCACGCCCTTCGCCCCTTCGATCGACGCCTCTTCGAGCAGTGGCGATGAAATGGCGCGCTGGGCGGCTTCGACCGCGCGATGTTCGCCCGAGCTCACGCCCGTGCCCATCAGGGCCATGCCCATCCCGTGCATGATCGTTTTCACGTCGGCGAAGTCGAGATTGATCTCGCCGGGAACCGTGATCAGATCGGAGATGCCCTGCACCGCCTGGCGAAGGATGTCGTCGGCGATGTTGAACGCCTCATTGAGCGACGTCGCACGCTCGACGAAGTTGAGCAAACGCTCATTCGGAATCGTGATGAGTGTGTCGACCGTCTCGCGCAGCGCGCGAATGCCCTGCTCGGCCTGAATGCGCCGTCGCTTGCCTTCGAAACCGAACGGCTTCGTGACCACCGCCACGGTGAGCGCGCCGAGCTCCGCCGCCAGCGATGCGATGATCGGCGCCGCGCCGGTACCGGTGCCGCCGCCCATCCCCGTCGTAATGAAGATCATGTCCGCGCCGGAGAGCGCCTCGAGAATGCGGTCTGTATCTTCGAGCGCCGCCTGTTTCCCGATCTCCGGATTCGCGCCGGCGCCGAGACCTTTGGTCAGCTTGCCGCCGATCTGCAGCTTCACCGGTGCCAGCGACGTCCGCATCGCCTGGACATCGGTGTTCGCGACCATGAACTCAATGCCTTTGATCCCGGCCTGAATCATCCGGTTGACCGCATTCCCACCACCACCGCCCACGCCGATGACTTTGATCTTGGCTCCGAGCTGCTGCCCTTCGTCGAGCATCACCGCTAATCGGCCGTCACCAGGTTTCTCGTCAAATGTGATCATTTACCGTCTCCAGGAAGAGTAATCATTTTTTGTTACGCATTCAAACAATATTTGCATTCCTACGTTTGCGTGAAGAGCGACTTGAACCCCTCAGCGATTCGTGCGAAGCCACGCCGCGGACGCTTCCGCACCCTGGCCCGGTCTCGAAAGCCCCACAGCAGCAGGCCCGCCGCGGCCGCCCATTCCGGCCCCGCGACCGTGTCGGAGAGGCCGCTCAGTCCTCGGGGCATGCCTTTCCGCGCCTGCTGATCGAACACCTGCTCGACCATTTCCACCATCCCGTCCATCTCCGCGCCGCCGCCGACGACGACGACGCCGCTGCGGATCTCTTTGTCCAGTCCCACTTTCTCGATGTCGCGATAAACGAGTTTTGCGATCTCGGCCGCGCGCGGTTCCAGGATGTTCGTCAACTCGTGCTTCGAGAGGATCTTCGGCGCCCGGCCACCCACGGTCGGCACCTCGATCGGATCGTCCTCGGTCACCAGGGACGCGAGCGCGCAGCCGTAGCGCTTCTTGATCCGCTCCGCATCCTCCATCGGCGTCCGCAACACCACGGAAATGTCGCTGGTGAAATGACCCGCGCCCACCGGAAGCACGTTGGTGTGGACGACGTTCCCTTCGAGAAAGACGGCGTAGTCCGTGGTCCCCGCGCCGATGTCCATGAGCAGCACGCCCATCTCGCGCTCATCCTGCGTCAGCACCGCTTCGGCAGCGGCGAGCTGCTCGAGCACGAGCTCCTGCACGGCGATGCCCGCTTTGTTCACGCCGGTCAGCACGTTCTGGTTGTGCGTGCGCGCACCCGTGACGATGTGGACGTTCGCCTCCAGCCGGCCGGCGGTCATGCCGAGGGGATCGTGGATCCCGTCCTGTCCGTCGACGACGAACTCGCGCGGGATCACGTGCAGCAACTCCAGCTCGGCCGGAATGTTGATCGACTTCGACGCTTCGATGACGCGGTCGATGTCTTCGCGCGAGATCTCGCGATGCTTTCCGGTGACCGAGATGACGCCGCGCGAGTTGACCGAGCGGATGTGATCGCCCGCCACGCCGACGTAGACCGATTCGATCTGCAGGCCGGCCATCACCTCGGCTTCATCGACAGCTTTCTTGATCGCCTCGATGGCCTGATCGAGGTTGATGATGTTGCCGCGGCGCGTTCCCTTCATCGGCGAGGTGCCTTTGCCGATGATCTCGATCTGGCCGCGGTCGGTTACTTCCCCGACCAGCACACAGACCTTGGAAGTCCCGATATCGAGCGCGACGATGTATTTCTCTTCGGTCTTCGGCATTCGTTGTCTCCTGACTGGCTAATTCGTGATCGCGGTGAGAATCGTTGGCTTGGGCGCAACCGGTTGCAGCGCGGCGGGATGAACCGGCTTCACGACGATGCGTCCGGCAAAGCGAAGGTCGGCGTATTCGATGTCGTGGACGCCGAAATGCTCGGCGCGCGCGACCGCGTAAAGGTCCCGCCATTTCGCGGAGAGATCGCTGTCCTCGGCATAGACAAACGCGCCCAGCTCGCGGTCGAAGAGCGCGAACGAGCTCGGCGCGATCGGGCGGACTTCCGAGATGCGCGAGTAGATCTGCGGATCGCGCGTGCGAAGGGTCTGAAGCAGCGCGACGCTGCGCTGCAGTTCGTTACCCGAGGCATTCGTGATGAGCGGCAGATCGCTGTCGCCGGCGGAAGGCGCCAGCTCCGCAAACGCCATCCCCTCTTCGTCGACGTAGGTGATGCGCCCGTTCTCGGCAACGAGTGCGACGGGCGTGCGTTCGACGACGCGAATGCGCAACGTGTCAGGAAGCTTCTTCTCTGCCTCGATGCGCTTGATCCACCCGAGGCCGCGAAGATCATGACGCAGGCGGCCAATGTCGATCTTGAAGAGGTTCTCGCCGATGTATCCGCGAGTTACAGCGTCGATCTCACCACGCGGCGTATGGACGACGCCCGTCACTTCAATCGACTTGACCGCGAAACGGTTATCGCCGCGAGTGTGCTGAAAGACAAGGACCGAACCGATGACGAGACCGATCACGATGCCGGCCTTCCCGGCGATGGCGGCGAGACGCTGCACCTGAATGCGGCGCTGATTGCGGCGGATGCGTGCGACGTCCGTCGGACGGAAGAAGCGAGGCGAGGTGCTGTCGTAACCGGCCGACATCAGAGCCCTCCTCCATCTTCGCCGCGCACCAGCGCCTCGGCGATCTCATGAACGTCGCCCGCACCCATGGCGATGAACACGTCGTTCGGCTGCAACCGCCGCCGAAGCTCGTTGAGGATCTCGGCGTGGCTTCGATCGATGAATTCAACGCCCTCCGCCGATTCGGCGATCATTCGGGAGGAGACGCCATCGATCGGCTGTTCGCGCGCGGCGTAGATCGGCGCGACGAGCGCTACATCAGCCTCGGCTAGCGAGGAACCAAACTCGGTCGCAAAATCGCGGGTTCGCGAATAGAGATGCGGCTGAAACAAGGCGACGACGCGGCGACGCGGATAGCCGCTTCGCGCAGCGCTCAGCGTGGCCCGGATCTCCGTCGGATGGTGGGCATAGTCATCGACCACGATCGCGCCGTTGTAGTCGCCGAGGATCTGGAAGCGGCGGTCGACGCCGAGGAACTTGGCGAGGCCGGCGGCGATGGCGTCGTGACCGACTCCGAGCTCACGCGCCACGGCGATCACTGCCAGCGCATTGCGAACGTTGTGTTCGCCGGGAACGAAGAGTTTGAAGAAGCCGACGCCTTCGACCTCGAACGAAGAACCGCGCTCGTCGAACGTGAGGTTGCGCGTCGTCAGGTCGGCGCCCGGTCCAAGACCATACCGGATGATCTTCGGGGCGTCCCCTCGGGCAGAGCCACGCCCGCGGCGATCGAGAAGCGCGGCCACGGCCGGATCATCGACACAGCCGATGATCGCGCCGCCAGGCAGTACGTTCTCCGTAAAGATCCGGAACGCTTCGACGATGTTCTCGAAGCTTCCGTAGTACTCGAGGTGGTCTGCCTCGATGTTCGTGATCACGGCGATCTCGGGCCGAAGCTCGTGAAAGGTGCGGTCGTACTCGTCCGCTTCGACCACGATTACGTCGCCCTTGCCACTCTTGGCATTCGAGGCGAAGTTTCGGAGCATGCCGCCGACGATGATCGTGGGATCGAGACCGGCGTCTTCGAGAACCGTCGCGATCATCGCCGACGTCGTCGTCTTGCCGTGCGTACCGGAGACACCGACCGCGCGCTTCTCGTTGACGATCGCCGCCAGAAGATCTTTGCGGCGGATGACTAAGACACCGTCCGCCCGCGCCGTGTCGACTTCGGCGTTCGCTCCCCGGACCGCGGCGGTGACGACAACGGCGTCCACGCCGGCCAGGTGAGCCGGATCGTGGCCGATATGAATATCGACTCCGCGGCCGGCCAGAAGCGCCGTCGCGGACGAGTGCTTCAGGTCGCATCCGGAGACGGTCATGCCGCGCCCGTGGAGGATCTCGGCGATGCCACTCATTCCGATCCCGCCGATGCCGACGAAATGAATCTTCTTAATCTTGTCTAAATTCATTCTGGATAGTGGCTCGGTAATAAGCAATTTTATTCGCTTCGCTCTATTTTTTCGAGTAAATCAACGATCTTTTTTGTGGCGTCGGGGGTTGCCAGGGCCCGCGCAGCGCTTCCCATGCGGATCGTCCGCTCGGGATCGCCGATCATTCCGGTGATCGCAAACGCCAGCCGCTCGGGCGAAAGCTCGCGTTCTGTGATGACGATTGCGCCACCAGCCTGCTCGACGGCGCGCGCGTTCAGCTCCTGGTGGTTGTCCGTTGCGGCGGCGAACGGAATGAGAATCGCGGCCCGCCCCGCCGCAGCGAGCTCGCCGACCGTCATCGCGCCAGAGCGCGCCACCGCAAGGTCCGCCGCCGCAATCTCCGCGACGATCGGATCGAGATAGGGCACCACGCGCGCGTTCGGAAACGCCGAGGCGCGATATCCGGCCTGAACTTTTTCCAGATCCGCCGGGCCGGTCTGATGAACGATGTCGATGCGCTCTTTGAGCGGAGCGAGGAACAGTAACGCTCCGATCATCGCGTCGTTGATCGTTCGCGATCCTTGCGAGCCGCCGAAGATCAGGAGACGCTTGCGGGATTCCGGAATCGCAGGCCGAGTGCCGGAGCCGGCGTCGAAGAATTCTTTGCGGATTGGATTGCCGGTGACGACGGCGTCGGGACGTTTCATCCGCTTCGCGGCCACTTCGAATGCCACGGCGGCGGCGGTGACGACGCGCGCGAGCAGCCGATTGGTCAGGCCGGGAAAGGCGTTCGATTCATGAATCGCGGTCGGCGTTCCGCGAAGTCGCGCGGCGAGCAGAACCGGCCCGGACGAGTAACCCCCGACGCCGAGAACCACGTTGGGGCGGTGCTTGCCGATGAGCGAGAAGGCCTGCACGAAGCCGCGCGGCAGGCGGAAGAGGTTGCGGATCGTGTCGCCGGGGCCTTTCCCTTTGAGGCCGCCGACGGAGATGAGCGCGAGCGGGAAACCGGCCTTCGGGACGATCGTCTTCTCGAGACCGCGCTCGGTACCGACAAAGACCACGCGCCGTGCAGGACTGCGCGCCATCCACTCCTGCGCGATGGCAATGGCCGGGTAGATGTGTCCCCCCGTTCCGCCCCCGGCGATCATCAGCATTCCCCGCACACCCTGCACACCCATGAATGAAGTTTCCTCAGCCCGATTGTTGCGATAGGTTCAACAAGATTCCGACTGCGATGAGACTGGTGATCAGCGACGATCCGCCGTAACTGACGAGAGGCAGCGGCAACCCTTTCGTCGGCAACAGACAGAGAGCGACGCTGACATTGAGCAATGCCTGAATGCCGATCATCAGCGTGAAGCCGAGCGCCGCGTAGAAATCGAAGCGGTTCTGACTGAAACGCGTCACGCGAAACCCGCGCCAGACGAGAAACGCGAAGATCGCCACCAGCGCGAAGGCACCGATGAAGCCGAGCTCCTCGCCGATGATCGAGAAGATGAAGTCGGTGTGCGGCTCCGGCAGGAAAAACAGTTTTTGCCGGCCGTTGCCGATGCCCAGCCCGCGCAATCCTCCGGTGCCGATCGCGATCAACGACTGCATCGCCTGGAACCCTTTTCCCAGCGGATCGGCTTCCGGATTCAGGAACGTGAAGAGCCGGTCGCGCCGGTAGGCGGCGCTCAGGACCAGCAGCAGGCCCGCGGGAATGATCATCAGCGTAAACGTCACCACGCGCATCCACGAAACACCGGCCGCGAAGATCATTCCGGCCGCGACGAGCACGAGCGTCGACGCGGTGCCGAAATCGGGTTCGAGCAGAATCAGTCCCGCGAAGAGCGCGACGACGAATGCCAGCGGCAGCAGCGTCGAGGTGAATTCGTTGATGCGCTCCTCTTTGCGCGCCAGATACGAGGCGAGAAAAAGAACGATCGCCGGCTTCGCAAACTCGCTCGGCTGCAGTTGAAAGCGGTGCAAGACGACGATCCAGCGATGCGTGCCGTTGATCGGGGTCTGGAAGAGGGCGATGACCAGCGCCACGAGCACCGCACCGACGATGGTGTAGATGATGCGCCGGTCACGCAACCGCGCCGCATCGACATGCATCAGCGTGACCATGACCGCGCTGCCGGCGACAAGCCACACGAGCTGGCGCGTGATGAAGTAGTAGGGATTGTCCGATCCCACCTTCTGCATCGTGATGATCGCGGACGCCGAGTAGATCATCACCATGCCGACGACGACGATCAGCATCGCCGCGCCGAAGAGGTAGGTGTCGTACGTGAGTTTGCGGCTCACTTCATCCCCCGAACCAGCTCTTCGAAATGCTCGCCGCGATGCTCGAAGTTTCGAAACTGATCGAAACTTGCGCAGGCCGGCGAGAGAAGGACGACATCGCCGGACTCCGCATGTTCGCGCGCGTACGCAACGGCATGTTGCATGTCGCCCGAGCTGACGATCGTGGCGGCTCCGTCGAGCGCCGCGGCAACAAGCTCCGCGGCGGCGCCGATCGTGAGAACGGCGCGAGTCTTTTCCTTGACGAGATCGCGCATCCGCTCGAACTCACCTGCTTTGTCTTTGCCACCAAGAATCAGCCAGACGCTCGACGCGGGAAAGGATTCGAGCGACTTGAGCGTGGCATCGACGTTGGTTCCCTTCGAGTCGTTGATCCAGCGGACACCGTCCAGCTCGCGCACGAGCACCATGCGATGCGGCAGACCGGCAAACGATCCGAACGCGATCTGCACGCTGACCTCATCGACGCCGAGCGCCTTGACGGCCAGCCACGCGGCGAGCGCGTTCTCGGCATTCGCGGTTCCTTCCAACTTCAACGAAGCGCGCGGAATGCGGCGCTCCTGGCCATCGACGCGCAGCACGAGATCGTCGCCGTCGACAAACGCGCCTTCCTCGATGACCTGCGTGGATGAAAAACGCCACAGCCGGCTGACGGAATCGCGAGGCTGCGCGCGGCGGTCGGCGGCGTTGACGACGGCGACGTCGTGCGGCTGCTGGTTGCGGAAGATCCGGTACTTCGCGGCGGCGTAGGCGTCGAAGCTCGGGTAGCGGTCCATGTGATCGGGCGTGATGTTGAGTAACAGCGCCACGTTGGCGTGGAAGGTGTCCACGCTCTCGAGCTGAAACGACGACAGCTCGAGCACATACGTCCTCGGCTTCTCCACGTCGACCGCGGCAATGAACGGCTCGCCGATGTTGCCGGCAACGATCGGCTGCAGGCCGGCCACTTTGAGAATCTCGCCGATCAGCATCGTCGTCGTCGATTTCCCATTCGATCCCGTCACCGCGACGATCCTGCTTCCGCGGGGCACATACCGATAGGCAAGCTCGATCTCACCAACCACAGGAATCGAACCGGTTCGCGACAGCAGAGGAATCGTTGATGGCACACCGGGACTCAGGACAATCATCCCGATTCCATCGAGCACGCTACCGTCGTCGCGGCCGAACACGCGCTTGACCGACGAGTCCAGCGGATACGGCAGCTCGGGACCGGCCTTCGCGTCGGTGATCGACACATCCTCGCCGCGCGCAGCAAGAAAATTCGCTGCGGCCACGCCTGACTTGCCGGCTCCGATGATGAGGGTTCTGGGCATGTGTTATCGCAACTTCAATGTCGACAGCGAGATCAGCGCGAAGATGATGGCAATGATCCAGAAGCGGACCACAACCTTCGTCTCGCGCCACCCCGAAAGCTCGAAATGGTGATGCAGCGGCGACATCTTGAAGATGCGGCGCCCGGTCAATTTGAATGAGGCGACCTGCAGGACGACGGACATTCCTTCCAGCACGAAGAGACCGCCGACCAGGCCGAGGAGGATTTCCTGTTTGATCATCACGGCCAGGCAGCCGATGGCACCGCCGAGCGCGAGCGAGCCGACATCCCCCATGAAAATCTCCGCGGGATGGGCGTTGAACCAGAGAAATCCGAGTGATGCCCCGACCATCGCCCCGCAGAACACGGCCAGCTCGGCGGCCTGCGGAACCCAGGCGATGCGCAGGTAATCGGCGACGCGGAAATTGCCCGCGGCGTACGTCAGGATCGTGTAAGTCACGGCCACGATCAGCGTAGAGCCGATGGCCAGACCATCGAGGCCGTCGGTGAGATTCACGCCGTTCGATGCGCCGACGAGGACGACGATGATGAACGGGATGTAGAGAAACCCGAGGTTCAGGTGAAGCATCTTGAAGAACGGGAAGGTGAGGACGGTCGAGGAGTTGTTGTGAATCGACGGCAGGTAGGCGATGGCCAGCCCCGCGGCCAGCGCCACGCCGATCTGCATCGAGAACTTCTCTCGCGCCGTCAGACCCTCGTTCTTCTTCTTGATCAGCTTGCGGTAGTCATCGACAAATCCGATCACGCCGTACGCGAAGGTGACGAAGAGGATGATCCAGATGTAGGGATTGAGAATGTCGGCCCAGAGAATCGTCGGAATGATGATGGCGACATTGATGAGGATGCCGCCCATCGTCGGCGTGCCGGCCTTCTGCTGATGCGACTTCGGCCCTTCTTCGCGGATGTACTGGCCGAGCTTGATGCGCCGCATCCGCTCGATCAGCCAGGGGCCGAAGATGAACGAAATGATCAGCGCCGTGAGCGCCGCCCACGCCGACCGGAACGTGATGTAGCGGAAGACGTTGAAGCCGGAAATCATGTTCCGGAGCGGGTAGAGCAGGTAGTACAACATCAGTGCGCGCCCTCCGCGGTGCCCGAGTTGGTTAGGAGGTTGACGGTGCGGTCGAGGCCGATCCCGCGGCTGGCTTTGATCAGCACGAGATCCCCCGGACGGATGAAAGTCTTCAGAAACGCGGCGGCGCTCGTCGCGTCATCGAAGTGATGGCGGGAACCATTGCGGAAGCCTGCTTCGGCGGCCCCTTCGAGCAGAGCACGCGAACGTTTGCCGACACCGATCACGACGTCGATGCTTCTGGGGATGGCTCGTCCGGCATCACGGTGGTAGTCGAGCTCTTTCTCGCCCAGCTCGAGCATGTCGCCGATCACGGCGATGCGGCGGCCGGTCACATCGGCCTGTTCCATCAATGTCAAAGCACGGCCCAGCGCATAGGGGTTGGAGTTGTAGGTATCGTCGTAGATCGTCGCGCCGCCGGCGTTGAGGATGATGCCGCGATGCGCGGCCGGTTTCACGTTGCTGACGCCGCGCGCGATCCCTTCCCACGAGATGCCGATCGATCGCGCAGTGGCGATGGCCGCGAGGAGATTCTCCAGATTGTGCCGGCCGGGAAGCGACAGAGAAAACGAATGGCCGGCGACTTCGAACGACGTTCCCAGAAGGCCGCGCTCGCGGATGTTCACGCCGCGGAAGCCGGCTTCGTGATCGATGCCGTACGTCATTTTGCGGCCTTCGAAACCGCGGCTGATGTCCATCACGTACGGGTTGTCCACGTTGAGGATGATCGTCCCGCCGGGCTTCACGTTCTCGAGCAGCTCACGCTTCGCTTCGGCGATCTTCTCGATCGTGCCGAAGAACTCGATGTGTACCGGCCCGATGTTCGTGTAGACGCCGACATCGGGATGGAGAAGACCAGCCAGCTGCGCGATCTCTCCCTTGTGATTCATCCCCATCTCGCTGACGACGACTTCGGCATCATCGGGTGTGTTGTCGATGCACAGCGGGCATCCGATCAGGTTGTTGAAGTTGCCCCACGACTTGAACGTGCGCCGCTCGGAGGCGACGAGCGTGGCGATCATCTCCTTCGTCGTCGTCTTTCCTGCCGAACCGGTGATGGCGATGAGCGTGAACGGATAACGCTCCCGGATGGACCGCGCCAGATTCTGCAACGCAACCGTCGTGTCGGCAACGCGGACGATTCCTTTGTCCGCAGGCACGTTGTCGGGAACCTTCGAAACGACCGCGCCGCGCGCGATGGTCAGCGCCTGCTCAAGAAACTGATGGCCGTCAAGATGCTCGCCTGTGATGGCGAAGAAGACGGAGTCGCCTTTCACTTCGCGGCTGTCGATGACGACGGAATCAATGGCGACATCGCCGCCCTGAACGAGCTGGCCACCAGTCATGTCCGCAATCTGCTGGAAGGTCAGGTGCATGGGACCCTCCGGGTGTCGCGGATCGGGGGTCGGGAGTCGGAGCAGAGCCGCGGGAGATTGCCTGCACCAGGAGTTTGTGCGGCAGACGGTCCGGGGGCCGAATTCTGGCAAGCGAGGACGTCGACTAGTTTTCGGCCACCGTCCAACCGCACTCGGGCGAGGACGCCCGAGTGCCCGCGGTCGAGACGACCGCACTCCTTGCCCCCGCGACTGCTCTCTTCCGGCTCCGCCGCGCCAACCCGATCGCGGCCCTTCCCCCGAAGCTGCCCGGCGATCGCCAACCATCCACCCGCACAGAAGGCAATCGACGGAGCCGGAACAGAGCACCTGTCTGACGTTGCTAAATAATAAGACGAATTGATCATTGATTTCAACACTAATTTGATATCGATTTAATCGCTTCGGTTTTGTGGCTTGTTTTCGCGTGCTTCACCTGCAATGCGCGCTCCGCTTCCTCGCGATCGTCGAAGTGGATGACCTGGTCGCCGATGACCTGATACGACTCGTGGCCTTTGCCTGCGATGACGATGACGTCGCTGTCGGATGCGCTCGCGATCGTGCGCGCGATGGCCTCGCGGCGGTCGGCGAGACGCTCATAGTTCGTCGCGCCCTTCATTCCCGCCTCGATTCCGTCGAGAATCGCTTCCGGTTTTTCGCTGCGCGGGTTGTCGCTCGTCAGGACGACGTGATCGGCGAGACGTGCAGCGATCGCTCCCATCTTTCCGCGCTTGTCTTTGTCGCGGTCGCCGCCGCAGCCGACGATCACGACGACGCGCCGGCCACCCGCCAGACCGCGAACGGCATGAAGCAACTTCTCCAGCGCGTCGGGTTTGTGGGCGTAATCGACGATCACCGTCGGACCGCCGTCGTTTTCCACGTACTCGAATCGGCCGCGGACGGTGCCAAGGTTCCGAATCCCCGCTTCGATCGTCGGGATGTCGATACCAACCGCCAGCGCCGCGCCGATGGCAGCGAGCCAGTTGGAAAGGTTCGGGGCCCCGAGGAGGCGGGACGCGACCTGCACGTCGCCAGCCGGCGTGTGCACGACGCCATGGAGTCCGCGCACCGAGGTCTCGAAATGATCCGAGGGACGAATGTCCGCATTCGCATCGCGGCCAAACGAGACCACACAGTCGCCGAGCTCATTTGCCAGCCGGCGTCCGTATTCATCGTCGATGTTGACGATCGCAGTCTTGCGTGACCGGTCGATCTGATCGAACAGAATCCGCTTCGCCGCAAAGTAGCCCTCGAAGTCTTTGTGAAAGTCGAAGTGATCCTGCGTGAGGTTCGTGAAGACGGCCGCGCTGAAATGCATTCCGAAGGTCCGCTTCAGGGCAAGGGCGTGCGACGACACTTCCATCACCGCGTTGTGGACACCGGCCTCGACCATCTTGGCCAGCCACTGCTGCAGAACGACGGCATCGGGCGTCGTCCGGTCGGCCGTGAGCCGCTCCTCGCCGGCGCGGTATTCGATCGTGCCGACGAGTCCGACCGGCCCGCCCGCGGCATCGAAGACCGACTCGATCATCTTCGTCGTTGTTGTTTTGCCGGAGGTGCCGGTCACGCCGACGAGCGTGAGGTGCTCGGCGGGACGGCCGTAGAAATTGGCCGCGATCGTCGCAAGCGCGGCGCGGGAATCGTCGACTTCGACAAGTACCGGAGCGTTCGCAGTCGTTTCGCTGACGACCGCCGCCGCTCCTTTGCTGAGCGCCGAGTCGATGAAGCGAGCGCCGTCGGTCTGGAATCCCGGAACTGCAACGAAGAGCGATCCGGCGCCGGCGAGCCGTGAGTCCGCGACAACGCTCGCAATCTCGATGTCCAAATCCCCGCGGCTCACGCGCACGTCCACATCGCGCAACAGTTCGCACAGCTTCATCGCGCTCCCTCCGCAAGAGTGAGCACGACCTGATGATCGACCGGCAGGGCTTCGCCGGGCATCGGTTGTTGTGTTTGGACCACTCCGCTCCCCGAGGCGCGGATCCGGAAGCCTGCTGCCGTGGCGCGCGCCAGCGCCGCTCGCGCGTCGAGGCCGCGCAGGTCAGGCACTGCCGGTCCCGCTGCCGGCAAAGGCTTCTGCGAAAACGTCGCCAGCATCGGAGCGGCGACATCGATCGTCCGCGCCGGGACGGAGGGAGGAACGCCGAGGTAGCGGAGCGTCGACTCGGCGATCTCTTTGAAGGCGGGCGCGGCAATCGTGCCACCGTACTGCTCCCCCTTCGGTTCATCGACCATGACCAGGATGACCAGTCGCGGCCGGTCCGCCGGAACGTAACCGGCGAACGAAGCGACCACTTTGTCCGGCGAGTAGCCGCCGCGCGTTGCCTTCTGCGCGGTGCCGGTCTTTCCCGCAACCACGTGCTCCGCGAGCGCCGCGCGCACACCCGTTCCGCGGCTGACGACCGATTTGAGAATCTCGTTCAGAACCGCGGCGGTCTTTTCGGAGATGACGCGCACCGGCGCCGCCACCGGCGGCACATCGAGCACGTTTCCGCTCGCATCCGTGACCTTGTCGATGATGCGCGGCTGCACGCGGAGTCCGCCATTCGCAACCGTGGCCATCGCGGTCAGAACCTGAAGCGGCGTCACGCCGATCTCCTGACCGATCGACAGCGAGGCGTTGGAAAGCTGCGACCACTGATCGGTGCGCCGCACGCGTCCCGATGCTTCACCGGGAAGTGCGATGCCGCTTCGTTCACCGAAGCCAAAGCGCCGGATGTAGCGATAGAAACGATCCTGTCCCAGCGCCAGACCGACGCGGATGGCGCCGACGTTCGACGAGTGCGTCATGACGTCTTCGAACGTGATGAGCCCGTAACGGGCGTGGCCGTGCTCGTGGATCTGCGTCGCGCCGATCTGAATGTATCCATCAGCGCAGTCGATGATCTGCGAGGGCGTGACCACGCCTTCTTCGAGCCCCGCCGACGCCGTCACGATTTTGAATGTCGAGCCGGGCTCGTAGGTGTCCTGCACGGCGCGGTTCTTTCGTGCGTCGGGCGGGAAGTCGGGAAAGCGATTCGGATCGAACGATGGGTTGGAAGCCATCGCCAGAATGCGTCCGTCGCGCGGATCCATGACGATGGCCACACCGTCCAGCGCGTGATACTGATCGACGACACGGCTCAGCGCGCGCTCGGCGATGAACTGAACGACGGAGTCGATCGTGAGGTAGACGTCTTTGCCGTCGATGGGCCGGTTCGGCCCTTCGCCGCCGACCTGATACATACCGCGCCGCGCGTCGCGCAACAGCGTGATCCGGCCGGCCCGTCCGCGCACCTGCGCATCGAACGAGTGCTCGATCCCGCCGAGACCCTCACCATCGAGCCCGACGTATCCGACGACATTCGCTGCCAGCATGCCGCGCGGATAAGAGCGGCGATGCTCTTCGAGGTAGTAGATGCCGGGCAGGCGGAGGGCTTTCACCGCCGCGCTGACTTCGAGCGGCAGCTGGCGCGCGATCCAGACGAAACCGCCGCCGGATGCCAGTTTGGTGTTCAGCTCCGCCGCATTCAGTTGCAGCCCGGCAACGCTCGCCAGCGCCTTCGCGGTCTGCACGCGGTCGCCGATGGCTTGCGGATCGGCGTAAATCGATTCGGCAGCAACGCTCTCCGCAAGAACGCGCTGGCGGCTGTCGAAGATCGAGCCGCGCACCGGCTGAAGCGCCAGCGTCCTCTCCTGCTGCCGTTGCGCTTTGACGACGTAGTCGCCGTGGCGCACGAGCTGGACTTGCGCCAGACGGACGATCACGACCAGCGCCCAGGCAGCGAGGAACGCGAAGAGTTGCAGGAGACGCTTTTGCGAGATGGGCATCAGCGGGTTCCTGCGGCGGTGGGTTGTGGGGGGTGGGGAGGGGGAGCAGAATCCGCCGCGGGCGTCTGAACCATCACGACTACGCGCGGGTCAGTGTGTTGAAAACCGAGCTCGGTGGCGCGTTGTTCGACGGCCCCGAGCGACGTGCGGCGATCGAGCTCGAGCTGCAGCGCGCGGTTCGCGTTCTCGATCTCCTGTTTCTTCTTCTGCAGGCGGGTCGCTTCGTGTCCGAGCCGGATCACCTCGAGGTTCTGCCAGGTGAAGAGCAGCAGGAAAAGTCCGATCGGAACTCCTAAGCCGAGGACGGCCAGCAGCTCACGAAAACGCTTGCGGTCACGCTCGCGAACGATGTGGGAGTTTTCGATCGATTTCTTCTGCGCGTACATGCGGGGAACCTTCCGGGGACGTAACGGAGCCAGGGAACAAGGGTGAAGATCTGCCTACAAGCACGACCCGGAAACCATCCACACCCACCCACGCTCCCCCAGCCACCCCTCCCGAGCTCCCGCGGCGTACACACGCCCACCCTTCCCCAACCTTCACCCTTGTTTCCGGGCTCCGGTTCACTACGCGCTCCAGCTCCTTCGACTCCGAGCTGCGAGCACTTACCTGTCAACTCTCTGCGCTTTCTGAGAGCTGAGAGCTGACAGCTAAGAGCTTCTCCGCCACCCGCAACTTCGCGCTGCGCGACCGCGGATTGCGATCAATTTCTTCCTCCGAAGCAGTGACCGGACGACTCGTCAGAATCTTCACGACCTCTTTCGCACCGCACCCGCAAACCGGCAGATTCGGCGGGCAGGTGCACTCCCCTTCCAACCGCCGCAATGCCCTCTTGACGATGCGATCCTCGAGTGAATGGAACGCGATGATTGCGATGCGCGCCCCTTTTTCGAGAATGCTCACCGCGTCGTCGACGAACTTGTCGAGGCCCACCAGCTCCTCGTTCGCGGCGATGCGAAGCGCCTGGAACGTGAGCGTCGATGGATCGATCTCGCGAAACCGCGGCTTCTTCACACTCCTCACCACCTCCGCGAGCCGTGCCGTCGTTTCGATCGGCCCCTCGGCACGCGCATTCACGATCGCTCGTGCGATGCCGCGCGCCATCGGCTCTTCGCCGTACTCGCGCAGAATCGTGGCGAGCTCACGCTCGCCGAGCGTATTGACCAGCTCCGCGGCCGTCGTCGACTCCGGCCCCATCCGCATGTCGAGCGGCGCGTCGTAGCGGAATGAGAATCCGCGCGATGCGTCGTCCAATTGCATAGACGAGACGCCGAGGTCTGCGAGTAATCCGCTGACCGGCCAGATCTTCTGCTTCTTCAGGATGTCAATGAGCGTCTCGTGGCGGCCCTGTGCGAGCGTCACGCGGTCTCCGAATTTCTCCAGCCTCGCTGCCGACGCGGCCAGCGCCGCCGGATCGCGGTCGATGCCGAGGAGCCGGATCGATGGGTAGCGCGTCAGCAGTGCTTCCGCGTGTCCACCGAGCCCGATCGTGGCATCGACGAGCGTTCCGTCATCGCGCGAGGGAGGGAGAAACTCGACGATTTCGCTTAAAAGAACCGACTGGTGCATGACATCTCACACACCGTGCAACTCCAACTCTTTCCAATCCTCGGCACTCATCGGCGTCTCGGACATCCGCTGCTGGATCTTTTCGCCGTTCTCGACGATGAGGTGGTCCGTGTTCCCGAGGACGACGACGTCTTCGGTGATGCCGGCGACGTTGCGAAGGATGGTCGGGATCAGCACCCGCCCCTGCCCATCGATCGTTGCCGCGTGACCGAAGAAGTTCACCCTCTCCATCAACTTGTTCTTTGCCACCGACGACGACGGCACTTTGGATAGACGTCCCTGGTACGCGTACCAGACCGCCATGGGATAGATGAGAGCCCGCTCTCCGTCCATCGAAGTGATGAAGCACTCGGAGCCGTGCTGCTCTTCAATGACCTTGCGGAAGTTCGAAGGGATCTTGAGACGACCCTTTTCGTCGACCTTCGCCGGGGCATGCCCCATCAAGACTGGCTCGACCATTTCCGCTCTGACTTTCGTGTTTCGAAGCCTCTTTGTACCACTCCCGACCACTACTGTCCACAAAAATCCACTCACCGTAGAAAAAAAGGGCTTTAACCACAGAGACACAAAGGACACAAAGGACATCACTCCTCTGTGTCCTTTGTGTCTTTGTGGTTAAAGGGTCTTCCGCGTTCCTTCAGTCCCCGATCGGCGGCCCCGGCGGCACCTCGGGGAGCTTGGGCAGCGCCCGCGGCTGGTCCGGCCGGGCGAGAAAGCGCTCGATGTCGTCGCGCATGGCGTGGCGATGCGCGACTTCGGCCTCATCGCGAATTCCCGTATCGGTAAGCTGCCCCGACATCCGGCGCAGTCCCTCGCTCGCCTCGGCGCGCACCTGCGGATCGGCGTCGGCGTTCGCGGCGAGGTTCATCAACCGCGTCGCTGTCAGGCGTGCCGAGGCGCGCGTGATGGCCCCGCGGTAACCGCTCTCGCGCCTTGTAACCGTTGCGACGACATCATTGATGATCTCGTTGAAATCGGGATTCGCAGCATCCTCGGCGTGAAATTGCACGAGCCGCGCGGCGCGGCGCGCATCGAGCAGCGCAGCGAGCGTGATATCGGCCGACGCCATCGCAGCGCTCACCGGATCGAACGCCGGCGTCGTGCGATGCTCGAACAACTCCGTGTTGCTGGTGACGTCGACATTCCCTCGGGGCGGGATGAGCGCGAGGATGCGCGGCGGAATCTCGAGAAACGCAGGATCGAGCGTCGACATCACGACATTGAGCGCCTCGCGTTGCACCGCGGCAGGAACGATGCGCCGCGTGGGCGTCGGTACGAGTCCCCCCTCCTCTTTCACGCTGTAGCGGTAATCGAGTCCGCCGATCGACTTCGCCGCGGCCTCGAGCTGATAGCGATGATGCAGATAGAGCGGCACGAGCATCTCTTCGAGCTGCGCCAGCGGCGTCCCCATCGGAACGTTGCGCAGCCCGAATTGCGAGAGTGCGATGCGGCGCACCTCGATTTCGTGACGCAGCATGGCAACGTTGTTTCCCGGCAAATCCCACACCGAGGCATCCGGGTGCGCAGCGCTGACCGGACGCGATTCCGGATCGGTGATGAAGAGCGGCGCCTCGCGGACGATGCGGTCGAGCTCCTGCTCTTCGCTCGCGCCCGGCGCAAATTGCGCGTAGGCGTAACGGATCACCCACTTGTCGTAGGAGCCGATGCTTTTCGTGTAGGCGTCGGACAGGTCGAGCTTTCCGTCGGTGATCTTTACGTACGGCGACGGATAGTCCATCACCGAGGCGCGGCCGTAGCTGGAGGCGGCCATGTTGTGATCGAGGCCGAGGGTGTGGCCGGTCTCGTGCGCGGCGAGCTGGCGAATGCGCGCGAGAGCCATCACGGACGGCGACGTCATCGGATCGAGATCGGCGAGCGCCTTGTCATGCAGCTCATCGAACTGCGGAATCAACCCCTCGGCGATCATGACGTCCTGCCTGATGCGCAGCGATCCGAGGGTGACGTTGCCTTTGATGATCTCGCCGGTGCGCGGATCGATGACCGCCGCGCCATACGACCAGCCGCGTTGCGCGCGATGCACCCAGTTGATCATGTTGTAGCGAAGGTCCATCGGATCGGCGTCGGGCGGCAACACCTTCACCTGAAACGCATTCTTGAAACCGGCGGCCTCGAAGGCGGCGCTCCACCACGAAACGCCCTCCAGCAGCGCGCTACGGATCGGTTCCGGCGCGCCAGCGTCGACGTAGTAAACGATCGGCTCGACCGGCTCGGAGACCGCGGCACTCGGATCTTTCTTCACGAGCCGGTGCCGCGCGATCCACTGCTTCTCGATCGGTCCGGTGAACGGACTGGCGTAATCGAAAAAGCCGACGCTGAATACGCCGACGCGCGGATCGGCGCGCCGCGGCGTGTAACCTGGCGGCGGCAGCGCGACGAGCGAGTGATGCTCGCGAACGGTGAGGCTGTCGGCGATCGGCGTAACGCCGCTGACGAAGTTGCCCGGCCTTTCGCCGGTTTGAAAGGTCAGCACCGCCTCGACCTCGGTGTTGCGCGGAAAGACTTTCGTGCGCGCCAGGTAAATCGCGCTGCGATTCTTGTCGAGCGAGTAGTTGCCCTGCTGCGTGTTGCGAAGGGAGCGCGTAACGCCCTGCTGATCGCTGAGAAAAAAGTCGGTGGCATCGACGAGCGCCGACGTCGCATCGCCCGCCTCGACTTTGAACGACCAGAGCACGGACCGCGCAAACGAGTCAGCCACCGCGCGCCGCTCCGCCTCATCGTTGCTAAGCGCACGAAACTTAGTATTCGTCGCCGTCATCAACACTTTCGGCCCGATGCGCTCGAAGGTAACGATCTGCGTCTGCCCGAGCAGCCCGCGATCAAGCCCGATCGGATTCGATCCGACACCAGCAGGCAACGAGACCTGGTAAAGCAGCTCTTCGTTGAACCGCGAAAGCTGCATGAACAGCTTGCCATTCTCCGCATCCCAGAAGAGCGGGATGAACCCATCGAACTTCTGCAGCTTCGCCGTCTTCGATTCGATGGTGGTGGACTTCTCTGCCACGGCCGCCTGGGGCGGGGCCGGCGCGACGCTGACTTTTGGTGGAGGCGGCGCCGGCGCGGTCGTGCAGGCAGCGAACAGAAGGAGCGAAGCAGCAAGCCATTTCATGCCGCGATTCTAGCCGGGTATTGGTTGTCACCACAGGAGGCGGAGCTGCCCCGCCACGTAGCAGGCACTGGGAATCGGCAGGGATGGGCGATGAAACCTCCGGTCTGCCCGGTGAACCGAAGGGTCCGCGCGGGGAACAGGTCGTCCCCGGTCGAGAATGGGTCGGCCCCGCTGCGTATCAGTCAGCCCGCACTGTGAACCGGTCGGCCCGCACTGGGGATCGGTCTGACCGCGCTGGCGATCGGTCAGCCCGTACTGTGGATCGGTCAGTCCGGACTGTGGACCGGCCAGCCCGCACTGTGGATCGGTCAGCCCGTACTGGGGATCGGTCAGTCCGGACTGGGGATCGGTCTGCCCGCGCTGCGGATCGGTCTGCCCGCACTGGGGATCGGTCAGCCCGGGCGGTGGATCATTCGGTACGCGCGGGGAATCGTCAGGTGCGCGCGGAAAGACATCGCGGACACACAGAAAACCATCGCGAACCCAGGGAAAATCATCGGGTGCGCGCCGAGGGTCATCGGGTGTACACCAAAAGTCATCGTGTGCACGCGAGGAATCATCACGAGCACAAGAGAATCGATCGCGGGGACGCGGAATATCATCGGGTGCACTCGAAACGCCACCCGCGCTCGCAGAGAGTCGTCGATCGCGCTTGCGCACAACCTTGCAACCAACCCACGCGCGAGCAGCGCAACCGGGAAACCTCGCAAATCGGTAGTGGGTCAGTTTGAAAGTTATTTGGCGCACAGCGCAAACAACCGCTCCCGTTCCTGCTTGTAGTTCGGATCTTTGGACTCGCCATCCGCTAGCACGCGTCCGGTGAGCAAGTCCTCCGTGGTCATGAATGACTTCGACGATTTCAATTCAAGAAAGCCGGATTCATAGATGCAGGTGTTCATGGTCGGGACGTAGCACTGCTCTGCTTGCAGATGGGCTACGTCGGGCGTGTTCTGCTTTGCGCTCGCCTCGTCATCGCGGCCCTGTCGCTTGATGACTAGTTCGTAGCATTCGCGCTTCTTCGCGAAGTAGTCCACCGGCTGGGAATTTGTCGCCGCCTGTTGTTGCCCGTCGCACCCTACCGCGACGACGACCAGAAGCGACGCCGAAAGGAAGCCTCTCATCACATCGCAATCTTACTTCTCGAACGCCCGAAACAGGTCTGCCGGTGGCACGCCCAGCGCCTTCGCGATCTTCACGACGTTGACGATTGCCGGATTCCGTTCGCCGCGCTCGATCATGCCGATGTAGTTGTGATCGAGTCCGGCGGCGTCGCTGACATCCCACTGCGACATTCCGCGCTCCGTCCGGAGCTCGCGAAGGGTCTTTCCGAACTTGGTGAGAATCTGATCGCGCCGCATGGTCAACCCCGTATTTGGGGTTGCGCGAGACGCGCTGGCTACCTACTATAAGTAGTTATGACCACACGCAGAGTTTATTACGCAATCCAAGTCACGCTCCCGGCGTTCGTAGTTCGCATACTCCAGCGACGCGCGAAGGAACGGGAACTGTCGGTGTCTGCCGTGGTGGAGGAGTCAATCCTCGACGGCATCATGCTCGACGAAGTGCAGCGCATCGCAGAGCAGTCGCCAGACTTCGCACGAATTGCGAAGACGTGGATACGGTCGGAAGTCGCGAAGGGGCAGAGGGAGGCCGACCATGTTTGAGTTGGATACGCGGATGGGAGCTCGGACCGCGGTCTTTCTTGATGATGACGACGGCGGAAGTTACCGGCTTCATCGAGGAGTTTTGGGGTATCTGCATTCGCGGGAAGAACCTGAAGGAAACGCGCAAACAACTCAATGAAGCGGCGCAGGCGTTCCTTGATGAGAACCGCGATGACATCCTGCGGCGGATGGACTCTGACGGTCCCGTGACGCGCGAGAAGATGCTGCTGGAGATATAGCGGCAGAAGGTCATTCCGGGTTACCGGCAGGCGTATCTGTTCCCTGGTCGGGGATGGGTAGCAGTATCATCGCGCCATGCTTCGCGCCGTAGCAATTTTGGCTCTGGTGGTGACGGCGACATCATCACAACCACCAACCCCAACTCCAACTAAAGAAGCTCAGGTCCAGCAAAACCTGCCCAGCAAAGTACGTACCGAACCCCACAAGAATCAGCAGACGACCGGCAACGCGTCGCCCGCGCTTCCGCAACCGAGCGCCCTAGTAAGAACAGGGAACCAACCCGATCGCGGAAACGTAAAGAAAGACCACCCGGCGACCAGTGGGTGGGAAATCGTTGGGACGATCGCCGGAGTATTCAACACCATCCTGCTGACCCTCTTCAGCGGCGCTCTCGCCGTCCTCGCCTATCGGCAATGGCTCGCCATCGACAGGCAGGCCAAACTGATGCATAGGCAGGCCGTCGTTATGAGACGGCAGCTCGCCTCCATGCAGACGACCGGTGATGACACCAATCGCTTGGCCAGCGCTGCGCAGAGTCAGATAGAACTTCTCACCAAGCATGTTGAGGCAGCGAAACTGGCTGCTGACTCCGCCCATAACAGCGTGTTGGTGGCCTTGGCTCAAAGCAATATTGCTAAGCTGGATCAGCGTGCGTGGGTTGGAGTTGTGAGCCTGATGCATACGCCACTCACTTCTAATCGCCCATTCGAGGTTGGCGTGAACATCATGAATAGCGGAAAGACTCCGGCGAAGGGTAGGACCAAAATGCGCGCGCGGATGCTGCCGGAATTCGTGCCGCCTGAACTTGCGGGCGCGCAATGGTTACCCGGAGGTATGCAGAGTCACGCGATTTTCTTCCCAAACGCGCTGGGCCATACGCGAAATTACGTGCGCTCGGGGGTCGAGATGACGACCATGACGAACGGCGATGTCGCCACGCTTCTGACGGGATTCAATAAAGTGTTCGTTGACGGACGCATCGACTATGTCGATGTGTTCGGCCAACCTCACTGGACCGAGTTTCGGTACGTTTGGAATGCGTTTCAGGATGTGTTCACGCAGTGCAGCGAAGGAAACAGCACGGACGATGAATGGACGCCACTCGGTGAAGTGGCCGAATCCACCGAAGATAACGATACATAGCCTCGCCCAAATTAGGACACCACCCTGAAAATCGCAGTTGACATCCCCACCAGCCTGTGATATCTTCCATGGCCTCGTTCAGCTGGTCACCCAGCTCATCGAGGACGGAGCCGGCGCTCGTGAGAGCCCCATGCTCCTGGCGGCCAACGGGTGGGAACGACGGCGCTGGAAAGTGCGACTGTTTCTCATCCCTGCGGGAGTTGAGCGGTGCTCCTCCTGCCGCGGGCTCTCGAAGTGCGCGCGCACTTCGGGGATACATCAACCGGAAGAGCCGGCTCGTGGCCGTTCTCTTCCAGCCGGTGGCCGCCTGCACTCGTGCACAAGTGCTCGTCGTTCCCTCCGGCCTCTACTTCAGAGGTGAACCATGAATACCCATCAGGAAACCGGGAATCCGCCGGCCACCGCGGACCTTCCGCAGCCGGCTCCCACATTGTCACCCGAGGCGGTCGTCGATCAGTTGCGCGCCACGCGCGCGCAGATCGGCGAAGTAGCCCCTTTGACGACCGCGCAGGCAAAAGCGCTGCGCCGTCAGGTCCGGACGTCCAATCCGATCCTGCAGGCGTCGATCAACGTCATCGGTGCGCTCGATAACGTCTCGCAGGCGGTCGGCCAGCCGGCTGACGGCATGCGTCAGTTGTACGACGAGGCTAACCGCTGGACGGCGGTGGAGGATGAGCTCCGGGGCATGCTGAACGGCGTGTCCGGCGCGAACCTCATCCGCCGCCAGCGCATCGCACTCGTCGCCGGGCAGGCCTACACAATCGGCTCGCAGTTGGCGCGCGATCCGGCAAACGCCGTCCTCGTGCCACACGTGCAGGAGATCAAACGGTTGAAGAGCTTTTCCCGCCGCAAGAAGGCGGCGCCTGCTCCCACGCCGAAGTCTCCGGCATCCGGCACATCGCAGTCACCGGCATCCGTTACCCCGCAGTCAGAAGCATCCGCGACCCCGGTGCCGGCGGATAAGTAACTTCCGGCAGTTCTCTATCGTCTATGTGAAAGGAGGAAGTGAGACCGGGCGCGTGCAAACGCGCCCGGTCGTTTTCCTCCACGAACGCTGCGAGAGGAGAGAACGGCCATGAGAGAGAAAGATCTCGAGTTTCTCAATACCACTGAGGAAGGGAAGCAACTCCAGTCGATACTCCGCGAATGGGGGATGGTGCGGGACGACGTCCCGTTTGTCCCGAGCTGGGTTACGTACGCCAAGCTACGCCGGATGGTTTCGCGGCTGCGGTCCGGCAAGATGCGCGGGGACCCTCGGATCCCGCCGTATGCGATCGCCGACCTAATGGAAGCGTCCATGAAGCAGGACATGATGGTGGGAGACGTAACAACCGCGGCTCGCGAGCAGACGGAGATCGAGCGCGAGCGGGAACAGAGGAAAGAAGCCGAACGCGCCCGACGCGCGGTAGCCGGTTTCCACCGTCTCAAGAAAGCCGCCAAAGCCGCCGATCCGGACAGCCCGGTGGTGGAGAAAGTCCGGCGCATTAACCGCCAGCGCCGAAACGAGCTGGGACGACCGAGGAAGCGAAGAGGGTGATCTGGAGATGATGCAGAGGGAGGAACTCCTCATCTGCGTTGCATCTGCGGCATCCGCGGATAAGGCGTCGCTGTCACTGTCCTCGAGGGCAAACGCGACCCCCTCCGCTTCAGCCTCCGCTTCAGCCTCGACTCCAGCAACACCGGCCCGGTCCTCTGAGCTCGCACCTGCAAGACATGGCTGCCTGAACTCTGTATCTTTGCTATAATTACTTCTTCATCTCAAAATCGGCGGGAGTTCCAATGATCCACATCGACCGCTCCACGGTTCCCGAACCGGACCAGCTCCGGTCTGCTGCGGCGAAAGCTGCGCGCAAAGAAGCATCTAAAACTCCGGCGCCCGGCGCAAAGCAGGTGCCGTTCAAAATTGCATCGTTGCTGTTCACCGACGAAATTCGCTGGGCGTTGCGTCGGCTGTTTCACGACAAGTGCGCATTCTGCGAAAGCGCAATCGCGGCCACGCTTCCGGGCGAAATTGCGCATTACCGGCCAGCTGAGGGAGCGCTCGACAGCGACGGCACGTACGCGCCGCGTCACTACCGCTGGCTGGCGTACGAGTGGTCAAACGTCTATCTGATTTGCCCGGAATGCATGCGCTTCAAGGGGCACCGCTTTCCGGTCGACGGACCACGGGCGTCGTTCGGCGTACAGGCGAAGGCGCTCGACAGCGAGCGCCCCCTCCTACTCGATCCATGCGGCGTCGAGCTTCCCGCCAATCACCTCGTCTTCAGTTCCGACGGCATGGTCGCCAGCGCGACGACTATCGGGCGGAACACCATCGATATCCTTGGCCTGAACCGTCGCAGCCTTGTCCAGGCGCGACTCGCCGAAGCGTCGCGATGGCGCGGCGAATTGATGACGATCGACGCCGCCCTGAAGGGACATCCATCGGCAGCCTCGCTCCAGGGGCTTCGTGACGCCATCGCCGGCCTCGCCATACCGCAGCGGCCTTACTCAGCCCTTCGTCAACAGCTCGTCGCCGAATGGGTCCGGAAGCTCTCGCCCGACATGCGCGAACAACTGCAAGGCGACCGCGTACCGAAGCCGTCGGAGAAGGTCTCCACTACCGAGCAGGTGAAACTAAAGGCCGACTTCGCGCAGTACGAGGCCAGCAGTGAACACTATTCGCTGGCGCGCACGTCGAGCGCCGACCGCTACTACTCGAAGGCGCGCTTCATCGAGCGGATCGAGATCGAGGACTTCCGGCTGATTCCGAATCTCGAGCTGGACTTCGCGAGCCCTGACAGCGAGCGCGCTCACTGGATGGCGATACTGGGCGAGAACGGCTGCGGCAAGAGCAGCGTCCTGCAAGCGATTTCCCTGGCCCTCCTCGGATCGACCTACCGAAAGTCCCTGAAGCTCGACCCGAAGCGGTTTATCAGAAAATCGTTGACCCGCGCCGCGCAGCCGAAGCGCGCCACGGTGCGCATCTTTCTCTCCGGAAGCTCGCTGCCCATCACGTTAACCGTGACGCCGCGAACGTTCCGTTCCAACGCGGATGAACCGCGCTGTCTGATCCTAGGCTACGGCGCAACGCGCCTTCTGCCTCGTCGAGGTTTCGCGCCAGAGCGCGGCTCTAGGTTCGCGCGTGTCGAGAATCTGTTCAATCCATTTAGCCCGCTCGCTCGCGCGAACGAGTGGTTCCTCAAACGCCGTCCCGCCGAGTTCCGCGCGGCCGCGAATGTCGTTCGCGCACTGCTGGGGCTCCCCGACACTTCGAAGGTGAGCATTCGCCGCGAGAAGCTGTTCATCGACGGCCAACCGTTGCCGCAATTGAGCGACGGCTATCAATCGATGCTGGCCCTGGCAACCGACATCATGGGAGTTATGTTCGCGAAATGGTCGGACATGAAGCTCGCCGAAGGCGTCGTGCTGATCGATGAGATCGAATCGCACCTTCATCCGGCCTGGAAGATCCGCATTGTGAAGCAGTTCCGCACATGCTTTCCACGCATCCAGTTCGTCATCACCACGCACGATCCGCTCTGCCTGCGCGGCTTGGAAAAGGGAGAAGTGGTTAGCATGAAGCGCGACGAGAAGCGCGGCATCATGGTTGAAAGGGACCTCCCTGAAATCAAAGGCCTGCAGGTCGACCAGCTTCTCACCTCGGACTACTTCGGACTTAGTAGCGCCGCCGACGCCGACGTCGATGAGACCTTCCGCAAGTACTACATACTGTTGGCGAACCCGAAACCGACGCCCGAGGAGATCCGCAAACGCAACGAGCTTCGCCTTGCGATCGAGTCGAAGCGTCTCCTCGGCTCGAACGATCGCGAGCGCCTCATGCTTGACGCCATCGACCTCTACCTCGCTGAGGCGCGGCTCCGTCCGAGCGAGAAACCGGCACGCGATGATGTAAAAAAACGCATCGCCGCCTTATGGAGTAAGCCGATTGTGGGAGGTGTGGCATGATCTTCGTCGGCCGTCCCAAGACAAAACCGGAATCGCTTCGCAGGAAGGATGGCAAGGCCGCCAAAGAACGCGTCGACGTCTTCGCATTTTTCGATGGCCGAAAACGTGCGGCGAAGTATCCCGGCGAATTCAAAGCCTACAAAGGGCCCGACGTCGTCGAGACACTCAACCGCATCTTCTACCAGAAATGCGCTTACTGCGAGAGTCCGTACAAAGCGACCCAGCCGGTCGACGTCGAGCATTACCGTCCGAAAAACGCCGTACTCGATGAGGAGACCAGGAAAATCAAGTACCCCGGTTATCCATGGCTGGCGTTCGAGTGGAGCAACCTGCTTCCATCGTGCATCGATTGCAACAGGCAGCGCGAGCAGGAGATCAAGGACGGCTCGCGGGTGCTCGGAAAAGCGAATCGGTTCCCGTTGACATCAGAAAAACTGCGCGCCACGCGTCCGGGCGCCGAGAAGAAGGAGAAACCGCTGCTGCTAAACCCCTGCCGCGACAAGGTACAGAACTATTTCATTTACGACGAGAACGGATTCGTCGCTCCAAGGCCGAAAAGCGGGCTGGCCTACCAGCGCGCGAACGCTACGATCGATGTCTGCGGCCTGCATCGCAAGAACTTGGTCGACAGCCGTGCCGCGCACCTGAGGAAGATCGAGGGGATCATCGAGATTCTGCGCGAGCACATCCGAATGATGAATCGCAATCCTGGGATGATCGGCGGCATGGAACAATTCGACCGGATCGTCGAGCACTTGCGCTCGTTCCTCACACCGGATCAGCCCTACACGGCGCTGGCGCGCCAGTTCATAGAACCGGTGATCGCGGAGGCCACGTCGTGATGCGTAGACTGTTGCGACGCAACGGCAGATGAATCGGAGGATACGGGCACGAAGCAGGACTCTTCAATAGTGAGCCGCTTTGGATATCGAGCCTGAAGACTCGAATTATCGAGGGGAAGCTTCCGGATCCCGCAGATGACGCAGATCGACGCAGATCGACGCAGATTGAAGGACCCCTCATCTGCCTTCGTCGTCTCGTTTGGACGGTGATCGTGGCCGTCGCGCCTTGCACGTTGCCACGCACACTGAGACCCTGGCTGGGTATTGCTACTCACCACAGAGGCGCAGAGAGCACGGAGGCCTCTGCGTGCTCTGAGCCTCTGTGGTGATCATTTCGTGAGACTAGGAGAGAATTACGCCCACACCCTTCATGTACGGCGCCAGCGCGGAAGGCACCCGCACCGAACCGTCCTCATTCTGGTAGTTCTCGAGGATGGCGACGAGTGTGCGGCCGAGGGGGAGGCCGGAGCCGTTTAGGGTGTGGACGAAGGCGGTCTTTTTTTCGGCGGTGCGGTATTTGATGTTTGCGCGGCGCGCCTGAAAGTCGGCGAAGTTCGAGCAGGAGCTGATCTCGCGGTACGTCTCCTGGCCGGGCAGCCATACTTCGATGTCGTAGGTCTTCGCGGCGGTGAAGCTCATGTCGCCGGTCGATAGCGTCATCACGCGATAGTGCAGCCCGAGGGCCTGCAGCAGCGCCTCGGCGTCCGCGGTCAGCTTCTCGTGCTCGGCCCAGGAAGTCTCCGGAGTCGTGAATTTCACGATCTCGACTTTTTCGAATTGATGCTGGCGGATGAGGCCGCGCGTGTCTTTGCCGTGCGATCCGGCCTCGCTGCGGAAGCAGGGGGAGTAGGCCGTGTACATGCGTGGCAGGCTGGCCCCATCCAGGATCTCGTCGCGGTGCAGGTTCGTCACCGGCACCTCGGCGGTCGGGATCAGGTAGTAGTCACGGTCGGTGAGCTTGAAAAGATCCTCTTCGAACTTCGGCAACTGGCCGGTGCCGAGGAGGGAGCCGGCGTTGACCATGAAGGGGGGGACGACTTCGACGTAGCCCTGCTCCTCGTGGACGTCCAACATGAAGTTCATCAGCGCGCGATTCAGCTTCGCGCCGGCGCCGGAGAGGATCGAGAAACGCGCGCCGGTGATCTTCGTGGCGCGGTCGAAGTCGAGGATGCCGAGCGCTTCCCCGATGTCCCAATGCGCTTTCGGCGTGAACGCGAACGCCGGCTTCTCGCCCCAGGTGCGCTCGATTCGGTTGTGCGTTTCGTCGGGACCGATCGGGACGGATTCGTGCGGAACGTTGGGGAAATAGAGCTCGACGTTACGGAGATCCGTTTCGATGCCTGCGAGGCGCTCGTCGAGCTGCTTGATCTCGTCGCCGGCGCGTTTCATCGCCGCGATCTGTTCAGTGGCGTCCTGTTTGTTCTTCTTGAGATTGGCGATCTCCTGCGTCGCGGCGTTGCGCTGCGCCTTGAGCGCTTCGACCTGCGCGATGGAGCGCCGGCGTTCGGCTTCGAGCCCGAGGAAGCGCTCGAGGTCGACGGTGGCGCCACGGTTCTTGAGGGCGGTTCGGTAGTCGTCTGTGTGTTCGCGGAGGTATTCACGGGAAAGCATGGGGCGCGATTCTAGCAGCGCGGAAAATCATTCGGGGCGTGGAGCCGGGAGTTTGCGCGGTAAGAACTTACGAAGCGACACTCCGTGCAGGCAAGAACGTCGACGAATTTCGACCGCCGCCCTGACTGCACTCGGGCGAGGACGCCCGAGTGCCCGCGGTCGAGACGACCGCACTCCTAGCGCACCGTCGCCAGAAACTCGTCGAGGATGCGGTTGAACTCGTCGGGCTTGTCCATCATCAGCCAGTGGCTCACGCCTTCCATTTCGCGCGACGGGACCTCGGGGAACTGCGAGTGGAACGATGATGGATTCTTCGCCAGCGACGCGTTGATGATCGCCAGGCGGGGGCCTTTGAATGCGCGGACGTCGGCGCTGACGTCGTGCGCGGCAAGACCTACGAGCGCACCGGCAAGGGCGTCGACCGGCGTCTCGTGGACGGAGGCGAGGACGGCGTCGCGAACGGCATCGCTGGCGTTGACGAGGATCGGCGCGAACCATGCCTTCACCACAGCGTCTTTGTTCTTGCGCAGTGCGGCGATGAACTTCTCGCCCGCCTCCTTCGGCATCGTGACGTTGCCTGTGGAGTCGGCGTAGACCACGGCGGCCACGCGGTCGGGATGCGCGGCGGCGTACGCTGCCACGACTCCCCCGCCGTAACTGTGGCCGACGATGATGAAACGCCGGAGGTGGAGCGCATCGGCCACTGCGGCGACATCGGACGCCATCGCATCGATCGAGTAATCGCCATTCGCAGGCACCGCTGACTTGCCCATCCCGCGCAGATCGAGCGCGACGGCGCGGCGCGAGTGGCGCACGTGATCGAGCTGCGCCTGCCACTGCGTGAGGTTCGCGCCGTTGCCGTGAACGAAAAGGACGGGAAGCTCCGACTGTAGCCCGGGGCCGCGGGCGCCATCGCTGATGTGAATCGATCCCGCCGGTCCGGCGATGAACAACTCCCTCGGACGCACGTGCACGCACGCGACAGCGATCAGCGACACGAGAGCGAGGATGACGGCCGGCTTGCGCATCGCCGCCGAGAATACCAGCGCGAGCGTCATACAATCGGTGACATGACGGCGAAGAAACGAATTCTTTTTCTCTGCACGGGAAACGCGGCGCGGAGTCAGATGGCCGAGGGGCTGGCGAGGGCGTTTCATGGCGACGAGATCGAGGTGGTGTCGGCTGGATCGCGGCCCGCGGGATGGGTTCATCCCCTGGCGATCGGCGCGCTGGCGGAGATCGGAATCGACATCCGCGACGCGCAGTCGAAATCGACGGAAGAGTTTCTCGATCAACCCTTCGACGTCGTCGTCACCGTCTGCGACTCCGCCGCGCAGGACTGCCCGTTATGGCCCGGCGCGAAACGAATCGAGCACTGGCCGATCGAGGACCCAACGTGGGGCGAGGGGAACGGCGCTGCGAGATTTGCCGCGACGCGGGACGATTTGAAGATGAGGATCGAGGAGTTGGTGTCTACGCTGGGGTGAGGTTTCTCACGCGAAGACGCGAAGACGCGAAGGAGAATCCAAACCTTGAACTTTCGCGTCTTCGCGTCTTCGCGTGATAAATGGCGGCGAGACATTCACTGCAGCTTCACCCTCCCACCGAACCCTTCCTCGTAGCCGTGGAAGTATTGGAGTGACGGTTCGGGGTGCTGCCAGCAGTAGTAGCCGCTGCCGCAATCGAAGTCGATGAGCCAGAGGCCCTTCACTTCGATGCCGAGCTCGATGATGGCGCCGGCCCACTCGGTGATGATCTGTTCGGATTCCGTGGCTGCCGATTCGGTTTCCGGAAGGGAATCGACCGCTGCTACGGCATCCGAGGTGATGCGGCGCGCTTCGGGAAGCAGGGCGGCCGCCTCCTCGTACGTGAAGGTCTTCCGGTCGTTCAGCGCTGGACTTCGTCGAGCCATTTGTCGAATTTCTCCTTGATCTTCTTCGCTTCCCCGGCGTGATTCGAACGGCGCAGGTCGTCCTCGATCCGGGCGGCTTGCTTCCGAACGCGGTCGATGTGATGGTCGAGCGCATCGGCACCTTCGGCTTTCCAATCCGGAACCTTCGACTTCAGCTCCGCCAGCTCATCATCAATATGCTTCTGATCGAGCTTGTCGATCTGGTCGTCGGCGGCCTTCTTAAGCTTCGCGATGAGGGGTTGCACCGCGTTCCCATGCTTCGCGAGCCAGGCGCTCACGCCATCGGTTCGCGCGCGGAGCACGGCGCCGTCGGCGATGGGCGAACCGACCGCGAACGTGTTCGTGACGACGACCTCATGCCCGTGGATTGCGAAGAGCGAGTCGCTGACGATATCGCGGCGATGGTCGCGGTCGATGGCGATCGATACGGCATCCGTATCGTCAAGGTGGGTCACCTTGCGCACGACGCCGATCGTCTTTCCATCCGCGACGACCGGATCGCCCTGGCGCAATGCGCCGGCGCGGTCGAAAACGACCGTGGCCCTGACCTCGCCGCGATGGACCAGCGCTCTGGCGCCGAACCACACCAAGGCGACGATGACCACCAATACCAACAGTTTTCGCATCATCGTTGCCATAGGAACTCGCGATTGACGATTCGCATTCTGCATTCGTAGTTTTTTGTGCTAAAAAACGCCCTGCATTCCCCGACTCCTGTGCGGGGAACCCAGGAGGAGATACCGATGTCGGTAGAGGATCGCGTCAAATCAATCATCGTCGAGCAACTCGGCGTCGATGCCGACGAAGTGAACCCGGAAGCGTCGTTTGTCGAGGACCTTGGAGCGGACTCGCTCGATACCGTCGAGCTGATCATGGCGTTCGAGGAGGAGTTCGGCGTCGAGATCTCCGACGACGAGGCCGAGAAGATCAAGAAGGTCAAGGACGCCGTCGAGTACATCGACAAGCGCGCCAAAGCTTCGTAGCCCTATCCGGCACGGGTCTGCCCGGCCCGTGCCATCCCGGGAATGATCCACGGATCTCCCGTGTCCCTACCCTTGCAGATTCGCGAATACGCATGAGCAAACGCCGCGTCGTTGTCACCGGAATTGGAATGGTCTCGCCCCTCGGCGTCGGCAACGAGCCGACGTGGAACGGGCTCGTGGAAGGACGCTCGGGCATCGGCCGGATCACGAAATTCGATCCGAGCGCGTTCACCTGCCAGATCGCGGGCGAGGTCCGCGGCTTCGACCCCGAGCAGTGGATGGAAAAGAAGGAGGTCAAGAAGTCCGACACCTTCATCCATTACGCGATGGCCGCGGCTGAAATGGCCGTGAAGGACGCCTCGCTCGACTTCCCGAACTGCAACGGCGAGCGCTTCGGCGTCATCGTCGGCTCCGGCATCGGCGGCCTTCCTCTGATCGAGGAGATGCACAGCAAGATGCTGGAGCGCGGTCCCAGCCGCATATCGCCATTCTTCATCCCCGGCCTCATCGTCAATCTTGCAGCGGGTCAGATCTCGATCCGCTACGGATGCCAGGGACCGAGCTCGGCACCGGCTACGGCATGCGCGACCGGCGCGCACGCCATCGGCGATGCCTTCAAAGTCATCCAGCGCGATGACGCCGACATCATGTTTGCGGGCGGCAGCGAGGCGGTGATCTGCCGGCTCGCGGTTGGCGGTTTTGGCGCGATGCGCGCGCTATCGCTGCGCAACGATGAACCGGAGCGCGCCTCGCGTCCCTGGGATCTGAATCGCGACGGCTTCGTCATCGGCGAAGGCGCGGGCATCCTCGTGCTCGAAGAGATCGAGCACGCGAAGAACCGCGGCGCGACGATCTACTGCGAGATCACCGGCTACGGCATGTCGAGCGACGCGCATCACATCACGTCGCCCGCCGAGGATGGCGGAGGGATGATTCGGGTGATGAAGAGCGCGCTGAAGGATGCGCAGTTGAATCCGTCCGATGTCGACTACATCAACGCCCACGGTACCTCGACGTCGGTCGGCGACATGACGGAGACGCTTGCCATCAAGGGCGTGTTCGGTGCCGATGCATACAAAGTCGCGATCAGCTCTACGAAGTCGATGACCGGTCATCTCCTCGGCGCCGCCGGAGGGCTGGAAGCTGCCGTGGCCGCGATGACGATCAAGACCAACGTCATCCCGCCGACGATCAACTACGAAACGCCCGATCCTGCCTGCGATCTCGACTACGTTCCCAACACGGCGCGCGAGCAGAAATTGACGCATGTGATGTCGAACTCCTTCGGCTTCGGCGGCACGAACGCGACGCTGATCTTTAGTCGTCTATCCTGAGTTGATCGCGGCGCAAAGACTTCTCACGCGAAGCCGCGAAGATCACGAAGGAGAGCATCCAAAACCTTAGACCTTCGCGTCTTCGCGGCTTCGCGTGAGAAACTCATTTGATCGACGACACTTTTACACCCGCCTGGTTCCTTCGAGGACCACACGCGCAGACGATCTGGGGCCGCATGACCCGCAGGCGCCGGCTCGTGAAGCTCCGGCGCGAGACGCTCACAACGCCCGACGGCGATGAGCTGATCCTTGATCATCTCGACGATCATCTCGACGCGCCGGCTCGCAATGACAACTTCCGTTTCGTCCTGCTGCACGGACTGGAAGGAAGCGCGAACTCGGTCTACATGCAGGGAATGTTGTCAGTCATCGCCCGGCTCGGCTTCGCTGCAACCGCCGTGAATTTCCGCTCCTGCGCGCGCGATCCGAAACGCTTCGGCACCACCCTCCCCAACCGGCGCCCGCGGCTCTACCACTCCGGCGAGACGACCGACTTCGACTTCGTCGTTCGCACGTTGCGCGCGCGCGAGCCGCACGTTGCTCTCCTCGCCGCCGGCGCCTCCCTCGGCGGCAACGTCCTGCTGAAATGGCTCGGCGAACATCCCGGACAGACCGATGTCATCGCCGCGGCGACCATGTCCGTTCCGTACGACCTCGGCGCCGGGTCGCAGCATCTCGAAATCGGATTCCTGCCTCGGTTTTACGTCACGCGCTTTCTGGTGACGCTCCGGAAGAAAGCGCAGCAGATGGCGGCACACTTCCCCGAGGTCGGCAGCCGTCTCGATCTTGATGCCGTCGCGCGCGCGAAGACGTTCCGCGAATTCGACGATGCCGCCAACGGCCCGATTCACGGGTTCACCGGCGCGGACGATTACTACAACCGCGCCAGTTCCATCCACTTTCTCAGCGCCATCACCACGCCGACGCTTTGCATCAGCGCTGCCGATGATCCGTTTCTGCCTGCCGAGGTGCTGGAGAGGGCCAAGGCGATCGCGTCGGAGACGGTGGAGTTTCGTATCACGACGAACGGCGGGCACACAGGTTTCGTCGCCGGTGCGTGGCCGTGGCAATGCGAATACTGGGCGGAAGAGGTACTCATCCAGTGGCTGGCTGGGCACACCAAATGACGGCGAATACAAACGTGCGACGCGATCTCCTCGTCCGCCTTGCGGCTGCGGTCTGGGGCTTCGCAATCGCGATTTCGCTTCTGCCGCTCTGGCTCGGGCCTCCGTATCCGGGGCAGTTGCCAGGCTTCGCGAAGATGATCGGGTTCGACGCCCGGGCGCCGATGCGATTCGCGCTTGGGTTGATGCTCATCCCTCTGCTCTGGACGCTCGCATTGCGCCCGCTCCTCGCGCTGCTCGCGCGCGACGACACGCGCGACTGGGTGCGCAACGCCTTTGCGTCGGCCAGCGCCGGAATCCTCTGGTTCGTCATCATCGACCGCAATCTCGCCTGGGTACTGATCCTGCCAGCGATCGTTCTCGGCGTGTCAACGGCGCTGCGAAAGACTGACGCGCATTTCTCGCGACACGATCTGATCCTGCTGCCGGTTCTGGCGACGGTCTATCTGGCGCTGCTCGATCTCGTTCCCCGATCGGTGGAGCAGCTCTTCGTCATCGCGCTGACGATCGTTTTCCTCGTGCGCGTCGCAATCGTCCCGATCCGGCGCGCATCCGGCCTGGCGCCGTCGCTGTGCTTCGCGCTCGCGCCCCTCGGGCTCGCACTGCAGTCGAGCTTCAACGCGTACGACGTGCGGCATTCGCCCTGGGGACCGCTGATCCTGGCGATCGTCACGCCGTTGCTCCTGCGCGCATTCGTGAACGACACGACGGCGGTACGGTCGCGATTTCGCGCCGCGCTTCGCTACGTCATCTATCCCCTGGCTGCGTATGCATACCTGAGCGCGACCAGCCAGATCGCCGCCGAGGGGATGCCGCGGGCGGATCTGTTCGAGGACCAACAACACATGATGGCCGCGGCGGAGATGCTGCGCGGCGAAAAACCGTATCGCGACATCATCCCCGCCCATGGCCTCGGACAGGACGCATTGCTCGACTACGTGGCGCTGCGAACCGGACCGGTGACGCTCGGCCGCGCGCTGAAGTTTCGCGGCATCGTCTCGGGAACCATTGTCATCGCCCACTACGCGCTCGTCGCCGCGGTCACCGGCTCGCCCGAAGTCGGTCTGGCCTCGACCTTCCTGGCCATGCTCTTCGGGACCGCGGGCGGCTCGTTTCGTGTTCTCCCCGCCATCGCCACGCTGGCGTTTGTCGCGTACGCCATTCGCCGGCGCGACCCGCGCTGGCTGGCCGTGGCCGGCGCCGGCGCCGTGATCTGCATCCTCACCAGCCTCGAACAGGGTGCATACCTGCTGCTCGTTCTCGTCATCACCACGCTGCGCTTTCGCGGCGATCGGATCCGCGCGCTCAAGTTCACTGCAATCGGCGGGGGCGGCGCCGCAATCATCACCTTCATCACGATGGGGATTTACGGCATCGCCGTCGATTTCGTCCGCGTCACGATCTTCGAGATCGCCACTCTCGGATCCGCCTACACGTTGACGCCGTACGATGCGCCTCCCGCGTTGCAACGGATCAACATCCCCGAAGCGCTCGGCGCGCTGTTCGACAAATCCTCGTGGCAGTATGTGATGTGGCCGGTGATGATGCTGCTCGTCGTGCTGGTCGTGACGACGAAAACGACAGCGACGCCGCGACGCCGCGCGCATCGCGAGGCCTTCCTGATCGTGGCCATCTTCGGCGTCCTCACCGCAGTCTCATACGCCGAACGACATCATCTTCTCTGGCAGTTCGTGGCTGCGCCGCTGATGACGATCGCGATCTTCCGGCTCTTCCAAAGCCGCTTGCCGGTCCTTCGCGCCTTCGCGCCGGCGCTGCTCGTGGTCGTGCTGATGATCGCGCAACCGACGGCACACATCGCCATCGCCGGAGCGCTGCGCCATGCCCGCGGTCCGTTCGAGAGCGGCTGGCAGGAGCTCGCCCTGCCGCGCGCACAGGGAGCGCTTTCGAAAGCGACCGACGCCGTGGTCATCGACATCGTCGAACGCTACGCCGCTTCGCACCTCAAGCCGGGCGAGACGTGGTTCGACTTCACGAACCGCGGCAACCTCTACTTCCTCCTCGACCGCGACTGCCCCGTGCGGCAGCTCGAAGTGGCGTTCTACGAGACGGAAGAGCTGCAGCGCGAAGTGATCCGCCGCATCGAACAGAACCCCCGCATTCGCTTCGCGCTCCTCCCTCCCTATCCCAACGACAACACATCCGTCGACAACGTCGCCAACCGCGATCGCGCGCCACTGGTTTACGCGTACCTGCAGCAACACTTCACGCCCGATTACGAAGAGGGCGGCGTGATCTTCTGGCGAAGGAAATAGATCGCTTCTATCTGCGCCCATCTGCGTCATCTGCGGATAAAACCTGTCCGCAGATGACGCAGATGAACGCAGATAGAATAGAAGTTCATGACTGCGACCATTGAAACCGTAGCCCGAACACCGCTGCTCGCGCGGTTTGCATCATTCGTCGCGGAGCGGCATCCCCTCGCGCTACGGCCGGCCGTGACAGCCTTCGACATGATCGCTGGCAACACCATCGACGAGCGCAACCCCGCCGCCATCGATGCCTTGCGCGATCCACTCCGCCGCATCCTCGGGCAGACTCTTTCCGATTTCCTCTCGCCCGACGCCAGCGCCGCGCAGAAGCTCATGGGTGCCGTTCCCGAGTGCACGCCGGGCGTCAGTGTCGGTGAACGCCTCCACTACGCGGTCTCCGAAGTCGTCGATGCATGCGACGGCTTCCTGCGCCGCGAGGCCATCGCGGCATCGCTCACCGCCGATGAGAAGCGCGAGATCCTGCGCGGCATGATCCTGACGCGCGCCACCGACAACCGCCTCAAACAGTTCTTCACCGGCGGCGAGGTTCGCTACGGCTCCGGCACCTTCCAGGGCAAAGGCTTTCGCTCCCTCGGGCAGGAAGCGATCTACGCGGCGGCGATTCGACTGCGGCGCAGCGACGAATTCGCCTCAGCCGACGGCTGGAAAGGCGACGTCGTCTCCCCGATGATCCGCGACCTCGGCGTCGTCCTGGCAATGCACAACGACCCCTCCACCGTGCGCATGGTGCTCAGCGCGCAGATGGCCAAAGCCGGCCCGCCGATGAACGGAAAAGATCTGCACGTCGGCGACTGGTCTCGTGGCATTTTCCCCGCGATGGCCCCCCTCGGCTCACCAGCAGTCACGATCGCAGGAATCGCGTTTGCGTTGGGGTGGGAGTCCCAGAAGACGTCTTCAACGACTCACGACTCCCGAGTCGCTATCTCTTTCGTCGGCGAAGGAACCACATCCCTCGGCGAATGGCACGAAGCGATCAACGCCTGCGCGGCGCGGAAGCTGCCGGCGATTTTCTGCGTGCAGAACAACCAGACCGCCATCTCGACATCGCCGAGCGAACAATCCGCCGTCCGCGTCTTTGCCGACAAGGCCCTCGGCTACGGCATCCCCGCCATCACCATCGACGGCACCGATCCCGATGCGATCGCAGCGGCCTTCACGTGGGCAGTCGAGCGCGCCCGCGCAGGCAACGGCCCTGCGCTGATCGAGCTCGTGGCCATGCGCATGTGCGGCCACGCGCATCACGACGACATGCTCTACCTCGGCAAGGACCCACAGCAATCGTGGAGCTATCCGCCGCTCACGGAGAGTGGCTACGCCGACCACGAGCGGTACGAGTACTGGCGCAGCAAAGATCCGATCCCGTCCTACGCGGCAAAACTTCAGGCCGAGGGAATCATCGAAGCGGGAGATCTCGAACGCTTTCAGCGCGAGGCCGAGGCACTCGTCGAAGCCGAAGCACGCGCGGTCATCGAAGCGCCGTGGCCAGACCCGGAGCTGGCCGGCACCGGCGTGCTCGCAAACGAACCGCGGCGCCTCCACATCGAAGTGCTCGACGAAAGCTGGCGTCAGAGCGCGTCGAAGAACATCGGCCTGCCTCCGGTCGAGACCGCGCCGCCGTTCGATGCGAAAGGAAAAACGTTCCTCGAAGCGGTCATGCTCGGCGTCGGCGATGCACTGCGCGGCGATCCGCGCACGTTCGTCTATGGCGAAGATGTGGGTGGCAAGTACGGCAACGCTTTCCTCCTTCTCAAACCGCTGGTGAAAGACTTTGGCGATCGAATCGTGAACTCGATTCTTTCCGAGGGGGCGACGCTCGGCGTTTGCACCGGAGCGGCGCTGGCGGGAATGCGGCCGATCGGCGAGATCCAGTTCAACGACTTCGTCGCGAGCGGCTTCAATCAACTCGTCAACAACGCCGCGAAGATCCGCTACCGCTGGGGGGGATCGGTTCCGATGGTCGTGCGCATGCCGTGGGGAGGGCTGCGTCACGCCGGTCCGTACCATTCGCAGAACACGGAAGCATGGTTCTATCGGACGCCGGGACTGAAGATCGTCGCACCGTCGACGCCGCACGATGCACGCGCGCTCATGGCCAGCGCCGTCGCCGATCCCGATCCGGTTTTGTACTACGAGCACATCGCGCTGTATCGCGACCCGAGGGTCAAACAGGCGCTCGCGGATGAAGCGCCGTCGCCGCTTCCGATCGGCAAGGCCGCGCTGCGACGCGCCGGCAACGATCTGGCAATCATCTCGTACGGAGCTTACGTCCACATTGGCATGCGCGTCGCGGAGACGCTGGCGAAGGATGGGATCGAGTCGTCCGTGCTCGATCTGCGCTCGCTCGCACCGCTCGATCGCGAAGCGGTGCTCGCGGTCGCGCGGCATTGCAGCCGCGTCTTGATCATCCTCGAAGACACGCGCACCGGCTCGATCGGCGAGTCGCTCGCGGCGATCATTCAGGAGGAGGCGTTCGAATACCTCGACGCCCCCATCCGCATCCTCGGCGCCCTCGACACGCCCGTGCCATATTCGCCGCCGCTGGAGGATAGGTTCCTGGCGAGCGAGAAGGAGATCGAGCGGGCGGCGCGGTTGCTGGTGGGTTACTGAGGGTCGCCGCCGGCGTCAAGCTCCGCGCGCTCAACGTGATCCACGTCAGCGAGATCCTGTGGCCGGCCCGTCGCACGTTTGTTGGTGAGAAAGTCCTGCTTGCCGATCACCGGGTATGCGCCTCCAGCAAATGAGGCAGTTACGCGGTTTGGCCACGCATCCTCGAAAGTCAAACCCGTCAGCTCTGTCAGGATGTCGATCCGATACGGTGCGATTCCGATCTGGAATGTGATTCCTGGGGACGCGAAGTCCGACACCTCGAGATCCGAAAGCGGAGCACCGTACTTTGCGAGCGCGGCCCACACGCGCCGTGCGTTCTCCGCGGTTGGCCGAACCCAGATGTCGAGATCCTTCGTGGCTCGCGGGTCGCCATAGGCGGCGCGCGCATGAGCTCCGACGACCAGGAAGTCAGCGCCGTTGGCGGACAACTCGCGCAACATCTCGGCGAAATCCGGCGCGAACTGCAGCAGGGTCATGAAACTCCCAAGCCATCAAAGTCACGTGCCAGACGAGATCGATTCGCTCGCCTGCCGTCATCCGGCGCGTCTCTTCATCGATGAGCGGTTCCTCGCCCATTTTGTATTTCCTCACGGTAATTCCGGGTCGCGCCACGCCTCCGAATTATATCCCGCGATAGACCCGCTTGACCCACGCTGCATCCGCATCACTCAGCGCGCTTCCCACTGCTGACGCGGCATCGACCTGCTTCGGATTGCGCTGGCCGAGGAGGATGGTGGCGGTGGGATTGCCGGCGAGCAGCGCACCGGTGAGCGCGTGAAGCACGGGCTCGGGTTGATCGGCGAAACGGCGCGTCATCTGGTCCCGGGCATAGCGCATCCGGACCAGGAATTCGGGATCGCCAAACTCGGGGATGCCGCTGCGGAAATCGCCTTCGGGAAATGTCTGCGGCTCGTCGTACTTGCCAAGGAGCAGACCGTGTTTCAAGGGAGAGAAGAAGGCGACGCCGAGGTCGTGCTTCTCGACCCAGGCCTTGAGGCCGCTCGATTCGTAGTCGTCGTCGATGACGTTGCGATACGGCTGCACCACATCGGGATCGACGCGGTCGATGAACTTCATGATCTTCCGGCCATCCCAATCAGACAGTCCGATGAAGCGGATCTTTCCCTCATCGCGGAACTGGCGCATCGTGGCCAGCGCGTCATCGAAGTACTCATCGTTCGGACCGAAATCGCAGTGGTGAAAGTAGTAGAGATCGATGACGTCCGTCTGCAGATTGCGCAGCGATGCCTCGCACTGCTCACGCATGTACGACGGCTCGTACCAATGACTCCCCTCACGTTTCCGCCAACCAAACTTCGAAGCCACGAAGATCTCCTTCCGCGGCACTCCCTCCGCGAACGCCTCGCCGATCAGCTCCTCGGCGTGCCCTCGGCCGTAAGCATCGGCGGTATCCCAATGCGTGATGCCCTGCCGGTGCGCTTCCACCAGCGCGGCCTTCGCCAGGCGATCGTCATGACCACTCCAACCGACGGACGCGCCGTCTGAAGTACTGGGACCACCATGTCCCCATGTGCCGAGACTGATCGCCGGAACCTGAACGTTTGTGCGGCCAAATCGGATTGTTCGCATGTTGAGATTGTTTCACGCGAAGGCGCGAAGACGCGAAGGGAAGGCTCGGCTTGTCTCCTTCGCGTCTTCGCGTGAGATAGAGTCATTGCGCTCAAATGTTCTGCGTTTTCTGCCACGAACCTCGCGACGCTGGAGCGCTCATCTTCGAGGACGAGAAGCTCGCCGTGATCCTGCACAACGATTGGGCCGTCCGCGGCCACGCCATGATCGTCTGGAAGGAGCATGTGGAGAACGTAGCCGATCTGACTCCTGAAGAGTACGCGCACTTTGCCGCCGTCCATTATCGCGTCGAGAAGGCGCTCCTCGATGTGACCCGCGCCGATCGCGCCATTCTTCTCAAGCTCGGCATCGCCACACCGCACCTTCACCTGCACATCTATCCAGTCAGCGCCACTCTCGACCGCGCGCAGGTGATGGAGATCATCGACGGCAAGACAGTCGATCCGATGAGCGACGACCAACGGAAAGCGTTCATCGAGGAGCTGCGGAAGCGGCTCGCTTGACAAACACGGGCCGACTGAATGAGCATTCATTCAGCAATGGCCCGGCAAGCATCTACCGTCACCGCTCCTCCCGAAACCGCGCGCGGCACAACCAAGCGCGAGCGCATCCTCCGCGCCGCCATCGAAGTCTTCGCCCAGAACGGCTACTTCAACGCCAAGGTTTCCGAGATCGCGAAATCGGCCGGCGTCGCCGACGGCACGATCTACCTTTATTTCGATGGCAAAGAGGATCTGCTGGTCACGGTCTTCCGCGAGCACACGCGCAACTACCTGCAGTCGCTGGAGAAGGCGCTCGCGCACGTCCGCCGCCCCGAGGAACGGATCCGCATCGCCATCCGCCATCACCTCGAGACCCTAGGGCGCGACCGCCAACTGGCAATCGTCGCCCAGGTCGAGCTGCGCCACAGCCTCAAGTTCATGAGCCTCCTCTCGCAGCAGGAAGTGGCCGACTATCTCAACATGCTCCGCAAAATGATCGAGCACGGCCAGTCCGACGGCAGCTTCCGCCGCACGATCCACCCGCAGCTCGGCGCCAAAGCCGTCTTCGGCATCCTCGACGAGATGGTGACGTCATGGATCCTGTCCGAGAAGGATTACGACCTCGCTGCAAGCGCCGATGCGATCGCGGACTTGGTGTTGACGGGTTTGTTGTAGGGATGCGTCCCGAGCAACGTCAACTGTTTCGCCGTCTCCGGTCCCACAGCAAACCAATCGCAACGATCACCACCCACCAAATGAATACCGTCGCCGCTACGCCAACTGCATTAGGAGCCTTGAGCCACGACTTGAGCGCGAAGCCGGCAAAGAAGACGAAGTGGGCAGGGACGCCGAAGAGGAGCAAAACGCTGACCACCACCGCCGCCGCGACCGGCGCGAGCACGAACACGAAAATGGCGCGATAGAGAGGACGTTCACTCTTCGCCGGGCTCATAAGCGCGTCCTCTCTTGAACGGAATGTTCTCCATTTCCAGAACCTCGGCCACAAGGCGGACCAAAGACTCGTGCTTGAATTGATACCAGGCCTCGATCCGTCCGGTACCCTCGAGCACGGACCGGAACGCGCGAAAGGCGCCTCTGCCGTGGATTGCGTGCTCGAGACTTGACGACAGCGGTTCCGGCATTTCAAGTGCGAAGCGCTGCATGATTCGCCACTCGTTCATGTCGAGCTTTGATGGCAAACAAACCCAGTTTTTAGTTTCAGCGATGTCGCGGAGCTTCTGGAGATCTTCGCCCTCCCACGGCCACTCGAGCTCCTCTTCTTCTTCGAGCCCATCCTCGATGATGCCGAGATCGTGGTCGGGTACCGTGAGGAACTCTCCCGTTTCCCGATTCAGGTACAGGCTGGTCTCGTCCATCAGCGCATCAAGTTCTTCGGCGAGTCGGTCGATTGCGACGGGTATCGGCATGTCAGGGGCTAACGGGCTCGAGCCCGGGCGCCAATTCTAACGCACATGTCCGAGCGAAGTTCTACTGCGGCTTTCTCTCGTCTTTGGAGTGCTCGATCACCGTAGCGCGAGCCTGCAGCTTCCTCAAATCATTTTCCAACGCGGAAAGGCGGCTGCTGAGCGATCCGATGGCCTCCTTGTTAGCATTCGCTGCCTGAACATCGGAATTCAGCATATTGCGGATCGATCCCAGCTCCTTCGTCACCGCCTGTTGAAACTCCTGCATTTGCTTACGGGACAACTCCAAGGCATTGGCCTCCGGCCCAATCTTGTCAATCTTCATTGACAGGGTCTGGGTCAACTCGCCGGTCTTCGCAAGGTCCTGACGAATACTCGCCTGGTCGCTATTGATGGTCTTAAACATATTGTCATGCTGATCGACCACTCCCTGAAGCGTGGAAAGACGATCTCCAAGCCCGGACACAGACGCCAATTGCGGGGTTGCGCTGGCAACGAAGTCGGATACCTTCTGCGTTGTCTGCTGCAGGTTCGTAATGTCCTGTTTGAGAGTGTCGACTGCTGCGAGCCGAGGCTCGACGTTTGCGGAAATCTCGCGCGCAACGTTCTTCTGAATGAGCGGCTGCGTCTGGGCCATAACATTGTTCGTAATGCCCGCGCTGATATCGCCGCTTACGCGTTGCGTGACGATTGGCGTAACATCGGCAGCAACCTTCTGCGCCTCGGTGGGCGCCTTACTCAGCGCGTACGCGCCGATGGCGATCGGCACGAGCAGCAATGCGATGAAGGTTGAAAACACCCGTTTGCGGCGCTTGGTCTCGCGTGCCACAGCCTCTTGAACAGACTCGTCGTAAGGTGCAGTCGTCATGGAAGACCTCCTTCAAAACACATCAGACTTCAGGAATAGCCACAAGCCGCCAAACATGCTTATGCCACACGCGAATATGAGGGCGAGTTTCTCCATCGGAACACCCTCGAGCGTAGCGATGACCACGCCCGTGATCGTCACCAGCGCAACCACAGCGCCGGTGACGAGGACAAAGCGGTCTTTCCACTGATTGCGCTCGGACTGGCCGCTCCTCCAGGCCATTCCCGCGTCGGTGATCCACTTCCTCAAATCGCCGATCGCGGTGCGGATCATTTGCGGTGTGTCATGGAACCTGCGGATCCAGCTGCCGTCGCGAAAGGCGACCGCGCGCGCGATGAATGCCGCCTGACGCGGATCAGCATCCGGCCCCAGCGGATCTTTGACATAGCCCTTCAGCTCTTTCTTCTCCGTCTTCGCGTAGTCGTACTCCCACTCCACGATCGATGTCGCTCGCCCGGGATACTCGGAGCCGAACTTGTCTCCGAGAATGAGCAGAAAGATCTCCGAGCCCTGGAGCACCTTCCTGAGCCGCTGCTCCGGCGCCTCGGTTCCCGCCGACTCGGCTTCATAGATATAGGCATCGAGGCGGAGGTCCGGCAAAGACTCGATCTCTCGTTTCAGCAGATCGCGCTCATCGGCAAATTCGCTGGTCGAGCTGATGAAGACCCGCGGCATCATGATCGACATCGTTGACTCCCTCCTAGGAGTGTTCAGGCGAGTGGTTTCCCTACCCGTGGCGGCAGCGAACGGCGCCGGGTTGGCTGCAGGGTCATTCTCAGCAAGACTATGACTCCGGCCGGTCGCGGGGAACTTCGCGCAGGTACTCGTCGACGTCCAGGCCTCCAAGCGGCTTGATCATCACCCGCGAGGTGTGGGTCATACTGCCAAGCTGTTCGGGTACGCGCCGAACCTCCTCGTAGCCGGCTTTCTCCCAGAACCGTTCGGCGCGCGAGTTCCCCACCACGACACCCAGTCGCAGCCAGGACGCGCCTTCGTCCTTCGCCCACTTCTCGAGCCACGCGTACAACAGCCCGGCCGTGCCCGTGCCGTGGAGTGCCGTGGCGACGATGAAAAGGCTAATGTGCCATACGTGGGGTGACAACAGGCCGGCCATCACGGAGGCCATCGCCACCATCAGACCGCTGGAGTCTAAGAAGCCGAGGATGTACACCTTGGCGTATGGCACACTTGGATGTGGCCGTGACTCGAATTCCTGCGTGGCCTCATCGGGCCGAGGCGGAGCTCCGGTGACCGCCTGAAAGTACTCTGGATTGGCCACGAAGAAGGCCTGAAGGGCAGGCAGATCTTCCTCGGCCAACTCTACAGCTTCGTACACACCGGCTGCGAATAGCCGGCGTGGTGTCGGATTGGGGGCGTGCATGCGCTCTAACGGCTCTACGGTTCAGCGCCTTCGGCCCGCATGCGCAGAGCTCTCATACCGAAGTATATGAGACAGGGCCGAGGTCTGCTTCAACCGCTCAGTTGGACGCGGCCGCCGCGCACTGCTCCGCCTTTCAAACGGTGACGAACCCCTCCGGCCAGTTATCTTTGTCGACCGCATACTCGTCGATGTAGAAACCATCGACTTCTTCGTCGGCCGTTGGATCAATGAGCGACGGGCTTGACGAAAATCCCGGCTGATCGCGAAGTCGCTCAATAGCCGCAGCTGCCGTCGCTCGAGAGGAGTAGATGCCGATGATTTTCGAATCTTCGCTGCCGTCCGGAAGCGTGTTGAGGTGCTGCAGCAGGAAGACCTTCGTATTCATCAGAGCACCTGACGTCCAGAGCTGAGCGGCTTCGGCCCGCTCGATACTCGTGAATCCAGACTAGCAGAGTAACGGGCGAAGTCCCCTCCGAAAGTTAGACGGCCTTCGCGCGCAGGTGTGGCTCCGGCGGGACCCGTGAATACATGTAAAAGTCGCGAGGCGTGCCATGAGCGACGCGATAGTTGCGGAGCAGACCCTCGCGCGAGAATCCGCAACGTTCGAGTACTTTGATGGACGGATGGTTGGTGGTCATGACCACCGCCTGCACGCGCTGAAGTCCGAGCTCCGCGAATGACCACGGCAGCACAGCCTCGACCG
>Ga0307470_10000137_pt1 | contig 50018 bp, 41 predicted proteins | sample atmos_gasesAM3C__FD_204565 | JGI IMG/M metagenome (GOLD analysis project Ga0307470, IMG submission 204565) | Hardwood forest soil microbial communities from Morgan-Monroe State Forest, Indiana, United States - atmos_gasesAM3C_05 | ecosystem: Environmental > Terrestrial > Soil > Temperate forest... | reverse complement strand
CGGTCTATCCGATCGATATCGGCAATCATCCGGATTGGCCTTCGCATTTGCTGGCCGCGTTGCGCCGGCGGGTCGTCGCGTTGCCGATGGAAAGTTCGATCACGACCCAACAACGCGAGAATGCCCTCCGCATTTGCGAGAACGGCGATTGGCACAATCAGCAAACCGTTCTGTTGAAATTGACGTCGGGGACGACGGCTGCAGCGCGCGCCATTCGGTTCCGGAGCGAACAACTGCTCGCCGATTGCATCCAGATTTGCGACACGATGGGAATCGGCGCCGACGATTTGAACTTCGCGGTGATCCCGCTCTCGCATTCCTACGGGTTCAGCAATCTCGTCACTCCGTTGATCGTGCGCGGCGTCCCGATGGTGCTGAGTCGCGACCGAATGCCGCGCGCGGTCCTCGATGGTCTGGCGCGAACCGGCGCCACCGTTTTCCCGGGCATGCCGGTTTTCTACCAGGCGTTTTGTGAAATGGAGACGACGCCGGCGCTGCCGAAGTTGCGCCTGTGCATTTCGGCCGGCGCACCGATGCCGCTCGAAGTGGCGCGGAAATTCCGGGAGAAATTCGGCCAGACGATTCATTCGTTCTACGGCTCGTCGGAATGCGGCGGCATTTGTTACGATCGCGAAGCGCGATTGGAGGAAGCGGGTTTTGTCGGACCAGCGATGAACGGAGTCACGATCGATACGCTTGATCCAGACGCGCCGGCCAGCCGCATCCGCATTCGAAGTTTCGCCGCCGGCGACGGTTATTTTCCCGAGCCCGATGAGGAGAAACTTGGCGGCGGATTTTTTAGTCCCGACGATCTTCTAAGCACGAGCGCCGATGGTTTTCGCATCGTCGGCCGGGTTTCCGACGTCATCAATGTCGCAGGGAAAAAGGTGAATCCCGCGGAAGTGGAGGCCGAGCTGCTCCGCTTCGCCGGAGTGCGCGGGGCGGTCGTGTTCGGACGCGAATCCGCTTTGCGAAATGAAGAAGTGGCCGCGTGCGTCGCTGCCAATGGGGAGATTCGCGAAGCGGAGCTGCTGGATTTTTGCCGGCAACGCCTGAGCGGGTGGCAAGTGCCGAAGCGGATCTTTTTCGTCGAAGAAATCCCGGTCAACGAGCGCGGAAAAGTGAGCCGACGTGAACTCGCGCAACGATTTGCAAACAAATGATGCGCTCGGATGGGACGTTTATTTCGATTCAGGAGAAAGGGAAATCAATCATGCGAACAATCTTACTTTCTTTTATCGTCGCCATCGTTTTACTCGGCGGATTCACCAGTTGCTCGACAACGGTCAAGACCGACAGCGGCCACGGTGTAACGGCAGGCGTACATTAAGCAAGGAGGGGCGCTTTCCGAACCGCCCTCTTAAGACTTCGGCGGTTTGTAAACCGCCGCTCCTTGAAAAACTGCTTTCCATTTTCGCGAGAGCAGGCATCTGTCACTTAAGGCGTGGCGCGTGAGTGCCGAAGTGCGCAGACCCCCGCGCCGATTTCATTGTGAACGACGCTACGCCCAGCCATTCCGCTGACGAAACCGCCTTGACCGGTCGTGTTCTGGTTCTCGAACCGGACCTGGAGATGGCGGAGAAAATCCACGCGGCCCTGCATGAAGCGGCACCCGCCGCGGAAGTGGATGTCGCGCCCACAGTCGCCCAGGCTCACGGAATCGTCGTTAACGCGAAGCCCGATCTCTTTGTCCTCGACGCCGAAGCGGTCCCGGATCTTGGCCAGGAATTTCTTTACGATCTTCGCACGAGCCATCCGAACGCTCGCGCCATCGTTCTCACCGGGCACCTGGCCACTCATCGCGAACAGGCCGCCAGTCTCAGTGCGATTCATTTTTTGGAAAAACCGTTTCCGCACGGCGATTTCGTCGATCTGGTCCAGGCGCTTCTCTCGCCGTCCACCAGCGCCGACAGCGAAAAATTTCAGGGAACGCTCAGCGATCTTCATCTGGCCGACATCATTCAGCTCAAATGCATGAGCGGTTCTTCGGCTGCGCTGCAATTCAGCGGACCGAACGGCGAGAAGGCACGCGTTTATTTCGATGGCGGTCAGGTCCGGCATGCCACCGCGCCGGGCAAGGAAGGTGTGGCCGCGTTCAACGAAATCGTGAGCTGGAAGGGCGGGCAGATTTCCGAAGTGTCGGGTGCAGGCCCGGCGCCACGGACGATCCATGATGATTGGCAGATCTTGCTCATGGAAGCGGTCCGCAAAATGGACGAGACCCGCGACAAGCGGCCGGCGCCGTCGATGAAACGCAAATCGGCGACGCGCAAAGTTCTGGTCGTCGACGACAGCCTGATGCTGCTGAGTTTCGTGAAAGAAATTTTGTCGGAAGCGAACTACGAAGTGACGACAGTGGCCACGGCGGAGGATGGATTGAGCGCGGCCACGAATGATCCGCCCGACCTGATCCTGCTCGATTACATTTTGCCGGACATGAAAGGCGACGAGGTTTGCCGGCGGCTAAGCGATAACGCGGCAACGGCGAGCGTGCCGATCGTTTACATGTCGGGATTCGGAACGGACCTCCAGCCGGACCAGATGACCAGCCCGAGTGTGATAGGATCGTTGAACAAACCGTTCACATCTGATTTGCTAATGAAAACGGTGGAGAAATACATGCCCAACGATCCAAACGAACCGGCCGAACCTCAGAGCGAGTCCGTGGAAATGCAGCCGTCCGCTCCGGTGGAAGAGCCGGCCTGGACCGCGCCGGTTTGGCCGCAAGAAGAGACGACGGCGGCACCGTTTGAAGCGGACAAACCAATTTGGCCTGAGCCCGGCGATCAACCCGCAGCCGCTCCCGCGGAAACCGCGGAGATCGCATCCGCCGCCGGCGCCACGGGCGATGCCTGGTGGAGTGCGCCGGTAACCGCTTCCACCTGGGAATCGCAGCCGGCCAGCGCGCCGACTTCATTCCAATCCCCCGCCGACTCGGCCGCGACGGAAGAACGGATGCCTCTGAACGGAGCGTTCTTTTCCGGCGACACCAGTTTCTTTTCGCTCAACGGCGCGCTGCACACCATCGGCAAAGAAAAACTTACGGGCACGCTGCGCACCTACTGGAACAAGGCGAGCGTCGATCTGTTCGCGCGCGACGGCGCGATCATCCTCGTCACGACCCGCGATCCGGTCCTCTATTGTCCGGAAGCGCCGATCACGCTGGTAAACGTCGACGCGGAACAGACCGAGAAAGGCCGCGCGGAACAACGCGAGACCGGCTGTCCGCTTTTCCTCACTCTCGCGCGCGAAGGATTGATTCTCCACGAACCTGCGGTGCAACTCGTGCAGCATTACGGCCAGAAACTTTTTGCGCAGCTTTGGACGGCGAAAAAAGTCCGGTTCGTTTTCGAAACGAGCGAGACGCTGCCGGAATTCGCCAGCCAAGTTCCCGGCGAAGAAGACATCGATCACTGGATTCTCACGACCCTGCGTTGCATTCAATTTCAGGAACTCGGCGACCAGGAGATCGAATCGGGCTCGATCCCGGCCTATACCCGCGACGGTTACGAGCGCGTACAAAATCTCCGGCTCACCGTGGCGGAAGCGCAGTTCGCCTCACAGTTCAACGGTGTGCGCTCCGTCGCTCAGATCGCGAAGAATCTCCGGCTCGACATCAAGTTCGCGCGGCTCACCTTGTTCCGCTTTCTCGCGCTGGAGATCGTCGAATGCTGGCCGCCGGCCACGACCACGGCAAAGCCGGAGAAGCGCGGCTTCTTCCAGAAGTTCGGGTTTGGCGAGTAGCTCGCGGGCATCATCGTCGCGATGAAGAAGAAGGTCCTCGTTGTCGATATCGGCGGGACGCACGTGAAGCTGATGATCTCGCACCGCGACACCCGGAAATTCGATTCCGGGATGAAGCTCTCGCCAAAAGAACTCGTCTCTCAGATCAAAAAAACGGCAGCGGGCTGGAATTACAACGCAATCTCGATCGGCTTTCCTTCCGTGGTGAAAAAAGGCCTCGTCAAAAAAGACCCGAAGCATCTGGCGCCGGGCTGGGTCGACTGGGATTTCGGCAAGTCGTTAGGCAAACCGACTCGCGTCATCAACGACGCGGCGATGCAGGCCCTCGGCAGTTATCGCGGCGGCCGGATGCTTTTTCTTGGCTTGGGGACCGGCCTCGGCTCCGCGCTCGTCTGGGAAAAAAATCTTCTTCCGCTCGAGCTTGGCGATCTGCCTTATGAAGGCCGAATCATCGAAAAGTATCTCGGCAAAATCGGCTTCGATAACTTGGGGAAAAAGGAATGGATGCGTCACGTCCTCTTCTGCCTGAAGTACCTTAAACTTTCTTTCATTGCCGATTACATCGTGCTCGGCGGCGGTCTCGTGAAGGAATTCGACAGCCTTCCTGAAGGCGTCGAGCCCGGCGATAATCGCAACGTCTACCTCGGCGGCCTCCGCATGTGGGACACCGATCCCAAAACGCGCCGCCCGAAGTGGAACGTGATGTAGCGCCGACACTAGATGGTAACCCTCCGCGTATTCGACAGTGCCCTCAAAGCGGGGCTGGCCAAATCGCTCCTGGAAGATCGCGGGATCGAATGTGCTCTCGCAGACGAAGCTTCACATGATCTAAGCGGCGCGGCCGTCGCGGTTCCAGTCCGTCTCCTTGTAAAAGAAGAACAGGCGCAGGAAGCGTTGCGCATTCTCGATAATCCAGGTCCCGGATTGCCGGACGATTTTGATCCCGGCGCGAATCCGGAAGAATCCGGGCCGGAGATTCGGTCCGATGTCGCGACCCAATTGGACCAGCTCCGGAAAACCGTTCGCCGGCTTATCGTCCTCTCGACGGTGCTTTTCTTTCTTCTCTGGTGCTTCGTCGCCTATCTGCTGACCGACCGACCGAATTATGCCAGTCGACTCTGGCTCGCGATTACAACAGCGTCGCGACATTCGGACTTTGAGAAAGCCACGCGTCTGGCTGAAACCGCAGTGAAACGATATCCACGCGAATATTGGTCGCACGAATGGCTGGCCGATGTTGAGTTCCGCGCGAACAACCTGAAAGGCGCGGAGATCGAATATCAACGCGCCTACGACTTGTTGCCCAACCAGGAAATCCAGAAGCGCTTGCAAGAGATTCGCATTCGAACGGCGGCGCAGCCCTCGCCTTCACCTTCGGCAAGCGGAACGCCGAGTCGATGAAAGAGCGGCGGCGTTACAGCAGCTTTAACTTCGTCAGGTCCTGCGAATCGACGATGCCGACGGGCGCCTGGTGATCGTCTACCACGACGAGATCGTCGATGCGATGGCGCTCGAGAAGGTTCAAGACTTCCACGGCGAGTTTGTCCTGATGAACGGTGACGGGATTCAGCGTCATCAGATCGCCGACGAGGCGATCGGCAATTTTGTTGTCGGATTGGAAATGGCGGACGAAATCGCCGTGCGTGAAAATGCCGAGGAGCTGGCCTTCTTCATCGGCGACAACCGCGGCGCCGGCCCGGACTTCAGTCATGGTTTTTAAAACGTCGCGGATTGTCGCGTCGGGCGCGACCATGGCGAGCGCGTGACGTGGCCGCATGATCTGGTGAACGCGCAAGAGCAGACTGCGCCCGATCATTCCCGCGGGATGAAAGCGGGCGAAATCTTCTTTTTGAAAACCGCGCGCCTCGAGGAGCACCATCGCGAGCGCGTCCCCAAGCGCGAGCATGACCGTCGTGCTCGAAGTCGGCGCTAGGTTTAACGGGCAGGCTTCCTGTTCGATGTTTACGTCGAGAACGACGTGCGAATTCTTCGCCAGGATCGAATTCATGTCGCCGCAAATCGCGATGATCTGGACTTGGAACCGCGCGATCGCCGGCAAGACGCGCAGCAGTTCCTCCGTCTCGCCGCTCGCACTGAACGCCAGGATCACGTCACCGTCCGCGACCATTCCCAGATCGCCATGCAAGGCGTCGAGCGAATCGAGCACCACCGCCGGCGAACCGGTGCTGGTCAACGTCGAGGCGATCTTTCGGCCGATGTGGCCTGACTTGCCTACGCCCACCACGACAATTTTGTTGCGCGCTTCCAGGCAATCCTTCATTAGCGCGACCGCGCGCGAAAAATCATCGTCGAGCCGTTCGCGCAGACGTTGCAGCTCGACAATCTCAATGTCGAGAACGCGCCGTGCCTTTTCCAGGTAATCCATCGCGCCTTGATTGTGCGCCGAGGGGCCCGGGATGACAATTACTTGCTTTTCCGCAACCAACCTGATTGAACTGGCGTTCCATCCTTATGAAAACGTGCCTGCTCGTCCTTTGTCTGATCGCGACCGCCGCCACCTCGGTCTACGCCGAAACTTATCGCGCACCGGTCATTCGGCAGCGCCAGAAACAGCAGCCGAAGGAACGCAAGCCGCCGCCATTGGCGCCAGTGCCGGTCGACGGCGTGATTCCGCGCGCCGTTCGTGGCGGCAATCTTCTCCAAATGTTTAATCCGAAAGCGCCCGCCAAATACGGCACCTCGCAGGACGCCGTCGTTTTCGACCCCGCGCCCATGAATCAGCCGATCGCTCAGAACGGCCAGACGGATGCCGGCAAATGGAAGGGCATTAAGTTTTTCGTGTTTCGGTTTTGACGGAAGCCGTCGACGGGTCGCCGCGGCCGGTGGTCGCGTGTTATTGCGCGACCTTTCTCAAGCCGGAGATGCTCCACATCTACCGGCAGATCACTTCGCTGAAGCGAGTCGAGCCTTTCGTGATCGCGCAAAAGCGCGAAGAAGTGGAGCGCTATCCGTTCGAGAAAATCGCGATCGTCGGGAAACCGGCGACGCATTTGGTTCGCCGATTCTGGTTCAAACAAATGCAAGAAGCGCCCTGGCAAATTTCGCCGGGTGAAGTCGAGAAGCTCAAGGCTGTTCTCGGCGAAGTGAAGGCCGAGCTGCTTCACATTTATTTCGGACACATTGCCGTGCACTTGCTGCCGTTGATTCAGGCGTGGGCGAAACCCTCGGTCGTTTCATTTCATGGCGCGGATGTGATGGTCGACCTGGACAAGCCGGCTTACCGCGCGGCGACGCGACAAATGCTCGAGGCCGTGCGGCTCGTCCTCGTCCGGTCAGAGTCGTTAGGCCGGGCGCTCATCAATCTCGGTTGCCCGGCGGGAAAAATCCGGCTCCAGCACACCGGAATACCCGTCGACGAAATTCCGTTTCGTCCGCGCGAGTGGCCAGCAGACGGCGCGTGGAAATTCGTCCAAGCCTGCCGGCTCATTGACAAGAAAGGGTTGCGGGTCAGTCTGCGTGCCTTCGCGAAATTCGCCGCGCGTCATCCGGGATCGACGTTCACGATCGCGGGCGAAGGCCCGTTGCGAAATGAGCTCGGGCAGCTCGCGGCCGAGCTCGGACTCGCGGACAAAGTTTTCTTTCCCGGATTTATTTCGCAGACGCAACTGCGCGAGCTCTTTTATCAGTCGCACATTTTCCTTCATCCCAGCGAAGTGGGCGGCGATGGGAATCAGGAAGGCGTCCCCAATTCCATGCTCGAAGCGATGGCGAGCGGCCTGCCCGTGTTCGCCACCGAGCACGGCGGAATTCCGGAGGCGATCGAGAATGGGCGAAGTGGAATTCTGGTGAACGAGCGCGACGAGGAAGCGCTCGCCCTCGCGTTGCTGGAGCGAACCGCAAACCCCGAAGGACTCGCGGCGATTGCCCGCAACGGCGCCGAAGTCGTGCGCAAACATTTCGAGCAGCATGGCCAGACCCGCCAGCTCGAGGATTACTACGTCGAGGCAATCCAGACAAAGTAGCCGGCAGCGAAACTTGCGCGGGCGATGGGATTGCGGTTGAATTAGTTAATGATACGCCCAGTCAAGGTGGAGGCGTTGCCGCATTACCAACTTCACGTTGTTTATTCGGACGGAGTTGATGGAACAATTGACCTTTCTCGGGATGTTGGAAATGGAGTGTTCACGCCTCTCGTTGATCCCGCCGTGTTCGCTATCGTTCACCTCGGGAAGCACGGACAGATTGCTTGGTCGGACGAAATCGAGATTTGTCCGGATGCAGTTTACCTGGAAATAACAGGCAAACGGGCGGCCGAGGCGGCGCATGCCTGAAGTCAGCCGATTTTACGGAATCGTTGTTCGGTTTTATTATCGCGATCATCCGCCTCATCATTTCCATGCTATCTATGGCGAACACGAGGCGTTGATCGAGATCGAGAGCGGCGCCATTTATCTAGGCTCATTACCCAGGACGGCTTTTGATCTTGTGAATGCGTGGCGCGCGCTTCACCTCGCCGAATTGCGCGAAAATTGGGATCGGGCGCGTCAGCAATTGCCCCTTCTCCCAATCGCTCCTCTGGAATAGAGCGGCGTAGCGCTTGAAGAGACAATGAAGAACCGGCGCGCGCCTTTCTATCTGAAAAAGTCTGCCAGAAGTCTTGCGATAACATCGAATCCAAGGACGTTCGTCGCTGCTGGAACTATCGCCGCGACACGTGTCCGATAAAAATCCGCGTCTGTAAGCAAGCGCTGCGCGACTTGTTCCAGCTCCGTGATCGAGCGCGAGCCTCCGCACGTTTCCGGAAACGCCACTCGATCGATCGCGCCGTTTCCGCCGACACATGGAATGCGGCAGAGCAAGGCATCGCCCGCGACCTGCCCGGGAACGAAACTCGTATCGAGTTGCAGCACGATTTTGTGTCGCGCCATTTCTCGCAGGTAATCGGGATACGCCAGCTTCTTGTTGAGCACGCGCAGCTTCCCGGTGCCGAATCCAATCTCCGAAAGAAGCCGCGCGCCTCTTCGGCCGTCGTAATCGAAGACCGTCACCGACTCGCCGGTGCTCTCGCTCAATCGCCGCGCCACCATCAAAGCGGCGAGATGATTTCGCGACGGCACGTTCCATTCGCGGGTTCCGATGAAAATGCCGGCACGCCGTTCCGTGGGCCGGGAAAAATCCCAGCGCGGATCGTCGATCGGATAGGGCGTGGGAATAAACGCGACGCCCTCCGGCCCTCGCACCACGCGAAATAAATCCGCGGCTTCCGGCGTCGGCGCGAGACACGCGTTCGCTTTTTTCACGAGGCGAACGAAACGCGCGAGCCACGCCGAGTTCTGCAGCTGATCCGCGATTTGATGAAGGCCAGTCTCCTTCAACGATACCGCGACGAAAATGCCGGCGGCCTGCAGAGCGTCCACCGCGCGCTCGGACGCGCCGAAATCGCCGCGCAACAAAACCAAAACCGGCGTCTTCTGTTCGAGCGCGCTTTTAGTTTCGCGCTGGAAACTTCCGCGACTGCACGCCGCGTAGGCATGAAAGTTTGTTGGCGGATGCGGCAACGCGCTTTCGCCGGCGCCGTCCGGAAATTCCTGCGCTTCATCGCGACCGCCCGGGTTGAGGACCGTCAGGCGAAAGTGAGCCGGGGCTTTTGCCTGCATTGTTATTCGTCAGGTGTTGAAGCCGGCGGAGGCGTCGGGCGCAGGATCGAATCCTCAGGAATCTCGTCGCTCGGATGGACCGCTTCGGCCCGACGAATTTCCTTTTGCGGCGAAGGCGTGGGCGTCACTGGTTCGGCGCGCAAAACCGGTTTGGTTTCCTCCGGCTCGACGCGTTCGGCTTTCAACACCGGTTTCTCGGTGGGCGATTCCACCGCTTCGGCCTTCATGACCGGCTTCGTCGGATCGGGTAATTTTGTCGGCTGTTCCGCGCTCGGCGATTTCTCCGGCTCAGGTGTCTCCACCGGCTTCGGTTTTACCGTGGAATGGACCGCGTTGTAAGGATCGTTCTCCGCCATCAGCACCGGGCCTTTCGGAGGAATCGGCTGGACTTGTTTCGGATCGACAGCGAGCGAGGCGCGCGGAAAACCTGACGCCGGCAAATCGCGAACGAGGCGGGAGCGAATTTCGCCATGGACGTTGCACGGCTCCGTCGGCATTTGGGTGGAAGTCGCCAGCTCGATATAGGTCGTCCGCTTTTTAACAGTGTCGCCATTCGCCGTCTTGACCGTGTCGTAACATTTGTCGGTCGCGAGCAATCCCGAGCGAAGACAAATTTCCGCTTTCTGGATTCCTTTCGGCTCCGGAACTTCTTTCGCCGGATAACGCTCGTTCGCCACGTTCATTACATCCACCCAGATCGGCAACGCGATCTCGCCTCCGAACGCGCCGCGAAAAATCCTCTGCGGCTTATCGAACCCGGCCCAGACCGCGCAGGTGATCCCGTTGTCGTATCCCGCAAAAAGCGCGTCGGTAAAATCGTAGGCCGTCCCGGTTTTTCCCGCTGCCGGAAATTTTTGAAGGCCGAATTTTTCCCGGGCCTCATGACCGGTCCCTGAGATGAGCGCATCGACGAGACACGAATGCACTTCGTAAGCCGTCTCCGGTTTGATGACCGTCTGCCGCGCGGCGTTCTTCGGCGCTTCCCAAACCACGGTGCCATCCTTTTCCTCGATCCGATCGAGAATGTGCGGCGCTGCCGGCCGCCAGCCGCCATTGGGAAAGATCGTGTAGGCGAGCGCGAGCTCAGCGAGCGTGATTTCGCTGCTCCCGAGAAACGTCGCCGGAAACGGACGCAGCGGCGATTTGATTCCCGCCGCTTTGCAGAGTTGCAGAACGGGATCGACGCCCACTGTCATTCCGATGCGGACCGTGGCGCCGTTCTTCGATTTCGCCAGCGCCTGTCGCGCCGTGATCGGTCCCTCGTAACGATTATCTTCCGTCTCCGGTCCCCATTCGCCGAGAATCCCAGTCGTTCCTCCGATCATCACCGCGCGGTTATCGAGCGCCGAATCCTCCACGAGCGAACCGGGAAACAAACCATTCTCGAACGCCGCCGCGTAAACGAACGGCTTCATCGCGGTGCCGGCAGGACGCCGCGCCTGCAGCGCGCGATCAAATTGGTTGTGCTCGAAATCCCGCCCGCCAACGAGGACGAGAATTCCCGCCGTCTGATTATCGAGCGCGATCAACGCGCCCTGTAAATAATCCGGCGCCACGGCCTGGTTCGGCACCGCGAGTTGTTTCGCGCTCTTGAAACGGTTCGCGTAAGTTTCGTAGGTCGTGTGATTGTAACCCGAATGCTGCTCCGCTTCGGCGAGATGTTTCCGAAGTGATTCTTCCCCCACCCGCTGCATCTCGGCATCGATCGTCGTGTGGATCCGGTAACCTTCGTTCATCGCGCGGTCCCACCCGACGGCCGCGATGACCTGTTGCCGGATGTAATCGACCGCGTAGGTCTGGCCTTGGGCGCTCTGCCGGCTGCCGATCGCGATGTCTTCCGCTTGCGCCGTCTCGCAACGTTCGCGCGAGATGAATCCCAGATCGCGCATCCGCGCCAGGGCGAGATTGCGCACATCGCGCGATCCGTTCTTGTCCGTCCACGGCGACAGCCGGTTCGGGCTCTTGATCAAACCGGCGAGCGTCGCGCATTCCGACAGCGTCATGTCGCGCGCCGGTTTCCCGAAATAACCGCGCGACGCCGCTTCGGCTCCATAGAGCCCGCCGCCGAAATAAATCCGATTCAAATACAACTCCATGATCTTTTGTTTTCCGAACCGTTCCTCGATCCGCTTCGAGAGCAGGACCTCGAGGAGCTTGCGGCGAAACGTTCGTTCCTTGAGCGCGAAACTATTGCGCGCGAGCTGTTGCGTAATGGTGCTCGCGCCCTGCCGCACATGGCCGGACGTGAAATTCTTCAGGGCCGCGCGCACGATGCCCGAGAGATCGTAGCCGCCGTGCTGGTAAAATTTATTGTCTTCGACCGCAACGACGGCGTTCACCAGGTCGCGCGGCAATTGATCGTACGGAACGGTCTCCCGGTTCTCGACGTAGATCTGGCCAAAGATTTTGTCGTTCCGATCGAGGATCACGCTGGCGGATTCCATCTGCTCGAGTTTGGAGAGATCGAACGACGCCGCTTCGACGCTGAGGACACTGACCAGATACCAGAAATAAACTCCGAACCCGACCAGCCCGACGAGGACGATCGCAATCGGGATGTAAAATCTCCGGCGCCGGTACCAGCGTGGTCGGTCGAAATATTCGACCGGCGTTTGCGGTAGATAGGAAACGGGCATGCGGGACGGAGGCGTGAATCTAAAGCGTTAAATAGTTAAATCGAAAAGATCGTCTCGTTCCTCCGCCGTTTTTAACGATGTAACGATTCAACGATTTGACGGTAAACATACGTATGCTCACGGGCGATCAAGCGCTGACCGAGTTCATCCGCCAGACGATCCGCGAACGAGGCCCGGTTTCCTTCGCCTGGTTCATGGAACAGGCGCTCTATCATCCGGAACTCGGTTACTACAGTTCCGGACGCTGCGCGATCGGGCGGCGCGGCGATTATTTTACCAACGTCAGCGTCGGCCCGCTTTTCGGGCGAATGCTCGCAGCGCAGTTCGCCGAAATGTGGGAACTCCTGGGACGGCCCGATGATTTTACGATCGTCGAACAAGGCGCGCACCACGGCGAATTTGCTCACGACGTCCTGACGGCAATGCAAGATTTTCCCGCGCCGCTGCGCTATTGCATTATCGAGCCGTTCCCGGTTTTGGAGGCGCGACAAAAAGAAACGCTGAGTGGATTCGCCGACAAAATAAGCTGGCGCAAATTCGTGAACGATCTGGAGCCGTTTTCCGGCGTCCACTTTTCCAATGAGTTGATCGACTCGATGCGGGTGCGACTAGTCCGCTACGAGAGCGGCGGCGACTGGCAGGAAAAATTCGTCGCGGATTCCGGCGACGGTTTTGCTTTCGTAACCATGCCGATCGCGGACGCAGAACTGCGCTCGCAGCTGCAAAAGGTTCCGCGAAACGACGACGGCATTTACGAAACCGAAGTGAACCTCGCGGCTTTGCAGTGGATCGAAGATATCGCCAACAAATTGAGGCACGGTTTCGTTCTGACCGTCGATTATGGATATCCGCGCCTGGAATTTTATGCGCCGGAGAGAACCGTCGGAACGTTGCAGTCGTTCGCGAAGCATCGCCGCGCGTCATCGCCGTTGAATGACGTTGGCCACGTCGATATCACTGCGCACGTCGATTGGACGAGCATTGCCGAAGGCGCCGAGCGGTCCGGATTGAATCTGATCGGATTCACCGATCAGCATCATTTCATTACTGGGTTGCTCGCGAAGTATTCGCCCGGTGAAAACGAACGGCGCGCTTTGCAGACTTTGCTTCATCCCGAATTCCTCGGAACGCGGTTTCAGTATCTCGGGCTCTCGAAGAATCTTCCGCCCGTTGCGCTCAGCGGATTTCGTTTTGCGCGTGAAGCTAAAACCGCACTGTGAATTGCGCGGCCAACATGTGCGTCACATCGCGAAGGCCATAATTATCGCGCTGTAAACTGTACTGAACTTTCAGCTGGGTGTGCGCGGTAAAACGATAAGTGGCCGCAAGGTCCGCGCGCCAAAGATCGCGGCCCCACGGCGCGGTGTTGCCATAACGGTCGGTCACGTCGCCGAAGAACTGCTGGTTCCATCGAATCGCGCCGAAAAATTGCGGCGTGAATTTGTATTTCGCCTCGAGGTAATAGGCGAACGTATCGCCGTCGCTGAAACCAGAGATCTCGAAACGGGCCTCGAAAAATTCCGCCCACAATTGCCAGTGATGCCAGGCGAAGCCGATGTCCTGTCCGAGGACGCGTTCGTGGTAATCACCGATGTCGCGCCCAATCGGCAGGGTCCGCATCGCTTCGGGCCGGAAATAGGCGCCGTCGCTCGCGGAAAATCCAAACGTCCACATCTCGTTAGGCCGAAAACCGAGCCGACCGCTGACGGTGGGATTGTCGAAATCCGTTTGCGTGATGGGCCACGATTCCGGCCGCGAAGAAAGTGACGCGTTCTTGACCTCGGCCGCGTAATCGAATTTTCCGATCCGTCCCGCGATCGAAAGGCCGGTCGCATAATTGGGTCCCCAGATCACGGGATTGTATTCGTATTTGTCCGAAGGGATTCCAACGCTCAGAGGGCTGTAGCGCGGCGCGGATTTATCTTCGATGGCGGTGATGTTTTCGTAGGGAAGCGGCGCGTTGATAAACGGATTTTCCCAGGAAAGATGGCGCGGCACCCAGTTGCCAACGACGGTGGAAAATTGGCCGGCTTGGAGATTGAACCGGCCGTCTTCCCACGGCGTGATGCGAACCGCGTATTCGTCCAGCCGAACCTGGGCGCCGTGATCTGTCGGATCGAAACCGCGATCGACGCGCGTTTGCGTGAAAACATAAACGGCCGGCCCGAGCTGGGCGTCGACGAACAAACTCAACCGCGGATCAAAAAGCGCGTCGCTCGTGGTCCGGATCAATCCCGGCGCCGACCCATCAAACGCATAGCCCTCGAGATCGAGCGTGCCGCTGACGCGGGCCCGGATGTTATTGTTAGAGTTCGCGAACGTGAGCGATTCATCGAGTCGATCCAGAAAATCCTGTCCGAATGCGGTCGAGACGGTGAAGCCGGCGATGAGAAACGCGCGACAGATTTTCATACGGGCCGCTCGCCATTAACGGCAAGATCGTGCGCGGGGCGGAAACGCACTTCGAATTCGGTCCATTCCACATCGGACGAAACAAGATTCAGATCACCGCCGTGGAGCCGGACGAGCTCGCGGGCGAGATTCAAGCCGATGCCATGGCCGGCAACCGTCTCGCCGTTGGCGCCGCGCGAGAACCGCTCGAAAATGTGGGGCTGCATCTCCGCCGGAATTGGCGGCCCGCTGTTCCCGACCGTCAGGTAAATCGAACCTTCTTCCTCGCGCGCGGTGACGTGAATGCGGCCGCCGGGGCGGTTGTACTTGCGCGCGTTCTCGAGGAGATTTTGCAGAACGAGCGAAGTGTAGCGCCGTTCGCCTGCGATGTAGAGCGTGGAAGGCAGATGCGCTTTCACGTCGAGACCCAGTGGATCGGGCAGCGCGTTCAGGTCGTCGAGCCATTCGTTGATGAGCTCGGTCAGATTGACCGCACCGAAATCGATCTTGAGCCGGCCGGCGTCCATCCGCGAAAGCAGCAGAAGATCGTCGATCACGCCGGTGAGACGATAGGTTTGGTGATGAAGCGCGGAAAGCTCATCGTAAATGTCCGGCGCGAGATTTTCCCGGCGCAATAGTTCCTCAATGCCGACCCGCAAAACCGTTACCGGCGTTTTGAGCTGGTGAGAAGCGTCCGCGGAAAAACGGGTGGAGCGTTGCAGTTCTTCGTGCGTCGAAGCCAGCGCCGCTTCGACTTTTTTCCGGCGCGCCCGGTTGACCTCGGAATCGATCGCCAGTTTCTCGACCGGTTGGGCGAGGCGATTCGCGATGAGATGGCTCGCGCCAAAACCGAGAAGCAAAAGGACGGCGCCGGCGATGAGGATTTGCCAGCGGAGCCGATTTTGAAGCGCGAACCACATTTGCAAGGGATGCACCGAAACTTCGTAGGCGGGAGGAAACGCCGATTCGGGATTGAGTAATTTATAAAAAAGCAGGTAGGGCTCGCCGCTGATATCGATCCGGGAACTGTGCTCCACCTTATCGGCGTCTCTGAGCAAACGCGTTATCTTCTGGTCGAGCACGTTCCGAGCGTCTTCCGGAAGGGCAGGCAAATGGAGCCAGTCGTTCAGCCAGATTCCGCTTCGCACATCGTTGGGACCGCGCTTCTCCACTACTTCCAACGGCTTGAAGCCGATGACCAATGCGGCGATCACTTCGCTGGTTTCCGAAGACGTGATCGGCAAGGCGATGATTTCGTCGATCGTTTCTTCCTCGGTACCTCGTCCACGAAGGAGGTAACCCACTTGCTGCGTTTTCGGCAACGGCTTCAGGGCAAGCTGCGATTCTTCCTCGGGGCCAAGCACGCCGACGTCGTCTGCATTCGGCGGCGGCAAGAGCGAACCGGTCCCATCGAGGAAGCGATAAAATCGCGCGTGCGGCAGGCGCGAAATTTCATCCGGCTGCGGATTACTTTCGTCCTGCATGATGTCGCGCAACTCATCCTTCGCGCTCGGATAAAGCAGGTCGAGCGCGTTGTCTTCCAGAGCGGCGTGGATGCGCGGTTTCGCCACGAGCGAGCGGCAGCGTTCCGCGAGGGCGGCGTAGCGCACTTCTTCCACGCGATGGAGCGCGGCCAGATCCGCCTGGAAATTTTGTTCGAGATCACGCTGGACGTCGGCATTCGCCCTTCGCTGCGCGAGGTAAAGGCCGCTCGCCGTCAGGCCCGCGACGACGAGCATCATCGCGATGGAAAGTTTCGCGCGAAAACTCGCTGCCGGAGATTTTTTTTGGTCGCTCAAACGATCACGGGAAATCGACGTGAAGAGTCGAGCCGCTGTTGAGATCCACCGCGTGTTCGTGGGTGGTGCGGCTATCGATCCAGGCTTTCAAGGTGTAATGGCCGGCCGGCAATCCGCTCAAGCGGAAGCGGCCGTTCTCGTCCGTCACCACGAAATGCGGCGTCGCCAGGACGAGAAGCAATCCGCGCATGTGTTCGTGAATGTCGCAGCGGAGCGTGACCAGGCCCGCGACGTCGAACACGACCGAGGGCACCGGTTTTTCATCGGGACGATACCGGCCGAGATCGAAGCGTTTCGCCGGCGAGTAGGAAAAAATGTTGTGGTAGGTGTCCTTCTCCAAATTCGGAAATTCCACTTTCGTTCCGACCTGGACCGCCAACAACGCCGGCACAAACGCCAGATCTTTTTGCGCCACTTGTTTCGTCGGTAAATTCGCCGGCTTCGAAAACGAACCCTCGAGATAAACCACCGCGAGGGGCGGATTCGTCCCGAGCACGCCACCGCTCGTCACGATCTCGTAGTGTTTGGCCATGACGGGCGCAGACTTTGTTTTCGGCAATTCGACCCGGCCTTCAATCGTCGCCTGCGCAAGAACAACCGTCGAAAACGCGACGAAAATACTCAAGGAAGCAACCAAAGAACGCACATTCATAAGATCGCGTTTGCCATTATCGCCGCGCTTGAAAGGAAAAGCCATCGCCGCCGAAGTAACGATTGGGCTTGCTTCGAATCTGCAAATCCCGTGAGCTCTTTCAGTTAGCAGCGTCTGCTCACTCAACCCCGGACCCTCAAACTCAAAATGAAACCAACTCGAACCTGTTTGTTATTCCTCAGCTCCCTCGTTCTTCTGCTGGCGCCATCCGCTCCCGCCAAAAGCGTTCGTCCACTCGGTGACTCCAAAGTCCTCACGCCCATCCCCGCAGTGCCCGGATACCCCGAGGGCATCGCCGTGCACGAGGGACTCGTTTATGTTTCCGGGCCCGCCGCGTTCGGCGTTCCCGGCAACTTTGTTCCGTCGCATACCAAGCGACTAACCTGATTTATTTGAATGTGAAACGGAGGTCCCCAATTTGGACACTGCCGTTTGGAGCGCTTGACATTTCAATTAAGAAGGCAGCTAATAATTCTTCAGTCGAATCAGTAAACCACCGAACCCCGAAAATAATATGGCCACCAAATCAAAAACCGGTTCCCAAAAACTCAGTGGCGAAGGCCGCGGCTTTTCGCCGGCGAAGCTCAGCGCTCTCGTCGACGTCCTAAAGAGGTACAAGCTCGACAAGAACATCATCATTAACGGCAAGCCGAACCCGGACTTCATCAAGGGACAATTCACCACGAAAGACTCCGCCGCTGTCCTCGCTGTTCTTCGCCGCGCTATTCAATTCAATGGCGTTAGTAAAGGAATCGTGATTCTGCCGAACGGCCAGCCGCCCGTCATCGATCGGTTCGACGTGCAGATTCGGGGTATCCAAGCCTGACGATTCGCCCCTCGGCCATGGCAGCGCCGACCGGGGCCTCGCGGATTTTTCAGGTTCATCCATTAAGGACCTGCAATCTCCGCTGCCTGCACTGCTATTCGGAATCGGCGCCTGCGCAGCAGGAACGGCTGCCCGCGGAGATTGTCTTTGAGGCGATCTCCGCCGCCGTCGCGGAAGGTTACGATGTCGTCGGTTTTTCCGGCGGCGAGCCGCTGCTTTACGAGCCCTTAGGTGAATTGCTCGCCGCAACCCGGGACTTGGGTGTCCGACTCTCAGTAACCACTAACGGGATGCTGTTGGATGAACGCCGCGTCGGTTGGTTGCGTGACGCCGGCAATTGTCTCGTCGCGATCAGTCTCGATGGTCAGCCGGAATCCCATAATCGCATGCGCGGCTCGTCTCGCGCCTTTGAGTCGATGCAAGACCGGCTCCCGCTCCTGCGCGAGGCCGGGGTTGCCTTCGGTTTCATCTTCACCCTCACGCAGTTTAATTGTAACGAATTGGAGTGGGTTGCGGATTTTGCCCGGAGGCAGGGCGCTAAACTCCTCCAGGTCCATGCGCTCGAAGTGGTCGGGCGGGCCGAAGAGTCCTTGTCCAACGGGGCGCCAGACGACCACGAGCTCGCCGTCGCTTTTGTCGAAGCCACCCGGCTCCAGGCCGAAGCCGGCGATGGGATCGTCATTCATTTCGATCTTCTCGATCGCGACTTCCTGGCCGAAAATCCCGCCGCTTTTTTTGCGACTCCCCGCCCGGCTGACGCTGCATCCCGGCCATTCGCCGAATCGATCTCGCCTCTCATCCTCGAGGCCGACGGAACCCTCGTCCCACTCGGCTACGGTTTTCCCCGAGCTTTTGCGCTGGGCAATGTGCGCAAAGCACCCATGTCGGAATTGATTCGCGATTGGCGAGCGACCCGCGAGATAGAGTTCCGCCGCGTTTGCCGCGGAATTTGGGAAGAAGCGCGCGAACCGGCCGAATGGCCTTTTATCAATTGGTATTCCGAAGTCCGCCAGCGCGCGACGAATTGGAAAATGCCCGAGGAAGCCGTGGGCAAATCCGGCCAACATCGCGTTCAACAACAAGACCCAAAGCCTGCTCGTAACAAACCACGCGAGTCTTACTAACCTTCCCGATCCTAGCCCGCTCTTCCGCGGTCTTCGACGTGTTCGTGAACGACAAAGCCGGCAAGTTATTCAAGAGCGACGACGACTAAGCGCGCCGGTGGATCGCGGCAGGCGTTCGCCGAGCTTGAAGGGTTCAGGTTAAAACATAGCGGCCGGCCTTCTTGGTTCCGATCCGTCGTACCAGCCCGGCTTTCATCAACGGACGCAAAAGATCCAGCGCGCCTTGCTTCGAGACGCCGACTGCATCCCAGATTTCCCGTGGCGTCAACGCCTTGTGTTCGCGCAGCAGATGAAGCAACTGTTCCTGTTTCGGGCGAAGCACCAGCTTTGATTTGCCGGCATGCGCGGTGAGTTTTTGAATCCGGCTCCAGACTCGTTCCAGGGTCACGCGCAATCCTTCGGCGCTATACTCGAGCCAGCTCGTCAGCGCCTCCTCGTCCCGTTGCGCCTTCTCCAGCGCGGCGTAATAGCGCGGGCGGTCCTCCCAATAAAATTCGTCGATCGAAAAGATGTGATGGTTATCGAAGCCGCGCTGATACAGTTCCCACAAGCTGAGCATGCGGCCGGTGCGCCCGTTGCCATCGGCAAAGGGGTGGATCGTTTCAAACTGATGATGGAGGATCGCCGAACTCAGAACCGGTGAAATCCCGGTCGCATCCCTGTTCCACCACGCCAGCAAATCCGACATCATTGGCTGCACTCGCTCCGGCGGTGGCGCGACATGGCTTCCCACCCGGACACGAATCGTTCGATACTGGCCGGCCTTGCCTTGATCCATCACCTCACCTGCCATGATGCGATGCAGCTTCAACACCCGGGCGTGGGTAATCGCGCCCGCCTTCGCGTTTTTTTCCACGAAGCGCAGCCCGGCAAAATAATTCGCTACTTCCCGGCGCGGACGCGGCGCCGTAGCCGGAATCTCCCGGCCTTCCTCGATCGCGCGCACCTGTTCCAGGGTGAGTGGGTTGCCTTCGATTGCAGTGGAAGAATGGGCGTTACGAATGCGCGTATCTTTTTGCAACGCCGGAATCCACGGCACCTGGACTGCCGCCGCCAGGATTCGTTCACGCAAGGCCGCGACCTGTTCCACCTGCGCCAGGAGCAAAGGCGTGATCGTATAAACAGGCTTGAAACTCATCGGCAGTTAGTCAAGCGTAAGTCAAGTTATTGGTCAAGTGCGGCGAGCCGGAGGAGGGCGGAGCTTTGCGCCGGACCTAAGGCGAGCCTGCCCCAACGGGATCGCATTTGGCAAGTCAAGCGATCTCTACGTCGCGCTCGCGGGTACGAGTAAGATTTCGGTGCTCCGCGCGAAACGCTCCTTCTTGAGCCATTTGAGCTACAGATGGCACAAAACAGTAGCTCAGCGGATGATCCCGTGACAATGGAAGCCGCTTAGCGCGACAAGCCCTTCCTGATTACTGGCTTGCGACCAAGCAAAGCTGCTCAGCTAAAGAATCAGTGCTTTGGCAAGAGATTTGGAGAGTCCACCAGCGGACAGCCGATAATTCAAAAGTCACATCCAAGAAACTCGCCATTCGCTCGCCATGCCTTTGACACGCCTTCAAAAAATTCCAGGCCTGCAGGAGTCATCCGTGCGTGCTCGCCAATGATTTCGAGCCCGACTTTCAAATGATTCATCAAAACTCTCGCCCTTTCTTCCGCTGTTGGAACACATAGCGGACCAAGGCGCGCGAATCCTACCGCTACTTGGAGAAAAACATAGATTCCCTCAAAAATGCCATGTATCGGCCTTGGATCCGGACGCCACGGCACGATAAATCGCTCAGCCGACTGTTCCGCTTCGAGTAGCGGCCAAATGTCGTTAATGTGACGTTGTTTAACGTGTGCTTTCTCGTGAAGTAGCATCTCAAACATTCGTAGTTCGTCGTGCGGCGTAACAAAAATCGCGCCCTGATGGCTCGAAACTGTGAATGCCTTAGCTCTCGTATCAGGTGCCATGGGGACTATGATCCTGAGTGTCGCCAAGAAATCGCCGAACTCTTCGCTCCAACTCCTCTTCATTAACCGAAATGGGGCCGCAAACATCGCGAAGTCAAAGTCATCTGGATAGCGCTCCCAATCGACTACCCCTTGAACAACTCCGGAAGTGCGCTGGTTGGTGCCACTCAACTTTACCTTTAAGGCAGGGTGAAAATTAGTCACCACTCCACGTTCCTCAATTGTCGGAAATCTTCTAAGAGTTCCAGCAAATGTCCCATTTCCTGTGCGAACCTCTTCACCTGCAATCAAAATCGCTGCCTGTGCGTTCAAGTGTTGCAAGAACTCGATCGGAACTTGTGTATAAATTGCTTTGTCGGATCTCCATCCCCATCTCAAATCTGGCGAGCAATATCTGGACTGCTCCAGCAATGCGACTTGTCCTGTTTCGAAATAGGGTTGGGGATGCTGTGGGTCGAAGACCAAACTCTCAAACTGATTCAGAAGAGCTACTTGTTCGGGTGAGACTTCGTCCCACACGGGCATCCGCACGACATTTTGATACCAAGATCGTGTTATTGGAGACCATCCGAGGTCGGCAATACGCTCGGGTTCGATCTCAAGAAATCCCTTTATGATAACCCGTGAGCGAGAGGGAATGGCTTGTTCAGAGATGTACGCAAGCACCTGCACTACCTTCTGTACCGCCTTGAGATTGGCGGCTTCGGCGAGCAATGTCGTCGGCTCTGGATCCCGCTGAGCCAGAATGAAGTCCTTGGGAGATAGCTTATATGGCTTCACGATGATCGAATTAGGTCACCACCGCTACGCGGCCGAACCAAGGTAAAGTCTTAGAGTAGAATAAGCATGCTGTACCAATCCGAAGAGTGCATCACAATAGATAGACGGATTTATGAATCCCTGCTGGATGTCACCGATGGTATCTGTGCTAAAACGGTGTGGCAAATAGCCCCCTCCGCAAGCGTCGTACGCCTTACATGAACGACACGTGTCACACACAGGCGCCTCCAATTGTTGCAAGAAAGAGACTATTGGGATTTGAAACAGTTCGTCGATATCGTTATCAAAAACATTTTTGTCCAGCTTAGTCATTCCTTCAATTGTCGATTTCAGAGCGTCTGTACCCTCATAGTCGCCGTTCGTCTCGATAACAAGAACGCCGACCGGTTTACCGCCGATATTATCAGAACTCAAGGGGTACTCACATACCGTTCTAATTATGTTCTCGAAATATCGAAAGCCGTGAGAATCGCTGTCGTAAAACCAGAGATCAAACAAACGGATCAACCAATCACGATATGACCACTTCCCTTCTCGGGGAGGATGAGCGTAATTCGCATGCGGTAAACTAATGTCGAGTCCAAAAACTCCGAGGCTCTTAAAATGAGTCCAATACTCGTCGGGGTCTAGGTCTAGGTCGACAACACCCATGACCGTGGAGAAAATGTCGTCTCCCCGAGGATGCGCTCGAAGTAAGTCAATTGAACGCAAAACGGCGTCGTAGGATCCCTTGCCGCCGTGCGTAAGCCGATGTTTGTCGTGAATCCACCTCGGGCCGTCCAGGCTGATTCCGATTCGCACGCCCTCATTCGCGAGGAACTCAATCCATTCGTCGTTGATCAAAACGCCGTTGGATTGGATATTGAAGCGCGGTATGATTTCCTCACCGAAAACATTTCGAACACAATCCAGCCACTCTTTCATTGCGGAAATCCCCAACAACAGGGGCTCGCCTCCATGAAGGATCATTTCAGCGTTCGTGCGATTGTGTACGCGCAAATGGCTCCGTATCCTTTTTGCCATCATTTCTGTTGTCTCTAAGCACATTCGCAGGGGTTGGTTTCGGTACGTCTTGTCTTGGAGATTGTACATGTAGCAGTAGTCGCAATTAAGATTGCACCGACTAGCCACCTTAATGACAAACGTTGTAAAAGGAACTACACGCATAGATGTACAGCACTTAGAGCCACGGTCGTGTGCTACCGTGCCTCTGGAGCAACATGCTCGGCTTCGACTATTCGAGACGTCCGAAAGAACCAGAACCAAACGTCCCGAACGTCGAAAACGTTGAGAACGTCGAGAAGTTCCTAGCGGCTTCGATTGGTGTTGCGCGCCGCTTCGCTTCTTCCAATGCAGCCTTAACAGCCTGATTGCGAACCTCGCGAATCGCCTCTTTATCGAGATCTAGATTCTGAAGCGAGATTGTGAACTTTGATGTCGCGGACACGTCTTTGCCAGGGGTATGATCGCTGAATGTTGCCTTATCGAATTGAGCCATATTGTTGATTGGGGTGTTTGATGGTGAAGGTTCCCCCCGGCTCCGCACTCACCAGTTTTGGGGTTAGTACCGAAAGATACCAGTGGGGAATTGTAGGGGATTAGAGCAAACCAAGTCTTGGCGAGCAAGCAAATAATTGTCGAATCGATAAAAAACTTCGAGCCTTACCAAGCGAGAGACTTGGTTAAGCGAACTAAATGGTTCACTAACAATGGAATGTAATGCATGTGGCTAGATTTGTACCGGGCCGTTCCTAACGTCCTGATTATTCAGGCGACGCGAGAAAGGGACGAAATTAGGCTGTGCTTTCGCAAGATTTCTGGCCGTATCTAAATAAGTTCGAGTTTTTGGAAGCCAGAACGTCCTGATTACTCCGTCCTGAGCGCGACCATCGGGTTCACCCGGGTGGCGCGACGCGCCGGCACAAAGCAGGAGATGGCGGCGACCAAAGTGAGCAGACCAGCGACGACGAGGTAAATCGTTGGATCGAGCGGCTTCACTTTGAAAAGGATGTTTTGGAGCGCGTTGGCGAGGAGGACGCCGAGTAAGAGCGCCGCTGCGCCGCCGCCGAGAAACAGGCCGATGGCCAGCTGCCACGCGCCTTGTTGCATGACCATCCGGAAAATCCGTTTCGCGTCGGCGCCGAGCGCCATCCGGATGCCGAATTCCTGCGTGCGCTGGTTCACCGAAAAACTCATCACGCCGTAAAGGCCGACCGCCGACAAGGCAAAGGCGACGGCGCCGAAGATCGTGAACAGATTCGCGGTCAGGCGATTCACGCCGAGGATTTCATCGTGTAATCGCGCCGGCGTTCCAGCGAAGTAGGTCGGCAAATTGGAATCGAGTTCCGCGATCGCCTTGCTCAGGACCGGGCCCATGTTTGCCGCGACTGCGCCCGCGCGCGGACGCACGACCATGGTGCAGAATTGCGCCGCTGGCGTCGCGGCCAGCAACGGCACATAAAATCCAATACCGTCGGACTGCGCGTTGAACGGTCCCTGCATCAGCATGTCGGGCGCAACGCCGACGATCGTGCGCCACGGCTCCTGCTTGACTGGATTGAAACGCCGCACCTGATGGCCAAGCGCACTCTGGTTGCCAAAATATTTATGCGCGAAACTCGCGTTCACGATCGCGACTGGCTGTTTCGCGTCGATATCTTCGATGGTGAAATCGCGGCCCTCGAGCATCTTTAGCCCGAGAGTCGTGAAGTAACCGTCCGAGACCGATTCGTTTTGGCCGCGCGGCCGGTCCTTGTCGGTCACGTAATTCTGGCCATCCACTTCGTATTGGCCGCCGCCGGCGAATGTCATCCGGAAGCGATCAGTCATCGCCGCACTTTCAAAAGCCGGGTTGCTCCGAAGCGATCGCAAAGCGCGGACGAAGAATTGATGCTTCGCGTCGTCGGTCGGGTAATCGCCTTCCATCAGGCCCATCCGCGCGCTGTAAACGGCATTCTCGTCGTAGCCGTAGTTCTGGGTTGTCTGGTTCCGAATCGATTTGATCTGCAACGTCGCCATGATGAGCAACGCGGCCGTCAATGCGATCTGGCCGATAACGAGAACACGCGTGATCACGTTGACGAGCCGACTGCTGTTTCCGCGACCGCCCTCCTTCATCATTTCGGCAGTGTTACCGCGCGCGCTCAAGAGCGCCGGCACAAATCCGGAAAGAAGGGTCGCGACGAGCACGATCGCCAGCGTGAAGATCAGCACTTTGCCGTCGATGGTGAATTGAACCCAATACGGCAGCGGAAACGGGAGCGCGTTCGTGGTGCGAACCAGAAGACGGACGGCCCATTCGGCGAAGATAATGCCGACGGCTCCGCCCATCGCCGCGAGCAGAAAACTTTCCGTCAACATCTGGCGAACCAAACGCCAGCGAGTGGCGCCGAGCGCGCCGCGGATCGCCAGCTCTTTGGCTCGCAAGGCGGCGCGGCCGAACTGCATGTTCATCACGTTCACGCAGGCGATCACCAGGACGAGCAGAACCGCGCCGAGCATGGCGTAAACCGTTCCGCGCAGTTGTGGACCGGTGAATGAATTCAGCAACGGCTGAACCCTCGCTGCGGTCAGGTGCTCGTTCGTCTTGGGATTGTCTTTCGCTATTCGTTTCGCGAGCCCGGAGAATTCGGCGTTCACCTGGTCGAGCGACACCTCATCTTTCAGGCGGCCGATCATCTGGGGGGCGGAATTATTCGAGCGCGGATCTTCGCGCGGAACAAACGGAAACTCATTGTAAAGCGGCACCCACAGTTCTTCCGCGATCGGGAACTTAAAGTTCTGCGGCATGACGCCGATGATGGTGGCGGCCTTGCCGTTAATTCGGACCGATTGGCCGACAATGTTCGGATCTCCGCCAAAATCGCGCTTCCAGATTTCGTAACCGAGGAGCGTTGTTTTCTCGGCGCCGGGTTTGTTGTCGTCCGCCGTGAAGTCGCGGCCCATGATCGGTGACACGCCGACGATCCGGAAAAAATTCTCGGTCACGTAAGCGCCGGTGTAACGCTGCGGGTTGTTCTTGTAGGTAACGTTGATGGTCGAGCCGTTGAGATAGCCCGCCACGAGCGCAAACGAATTCTGGCCCGCCTTTAAATCTTCGTAGTCGGCCGCCGTCGGGATAAAACCCTGCCCAAAATTGTTCTGCTGCGGCGTGGCCTGGGGATCGAGGATGCCGACGCTCACCAGTTGCTCCGGATGCGGGAAGGAAAATCCGCGCAGGACAAAGGCGTTGACGATCGTGAATTGGGTGGTCACGCCGGCGATGCCGAGCGCGAGGACGAGGACCGCAAGAAGACAAAAGGATTTTTCCTTGAAGAGGATCCGCAGACCGATGCGGACATCCTGGCTAAAGGTATCGAGGATCATATGGATGAGTTGGATTGGAGTTGACGCGGGGCGAAATTATTTACTCGGTGCGAAGCGCGACCATCGGGTTCACTCGAGTAGCGCGGCGAGCGGGAATGAAACAGGAAGCGGCGGCCACGAACGTGAGCAGACCGGAAACCAGAAGATAAATCGTGGGATCGAGCGGATTGACCTTGAACAAGATGTTTCTCAACGCCGCCGCAGCGACGACGCCGAGAAGCAGCGCGATGCCACCCACCCCAAGCACGAGACCGATCCCGAGTTGCCACGCGCCCTGGCGCATGACCATGCGCAAAATGCGGATCGCATCCGCGCCCAGCGCCATGCGGATGCCGAATTCCTGGGTGCGTTGATTGACGGAAAAGCTCATCACACCGTAGAGGCCGACTCCGGAAAGGATGAACGCAACGACGCCGAAGATGCTGAAAAGCGTAGCGATGACGCGGTTGCCGGAGAGAATGTCATTGTGAAAATGCGCGGGCGTTCCGGGAAAGTAGGTCGGCAGGTTTGAGTCAATCGCAGCAACGGCTTTGCTCAGGACCGGACCGAGCGTGTCAGCGCGCATACCTGCGCGTGGCCTAACGACTACTGTCGCAAACTGCGTCGCCGGCGAAGCGCCGAGCAGCGGCATGTAAAAGCCGGCCGCCTCGGTCTGCTGATCGAACGGCCCTTGCATCAACGTGTCGGGCACGACGCCAACGATGGTTCGCCACGGTTGTTCCTTGCCGGGATTGAAGATGCGTAGCTGATGTCCGATCGCGCTCTGGTTGCCCCAATGTTTGCGCGCGAAGCTCGCATTCACCAACGCGACCGGCTGCTTCGCGTCGCTGTCTTCGATGGTGAAATCGCGGCCCTCGCGAAGCTTGAGACCGAGCGTGGTGAAGTAGCCGTCGGAGACCGATTCGAAATTGCAGCGCGGCCGATCGCGATCCGTCAGATAATTTTGGCCGTCGACTTCATATTGACCGGCGGCCGCGAAGGTCATGCGGAAACGATCGGTCATCGCCGCCGCTTCGAATTGTGGATCGTTGCGCAATGCGCGGACCGCGCGGGTGAAGAAGTCGCGGCGCGAATCTTCGGTCGGATACGCCGCTTCCATCAAGGCGAGGCGCGCAGCGTAGAGGCTGTTCTCGTCGTAACCGTAGTCGAGCTTCGTTTGGTTGCGGATCGATTTGATCTGCAACATCGCGGCGATAAGCAGCGCCGCCGTCAGAGCGATTTGTCCGACGACGAGCACGCGCGTGATGATGTTGACCAGACGGCTGCTGTTGCCCCGGCCGCCTTCTTTCATCACTTCGGCGGGATTGCCGCGCGAGCTGAGGAACGCCGGGAGCAAACCGGAGACGATCGTGGCGATGAGCGTGATCGCTAACGTGAAAGTCAGCACGCGACCGTCGATCGCGAAGCTCCACCAATAGGGCGGTGGGAACGGCGCGGCCTTTACTACTTTGTCGAACAGGTCTGTGCCCCAAAACGCGAGCAGCGTACCGGCAATCGCACCGAAGATCGCGACGACCAGACTTTCCGTGAGCATTTGCCTGACGAGCCGCCAGCGGGTGGCGCCGAGTGCACCGCGAATCGCGAGCTCTTTCGCGCGCAACGCGGAGCGGCCAAACTGCATGTTCATCACGTTCACGCACGCGATCAGCAACACGACGATGACCGCACCGAGCATCGCCCACACGATCTGACGCAGTTGCACGCCGGTGAACGCGTTGATCAGCGGCAGCACACTCGCCGAGGTGAAATTCTGGTTCGTCTTCGGATTGTCGGCTGCAATGTTGCGCGCGATTGCGATCGCCTCCGCGTTGGCCTGATCGAGCGTGACGCCCGGTTTTAGGCGGCCCATCACCGCAGGCGCGCGAGTGTTCGCGCCGAGGAACAGTTCGCCGCGCGGTGTGGGCGGCCACTCATTATAGAGCGGCGTCCAGAGTTCCTCCGAAATCGGGAACTCAAAGCCAGGCGGCATCACGCCGATAATCGTCGCGGCTTTGCCGTTAATCGTAACGTTCTGGCCGACGATGTTCGGGTCAGCGTTGAAATCGCGGCGCCAGATTTTGTCACCAAGGATCGCAGTCTTCGGTGCACCCGGCTTGTTGTCGTCGGCGGTAAAATCGCGACCGAGCACGGGCGAGACGCCGATGATCTTGAAAAGGTCCTCGGTGATGTAGGCGCCCGTGTAACGCTGCGGATTGTGATTGTAGGTGACGTTGATGGTCGAGCCGTTCAGGTAGCCAGCCATCATCAAAAACGATTTCTGCGCCGCCTTGATGTCTTCGTAATCCTGAGCGGCGGGAATGGTGCCGTTGCCAAAGTTGTTGTTCTGATCGCTCGCCTTCGGATCGATGAGGCCGACGCTGACCAGCTGCTCGGGATGCGGAAATGAAAAACCCCGGAGCACGATTGCGTTGACCACCGCGAACTGCGTCATCGCGCCGCCAATGCCGAGGGCGAGGACGATTACGGAGAGAAGGAAAAAGACTTTGTCCTTAAAGAGGACGCGAAGACCGACGCGCACATCCTGGCGAAAAGCATCGAGGATCATATGGCTGAGTTGGAATGGAATTGCGGGGCGCTTCGAAAATGAGATGCGGCATCAGCCGAGAACGGATTCAGAAAAGGATGGTCTTCGTAAAACAAACGCCGCCCGCCGCGGCTTTTGTTCAGAACGGAATGGTCGCTAGTCGATCGCATACAGGTTTCCATCCGTGCTCCCGAAATAGACGACGCCATTCATGACCAGCGGCGTCGAGAAAATCGCGCCGATGTTGAACTGCCGCTCAGTGGCGATAGTCGGCGCCTCCCGCCAGCTCGAATAGTAGAGCATCGGGCCATTGAATTTCCGGTCGGCTGTCAGGACCCAGCCTTTGTTTTGCTTCGACGTTTCCGTCTGAAAATCCCAGAGCGGCTCGGCCGTTTTTAGGTCGCGCGCCTGCAACGTGCCGTTGGTCACGCCGATCAGCACGACGTCGCCGGCAACAACCGGTGACGAAAACATGAAAGCCTTGTCCTGTTGCTTGAGCAGACTCTTTCCGGTCGCGGCATCGACGACATGGAACAGACTCGAATCGGACGTCCCGAAGACGACCTTCCCGTCCACCACCGCGGGCGAAACGATCACCCAGCTCAGCTCGTTGAAGAATTTCCACTTCTCTTTGCCCGTCGCAGCATCGAGCGCGTACAAATTCGAATCACGGCAACCGACGTAGACGACGCCGTCGACAACCGCGGCCGAGGATTGGAACCCGACCTGGTTATGAACCATCGGATCTTCACCACCGTGGAATCGCCATTTCTCTTTTCCGGTCGCCGCGTCGACCGCGTAGAAGTAGCTGTCCCAGCTTCCGATGAAAACGACGCCGTCGGCGTAGGCGGGCGAAGCATGAATCACGTCGCCGGTTTTGAATTTCCATTTCAGCTCGCCGGTCGTCGCATCGAGCGCATAAAGATTTCCATCGCCGCTGCCGAAATAGACGGAGCCGTTCGCTACGACCGGACTCGAAAGATAAACGTCGAACTGATCGGCGATCGTCTGGTTCTTCGGCAGAAGGCCGTGAATCCCCTTTGCTTCAAATCGTCGCTCCCCTTCGGTGGCGAATTTCCATTTGATCGCGCCAGTCTGCGCATTCAGTGCGTAAAATTTCCCGTCGTAACTGGTGGCGAAAACTATTCCGTTCGCGACTGCCGGCGTGCACGGCGCTGGTCCGCCGCTGGTTCGTTTCCAAATTTGCCGACCGGTCTCCGAATCGACCGCGTAGATGTTTCCGTCGTCGCCGCCGAAGTACAAAACCTTGTTGTCCCACACCGGCGACGAGACAATGCGATCACCAGTCGGGAATTTCCATTTCACCCGATGAAATTGCCGGGGCGCTTTCGAGCTCGAAACTCCCGAGTGCGCTGGATTCTCCCGGAACATCGACTGCGCGTGCGCCGATAGCGCGGCTGCCACGGCGCCAAGCAGAATCGCGACACGAAAAAAGGCGACCCAAAAATTTTTCATGGTGTGCGCCGCAAGAGCAGCGGTGCCTCCATCGGTCCCTGACTCAGCGTTCCCTTAATCTCTCCGGCTTCTTTGGAGAACCGGCCTTCGAAAGTGATTCCAAATTCGTCCGACTTTACCGTCAGGAAATCGCCCTCCTGCGTGACGAGATTCACGGGAACGTTGTTTACTTTTTTGCCGACGATCGTGAATTCAAGTAGCGCACCTTCCGTCCCGCGAATGGCAAACTTCATTGTGGCGTGGCGCGTGTATCCCATCATCTCGTAGTCTCCTTTCCATTCTCCTTCGATTTCCTTGGCGATCGGGGTGCTCCGCAGCGGCAACTCCACTTGTGGCGGACCGGTCTTCGATAAAACGAATGGCGCCGTGTTTCCGCCCTGAACAAAATCTCCGGTCAGATGCCCGTCAGCGGTGACACGGGCTTTCAATTGCGCCTGACCCGCGCGTTCGTTTCCAAGCGCGCCCTTGATTACAAACCCAAGATCGCCGCCGCGCGCATGCTGATCGACGAGCTCCGCGCCTTTGATTCCGAATCCCGGCACAATGATCGAGCCGGTCCATCCTTTCCCGCCCTCATCCGCCAAATCAACGATGAGCCGCAGGTCCTGCCCCGGGATTTGCGCGACGCCTTCCCAGCGGCCGGCCGCGCTCTCCGCCGCCTGGCAAAGCGCGGCGCCAGCCAACAAAATCGTGGCGATTAATCGCAACACAGTGGTCGTGAAACCGTGTTGCGGAATTAAGCGCGCTGAATGCTGTTCGCGGATTGCGAAACCGAAGTCGTGTGGACCGTGGTCGGCACCTGGATCGGCTGGGTCGCGGCTTGCCAGAGCGAAAGAAGCGCGCTGAGAATGACGGCGAAATAAACCGCCGCTTCAAAAATGCTGCGCTCTTTTTCTTCGGAACGGACGAGCAACGCGTAGGTCGATTCGAATCCTTCAGCTGAGTATGTTTCGTTTTTCATAGGGTTGAATTGTTTTAACAACCACCCTATTTGCAAAGCCCGTGCCACGGCTTGCCGAGAAGTTCTAAGTCGCTGGAGAACAGCGGCTTGATGGCGAACGCAAAACCTAACGAGTTCTCGTCGCGGTCTCGCGCTCGGGATTAATCGTTCCGAATTTGGGACGATGGGATTAGGACAAAAAAAAGGAAGCGCAGAGGGTGAACCTCTGCGCCTCCATTAAACGAATTTGCCGGATTACATGTAGTTCAACGCGCCGCAACGCCAGCACGTGAACCAACTCCAATTGGCGTGGACATAATTCCCCGCGCCATCATTCCAGCAGGTGTAGAGCAGATGCCTGCGGCGACCGCCCGCTTCCGTCTCGTCCCCTTTTTCCGCCCCACTGCCGCCCTCTTTATCCGGCTTCTGACCTGATTTTTCGTCAGCCATATTCTTTCCTTCCGTTTGTTGGTTGTTGGGTTGTTGTCTGCCTGCCACATCGATCCGTGTGACGGCGGGTCGCCAGTTATGCCGAGTGCCAGCACCAGAAGCAAGCCTGCTGTCGTCGCGAATTCATGTGGTGGATGGCAGACGTTCAGTGCTCGGCAAATTTCGAAATTGTTCGTGGTCGCGGATGATTTTTTCGAACGCCGACCGCTCGTTAGGCGCAACGTCGCCTGGAAATTTGGCGGCGGACCGTTCCCATCGCCGGAGCCAGTCGAGGCCCAACAAATCGCGCTTCGCCGGATCGCGATGAAATGCCGCTGGCGTCATCGCGATTGTCGTCTCGATTTTTTCACCCGCCCGGCGACCTCGCGCGACGAAGAAACCGGCGGCGAAAAGCGCGGCCCGGTTCGCCGTTGAACACGTGTAAGTAAAGAGCTCGGTGACGCGGTTGCGGCAAACCCCGAAAAGCTCTCGGAAGAGCGCGGTTCTCCAGAGTTGTGGAGATGTGTTGGGCGAAAACACGTCGTAGAAAATCACGTCAGGCGCCGGCGCTTGATTCATCGTCGTGGCGAAATCGCCCTGCAACAGTTTCCAGATCAGTTTTCCATCGTTCGCTCGCCACTCGCTCGCGGCTAGGATCGCGTCGATCAACTCAGCGCGCAGATACGGAAACAATTTGAGGTTGGCCGCGGCGAGCCGCAACGGATCCAGATCGTTCTCGAAGCTGATGACTTGAAGCGATCTTTGTGCGTCCGCATTTTCGTAACATTCAATTGCTGCCATGGCGTTCGCGGCCGCGCCGAGTCCCACGTCCCATAGAATCAGAGGCTCGGCGGCGCACTGGTGCGCCCGTTCCGCTAATCCGGCCTGCTCCACATAAAGCCGACGCGCTTCCTCCATCGGATCGGTGCGCGAATGCATGATTTCGCCCGAAGAAATCTGACGGATGCTGGCAAAGCCTTCCCAAGCTTTGTGAACCTCGTAATTGCCGAGGCGGTAGGGTTCGTCACTTTTCATTTCAAAATCTCGCTTGTTTTCGAAGCCGACTTGCAGTTCAACTGTTCCGCCCCAAGCAACTCAAACTAAAAGGACTATGAAACGCATCAGTATTCTTCTGCCCGCTATTGCGGTATTTGCGCTCGGGGCTTCTGTCCGGGCTGATCTCAACCTGCCGGACGTCAGTCAGGCCGCTGTCATCAAACAGCGGGTGGGCTTGACCGACGTCAAAGTCATCTATCATCGGCCACTCGTGAACGGCCGCAAAATCTGGGGCGGTCTCGTCCCGCTCGGCGAAGTCTGGCGCGCCGGTGCGAACGAAAACACGGTAGTCGAAGTCAGCGACGCGGTGACGGTGGAAGGTCAACCTCTCCCGAAAGGAACCTACGGCCTTCATATGATTCCGACCGCCGACAGCTGGACGGTGATTTTTTCCAAGATGGCGACCGCGTGGGGCAGCTACACCTACGATCAAAAGGAAGACGCGCTTCGCGTCACGGTGAAACCGCGCCCGACTGAAATGGAGGAAGCGCTGGAATACGAATTCGAAGATCTCAAACCGGATTCGGCCACGCTGACGATGAAGTGGGAAAAGATCGCGGTGCCGGTGAAGATCGCGGTCAGTGCGGACACGACGGTTGCGAACATTCGCGGCCAAATGCGCGGCATTGCCCAATATCAATGGCAGGCCGCAAACCAGGCGGCGCATTTTTGCCTCGCGCACAAGACCAATCTCGATGAGGCCTTGAAGTGGGCGACTCTCTCGATTCAAAACGAAGAGCGCTTCGAGAACTTGACGACGAAATCCGAGATCCTCAAGGCGTTGAATAAGCCAGAGGACGCAAAGAAGGCGTGGGACCAGGCGCTCTCGAAGACAACCGCGCAGGGACTCTATTCGTATGCGCGCCAACTGCAGACCGAAAAACGCGACGCCGAGGCGATGGACATTTTCAAGGAAGTCGCCAAGCGCTATCCCGACACGGCGTTCGCCCATCTTTCAAACGCGCGGGTTAAATCCGCCGCGGGAGATTTTGCCGGCGCGGCTGAGGATGCGAAAAAAGCGCAGGCCGTTGCCGTTTCCGACGCGCAAAAAACCGCGATCAAGGGATTGATCGATCGGCTCAACGCGAAGCAGGACATCAATAAATAGCTGCGCGATTGAAGCGATAGCGTAGGTGTAGCGCTCATGGGTAATGGGAGAGCGAGAATTATTCGCCGCGCGCTGGGCGTTTTGCTCATGAGCGCGACGATCGTCCGCAGCGTGGAGCCGCCGCCGCCGGATTTTCCGCCGCCGATGAACGCGGCCGAGATTCAGCTCGCGCTCCAGAAGCTGAATGTCCTTGGCCGCGTTCTCTACGTCGCCGCGCATCCGGACGATGAGAATACGAATCTGATGGCGCTCTGGTCGAACGGTTCGCTTTACGACACGGCGTATCTCTCGGTCACCCGCGGCGACGGCGGGCAGAATCTTCTCGGGCCGGAGCTGGGCGAACGTCTCGGCTTCATCCGCACCCACGAACTTCTCGCCGCGCGCAAAATCGATCACGCCCATCAATTCTTTACCCGCGCCATCGATTTCGGTTTCTCGAAGAGCGCGGCGGAAACGTTGAAGATTTGGGACCGCGAAAAAATTCTGGCGGATGTCGTCTGGACAATTCGGAAATGGAAACCGGACGTAATCGTCACCCGCTTCAGTCCGGACGACGACAAGACGCACGGTCATCACACTTCATCGGCGATTCTCGCCCACGAAGCCTTTACGGCGGCCGCAGATCCGAAACGTTTTCCGGAGCAACTGAAGTTCGTCGAAGTTTGGAAACCGACGCGCATCGTCTGGAATACGTCGCCGTTCTTTTTCCAGAATCGCAACATTCCGTTCGATCCGGCCGGCCTCGCCGTCCTGGAAGCGGGCGGATTCAGTCCGCTCCTCGGAAAAGCGTTCACAGAAATCGCGGCCGCGAGCCTGAGCCAGCACAAAAGTCAGGGCGTCGGCAGCCCGCCGCGGCGAGGCGCGCGCAAAGAGTACTTCAAACTTCTCGAAGGCGCGCCGATGACGGACGCGTTGTTCGACGGCGTCGAGACGACTTGGACGCGCGTTCCGAAATCGGCCGCGATCGCGGAAAAAGTAAAACAACTTCGCGCGACCTTTTCGCCCGACAATCCATCAGCTTCAGTGCCGAAGCTGCTCGAGTTGCGCAAGGAACTGACCAAGGGCGAGAAGAACGATTGGCTGCTCGCGAAAACCAGCGAAGTCGATTCGCTGATCGCAGCCTGTCTCGCACTTCACATCGAAAGCTCAACGACAATCGCCGTCGTCTCGCCGGGACAGCCGCTGCCGATCAAGCTCGACGCGATCAATCGTTCAAACGTGCCGGTGCAACTGCTCGAAGCACGCACGCCGGTCTCGGGTGAACCGTTGCGCCTCGACGCTCCGCTGCCGCAGGACCAATTCGTCACGAAGGATCTTTCGCCGACGTTACCGAAGGACGTTGCCTCAACGCAGCCATATTGGCTGCGGAAGGCGCCCGCGGTTGGAACTTTCACCGTCGACGACCAGAAGCTGATCGGCCTCGCCGAAAATCCACCGCCGTTCCCGCTCGAAGTTTCGCTGCGCGTCGGCGATCAGGATCTTCGTTACCTGGTCGACACAAAATATCGCACGGTCGATCCCGTCATCGGCGAAGTCCGGCAAAACCTTGTCATTGCTCCTCCGGTGTTCGCCAATCTGCAAAATTCTGTTTTCGTTTTCGGCGACGACAAACCGAAAACCGTCCAGGTGCGCGTGACGGCTTCAACGGGCGCGGTCAAAGGCCAGCTGCGACTTGAAGCGCCCAAAGGATGGCGCATCGAACCGGCCTCTGTTCCCGTCGATTTGCCTGCTGCGGAAAATGAAGCGTTCGCCTCGTTCACGATTCATCCGCCGGCCAATGCGAGCGACGCCACCCTGCGCGCGATCGTGAACGTTGACGGCCGCGATTACTCCTTCACCCGCGAACGCATTTCCTATCGACACATCGGCGCCCACACTTTGATGCCGCCGGCCGAGGCCAAAATCGTTCGCGCCGACATTAAAAAGACAGGCGAACTCATTGGCTACATTCCCGGCGCCGGCGACGACATTCCACAGAGCCTTCAGCAAATTGGGTACGACGTGAAAGTGCTCGATGGTTCGGAAATCACGGCGGAAAACCTGAAACGGTTTGGCGCCGTCGTGCTCGGAATCCGCGCTTACAACACGCAAGATCGGATCGGCGCGTGGCAGCGCGAGCTGCTGGCCTACGTTAAGGCCGGCGGCGTCGTGGTTGCCCAATACAACACGACCGCCGATCTCAAGACGAAAGAGATCGGGCCGTTCCCGCTCGAGATTTCGCGCGAACGCGTAACGGATGAAAACGCGGAGATTCGGATTCTCGCGCCGGATCATCCGATCCTGAATACGCCGAACAAAATCACCGCCGACGATTTCAAAGGTTGGGTGCAGGAGCGCGGCCTTTATTTTCCCAACAAGTGGGACGCGAACTGGACGGCGCTTCTTTCCTGCAACGATCCGAACGAAAAGCCGCTCGATGGCGGACTGCTCGTCGCGAAATCCGGCGAAGGTTATTTCGTTTACACCGGTTACGCGTTCTTCCGGCAATTGCCCGCCGGCGTTCCCGGCGCCTACCGCCTCTTCGCGAATATGGTTTCGTTGCGCGGCGCAAAATGAGCCTGCACGAACACCCGCCATTTTTTTCTTCCTGGCGAAGGGCCTACGCGTTCGCGATTTTTCTCTTCGCGGTTGAGGTGGCGCTGCTCTACGCGTTCACGCTCCGGTTTTCGTGAACCGGCTCGATTACATCGTTCTCTTCGCGACGATCCTCGCGATCCCGCTCTACGGACTTTGGCGCACGTACAATCACCCGAACCTTCGCGAATACCTGAAGGGCGATCGCACGATTCGCTGGGGGACGATCGGCCTCTCCGTGCTCGCGACCCAGGCCGGACCGATCACGTTCCTTTCCATGCCGGGCCAGGCTTACGAAAGCGGCATCGGATTCATCCAAAATTATTTCGGACAACCGTTCGCGCTCATCGTGGTCTGCGCGATTTTCGTTCCGATCTATCAACGGCTGAAAGTTTTCACCGCTTACGAATATCTCGGGCAGCGTTTCGACAAAAAAACGCGGCTCTTCGGCGGATTTCTGTTTCTCATTCAACGCGGCATCGCGGGTGGAATAACGATTTACGCGCCGGCGATCATTCTCTCGGCGCTGCTCGGTTGGGATTTGAATCTCACGATCTGGCTCGCCGGCGGTTTCGTGATTTTCTACACAGTTGTCGGCGGCACGAAAATCGTCAGCCTCACGCAGCGTTACCAGTTTCTCGTCATCGTCGTGGGGATGGCGCTCGCATTCGGGATCGCTGTCTATCGACTGCCGGCCCAGCTTTCCTTTACCGACGCGCTCCACATCGCCGGCCGGATGGGAAAATTGCAAGCGGTCGATTTCTCGCTCGATCCGTCGAAGCGCTACACGTTTTGGTCCGGCATGCTCGGCGGATTCTTTCTGTCGCTTTCCTATTTCGGCGCCGATCAATCGCAGGTGCAACGTTATCTCGCCGGCAATTCCCTTCGCGCCAGCCGGATCGGGCTTCTCTTCAACGCCCTCGTGAAAGTGCCGATGCAATTTCTCATCCTTCTTCTCGGCGCGATGGTCTTTCTCTTCTACCAATTCGAAAAGCCGCCGATCTTTTTCAACCAACCCAGCTACCAGCGCGCGGTCGAGAGCTGTTACGGTCCGAAGCTGAACGAGCTTCAGACCCAGTTCGACAACGTGTTCGTGCAAAAACGCGAATTGCTCCAGAGTTCCGGCGCGCAAGCATCCACCGCGGAACTTCAGCAGCTCGACTCCCGCGCTCGCAGCATTCGCGACGAGACCAGGAAAGTTCTCGAGCAGGCCGGCGCGAATCCCAAGAGCAAGGATTCCGATTACGTCTTCATCACTTTCGTTCTCCAGCATCTGCCGCACGGCGTCGTCGGTCTGCTCGTGGCGGTGATTTTTTGCGCGACGATGTCGGCGACTTCCGCGGTGCTCAACGCGCTCGGCTCGACCACCTCGGTCGATTTCTATCGCGTCTTTCGTCCCGGAAAATCCGACCACCACTACGTCGTCGCGACGCGCTGGCTCACGCTCGGCTGGGGCATGGTGACCATCGCAGTCGCGTCCTTCTGCAGCCTCGTAGAAAACCTGATCGAAGCCGGCAACATTCTCGCCTCGGTTTTCTACGGCAGCATTCTCGGCCTGTTCCTCGTCGCGTTTTTCCTTCGCAATGTGCGTGGCTCGGCTGTTTTCTTCGCCGCCGTTCTCGCGCAGACGATGGTCCTCGTCCTCTTCTTTACCACGAACATCGGCTATCTCTGGTACAACGTGATCGGTTGCGCCGCCGTCATGATCTTCGCCTGGATTTTGCAGACAACACTTTTCCGAGATGGTGACCTCGCTCCTGCGCAATGAGCGCGCCCATCATTTGTTTCGGCCAACAACCGTGCGGCTTTTTCCCGAAACGATTTCTCTGGGCGAAGATCGTCACCGCGCGCCGGCTCCAACGCGAAATCGACGGCGCGATTGTTTTCTTTTTCCACGATAGCGATCACGATCCGCGCGAGACCACAACCGTGCTACGCGAACTGCGCACAGGCCGCGAACAATCGTTCAATTTCGAGTTCGCGAACAAGATCCAGAAACAATTTTCGCCGCTCTACGCGAAACGGCTGCTGCCAGACTGGCAGGCGAAAGTCGCGCGTCAGCTTCCGAACTTCGTCGCGCCTAAGCTCGTCGAAGACTTCAAAGCCATCGAAGCCTCGAACGCCGCCGATTTCTGCCGCGAGCTTTACGCACGGATGGATTTATTAGAAGGCATCCGCGTCGAGCGGTCGAGCGCTCCGGAATTCCGCAAGGCAGCCGCGCCAATCGACGATTTTTTCGTGGACGTGAAATGGGAAGGCGAAACGGTTCGCGCCCGGCATCGGGACGGAAAACTTTTGCTTCACAAAGGCGGCGACAATTACATCGAGCTGCCGCCGCAACCATTCGAGAAAACGCAAATCAGCCCGACCCGCGATACGCGTCTGCGCTGGATGCAGTCGGTGATCCAGTGCACGCATTACGTCGCCGGCGCAGGCGAACGCGAATACTTGAACGAAGCGGACGCGCGCGGCGTTACCTTCGTTCAACGAGACGCCGTCGCTGATTCCGGTCTCGCGTATATTGGCGATTAATGGAGCGTCCGCTCAAGATCGGCATTGTTTGTTTTCCGCTCATCGGCGGCAGTGGAATCCTCGCGACGGCGCTCGGGACCGAGCTGGCGGTGCGCGGCCACGATGTCCATTTTTTCAGCCACGCCAAACCGGTCCGCCTCGATCTTTCCCTGCCGCGAATCCATTTCCACGAGGTCGAAGTCGGCCACGCGACCGTCTTCCCTTGTCCCGATTACACTCTGCCGCTCGCTGTGAAGATGGCGGAATTTGGCCGGGCAAACGCGCTCGATCTTTTTCACGTTCACTATGCCGTCCCGCATGCGACCGCCGCTTTTCTCGCCGCGGAAATGATCGGAGGCACCGCGCCGAAAGTCATCACCACGCTGCATGGAACGGACACGACGCTGCTCGGGCCTAACCCGCAATACCGCGCGGCGATCGAGCACGCGCTCATTCATTCCGATGCGGTCACGACCGTTTCGCAAAGCCTGCGTGCTCAGACCGAAGAAACGTTTCGGCTGCGCGATCCGATTCACGTCATTCCGAATTTTTTCACGCCCAATCCGTCAACGAAAACTCGCGATGAAGTGCGGCGCGAACTCGGAATTGGCGACAACGAATTTCTCGTCGTCCACATGTCGAACCTTCGAGCAACCAAGCGAATCGATCTGTTACTTCGCGTGATCGCCGGCGCCTCGCATCGCGAACAAATCCGACTCCTCATTCTGGCCGGGGCGCCGTTCGCGCCATTCGAGCCGCTCGTCGAACAGCTTGGTCTGCGCGACCGCGTGATCGTTCGCGAGGACGCAGCCGTCGTCGAGAACTACCTGCCCGCCGCCGACGCCGGCCTTTACGCCTCCGAGAACGAAAGCTTCGGTCTCAGCATTCTCGAAACGATGTTTTTCGGGAAGCCCGTTATTGCATTTAGCGTCGGTGGAATTCCGGAAGTGGTGGGCGACACCGGCTCGTTGCACCAGTTCGGTGATATTGCCGGAATGGCTGTGGCGCTCGACAAACTCGTCGAGTCACCCGATTCCGCCCGCGAGCTGGGCGAGCGCGGACGCGAACGAGCGGAACAGCTTTTCACCGCGGCCCGAGTCGTGCCGCAGTACGAGGCACTTTACCGCAACGTCCTCACTCGTTAGGCCAATGCCGCCTCGACGGCGGGTGGAAAAATTTCGGCAACGTCGCCTTCGATGCGCAAGGAAACGGCCGGTTCGTGATCGTGATCGGTCGGTCCGCGATTGATGATGACGTAGGGTGCGCCGCGCTGCGCGGCCATGAGCGGAAAAGAAGCCGCCGGATAAACGGACAATGTCGAGCCGAGTGCAACGACGAGATCGCAATGCGCCGCGGCCTGCTCGGCCCTCCCCAAGACCCGCGGATCGAGGCTTTGACCGAAGCTGATCGTCGCCGGTTTCAGAAAACCGCCGCAGTCACAAAGCGGCGGCTTGCGGTTCGCGCGAAAAAATTCGAAGTGCGGCTCCGGGTCGCTGCGCGCTTTGCAGCTCACGCATTCGATCAACAGGTTCGTCCCGTGTAGCTCGACCAACCGTTCAGGGTCTGTCCCCGCGCGCGTATGCAGCCCATCGATGTTTTGCGTCAGGAGTGCCAAAACCTTTCCGGCGTTTTCCAACGTGACGATGGCGCGATGAACGGCGTTCGGCTGCGCGTCGCGATAACCATCCCAGCCCTCGAGCTTGAAATCCCAATGCTCGATCCGCGCCGCTTCCGACGTCATGAAATCCTGGACGTAAACCGGCTGCCGTTTTTTCCAAACGCCTTGCGGCCCGCGAAAATCCGGGATGCCGCTCCCGGTCGAAATTCCGGCGCCGGTAAAAATCATCATGCGCCGTGAGGCGCGCAAATAATCCGACAGAGCGCTCACGCTCCTCAGGGAACCTTGAGCTTCTCGATCCCGGCCGCTGCGAGGGCCGCGTTCAACGCCTCGACGTCGGCCGGAATCGTGTGCCAGCGTTCGACCGCGGTCTTCGCGTCGCGTTGCACAGCCAACGCGGCCGTTTCCACCTGCGGCGTCGGTCCGGCATCGGCTTCCTGAAGATGACCGAACAGTTGTTCGACTTTCGTCAGGGCGTCGAGATGGAGCGGTTGCCCCGGACGCGATGGCGCCGGATCGCCGAACGTTTCCAGCTTCTTGTGGAACGCTTCGATATTCTCTTTGATCGGCTGATCGCCCGCGCGCTCCTTTGCTTTCGTCACTTCGGCGACGAGCGCATCGAAGCTCTTCCCGATCGGCAATAGGGTCGCTCGCGTTTCGTAAAGCGCTTTCGAGAGATCGAATTGTTTCGCCAAATCCGCGGGCAAAACTTTGAGCCGCGGATCCATCTTCACCGTGAGCGGTTGGGCAAAAGTTTTTCCGCTCGCCGTGAGAACCACGGAATACTCGCCCGGCACCACCCACGGACCGGTGGGATGCGCGGCGGTCTTTTGGAAAACCGCCTGCATTGGATATTCCGGCTCAACTTCCTTCAGCGGCTCCATGTGCATGTCCCAACAAAATCGATGGAGACCGGGCGCGGCCGAGAGAGGCTCGGGCGGTTTCACCCAGTAGCGCGGGATTTTCAGCTTCGGGTCCGGCGTCGGAACCGGATCGCTGCTCGCATATTTCCGAACAACGTTTCCTTTTGCGTCTTTGATCTCGAGCGTGACCGGTCCCGTCGCATTCGATCCGAGCCGATAGTCGATCATCGCACCCTCCGGCGGATTCTCCCCTTGCGGTTCGTCCGGCGGCAACGGCGTGTCGGTATTCAGATTCCAGCGGGCTCGCCACGCTGTTTGCGGTTTGAAAAGAAACGCGTCGCCGCCTCCAATCTCCATTTGGCGGAGCGCGGTGATGTTGTCGAGAATCCAGAAGCCGCGGCCATGCGTCGCGACCGCGATGTCGTCATCTTTAATACTCAGATCGCGCACCGAAGTAGCCGGCATGTTGAAACGCAGCGAGCGCCAGCTTTCGCCGTCATCGAACGAAACATAAACGGCGCGTTCCGTTCCGGCGAAGAGCAAACCGCGCCGGCGCGGATCTTCGCGGACCACGTTCGTGTTTTCGTTCTCCGGAATTCCCTGCACAATTTCCTTCCAGGTTTTGCCGCCGTCGTTCGTGCGATAAATGTGCGGCCGCAAATCGTCGATCCGGATCGTGTTCACCGCGGCGTAAGCGGTGTTCGCGTCGAAATGACTGGCGTCCATAATCGAGATTTTCTGCCACGGGGTAATCGCCGGCGGCGTGATGTCCTTCCAGTTTTTTCCGCTATCGGTTGTAAGATGAATCAATCCGTCGTCAGTCCCGGCCCAGATGCGATTCTTGTCGAGCGGCGACGGCGCAACGGTGTAGATCACGCCGCGCTGGCGAGGTTGCGCGGTCGGCTGCGAACGGTACTTCCCGACGCTCGCCGGCACCTCGAACGTTTTTCGCGTCAGGTCGGGACTGATCTGCGTCCAGTGCCGGCCGCCGTTGTTGGTTTGCCAAAGCGTGTTGGCCGCGAAGAAAAGCAGACGCGGATCGATGGGCGAAAACAAAATCGGTTGCGTCCGCACCATCCGAAAATCAGCCGCGCGAAACGTTTTCGGCAGAATGCTCTGCGCCTGGTGCGTCCGGCGATCGTAACGCGTCAATTTCCCGCCGTAGATGATATCTGGATCGAGCGGATCGGGCGCGCAATAACCGTACTCTTCCGCCGCGACCGGCCGCCAATCGCGGAAGGTAATCGCGCCATCAGGGCCGCGACTCGTGATTCCAACCGAACCGCTTTCCTGTTGGCCACTGTAAAGCCGGTAGGGAAAGGCGTTGTCGGCCGCAACGTGATAAAGCTGCGCGGTCGATTGGTTGTACCAAGAGCTCCAGCTCGCGCCGCCATTCACTGTGATGATCGCGCCCTGATCGCTGCCGAGCATTATCACCTCGGAGTTTGTTGGGTTGATCCAGACGTTTTGATAATCGTCGCCGCCCGGCGCGCCCCGCCAACCTTCCCAGGTTTTCCCGCCATCGATCGATTTCCAACAGACGACGCTCGCGGAATAAACCACGTTCGGATGCTGCGGATCGATCCGGATCAGCGGCAGATCGCCGCCGCCAATCCGCGCGCCCGGACGTTCGTCCTCCGTAACGAGTTTCCAACTTTCGCCGCCATCATCCGAGCGATACAACTTGCCGGCTGTCTTCGTCGCGACCGCGGCCACGAGCGTTTGCGGCGCGCTGGCCGCGATCCCAAGATTCGCCTGCACGATGTCGTTAGGCAGACCGTTCGTTAATTGTTTCCAGGTCTTGCCGCCATCGAGCGACTTGAAAATCCCGCCGTTGGTTCCGTTCCACGATCCGTTTTCCCACGGACCTTCGCGCGCTTCCCAAAGCGCGGCGTAAACCGTTTCGGGATTCGACGGATCGATCTGCACATCAGCGGCGCCGGTGTTCTCGTCTTTCGATAGCGTCTTCTGGAAATTCTTTCCGCCATCAGTCGAAAGATAAACGCCGCGCTCTTCATTAGGCCCGTACGGATGACCCGCTACCGCCACGAGAACGCGATCCGGATTTCGCGGATCGATGGCGATCGCCGCGATCTGCTGGCCGTCGCGCAGTCCGAGATGCGTCCAGGTTTTTCCAGCATCAGTCGATTTGTAAATGCCATCACCGACCGAGAGATCCGGGCGATGCAATCCTTCGCCGCTCCCGACGTAAATGACATTCGGATCGGAAACCGCCACCGCGATCGCGCCGACCGAGCCCGTCGGTTGATCGTCGAAGATCGGTTGCCAGGTCCGGCCGTAATCGGTGGTCTTGAAAACGCCGCCGTTCACCTGCGCGAAATAAAAGACGTTCGGTTGCGATGGCACTCCGCAAACGGCGCGAACCCGGCCGCCGCGAAACGGCCCGATGTTTCGCCAGCGCAACATCGTGGAAAAGTCCTGCTGCGCCTCGGCGACAAATACGCCAAGAAACAGGGCAAGCGTCAGTGCTGTGCTTCTTCGCAACAGCATCTAGGTTTTTGCTTCTGTTACGGGCGCTGGGGTCGCAGCAGCCGTTGCCGCTTTGGCTGCAGCGGCGGCGGCGGCGGCCTTCTTCTTCGCTTCCGCCTCTGCCGCCGCTTTGGCCAACGCGGCATCGACCTCCGCGGCTTCTAGGGGATGGACGCCGTGATAATACTCGTTCGACTTCGCCAGCTCAGTCTTGTCCATGAGCAGCGCGTCGAACCGCTCGCGCCGGCTCAGTTCATAAACCTTGTCCATCTTGATCGCTTCGAAGGGACAAACCTCGACGCAAATCTGGCAGCTCATGCAGACCGAAATGTCGATGTCGAAGATCGCGGGATAAAACTGCGGCTTGCCGACGTAATCCGGTTTCTTGTCCTTGCTCTTCGTGATGTAGATGCATTGCGGCGGACATTCCTTCTCGCAGATCTGACACGCGACGCATCGCAGCCCGGCGTGCGGATCGTCGCCGTCGAAAACCAGGAACGGAAAGTTCCGGTAATTCTCCGGCAACGGCGTGCGCTCTTCCGGATATTGCACTGTGATCAGCCGCTCCTTGTCGAAATAACTCCCGACGAAATTCTTCGCCGTGACTGCCATGCCTTTGAGAACGCCGGTGCCGATCATGGTTTCGCCTTTAACAAAGACATTCTTCGCAGAATCTGCAAAGTCGGTTCAAGCGGCAAAGCTTCGACGGTGTGCCCGCAGCCGGTCGTGGTCTGGGCTTTGAAGAGTGAATTGTAGATCGCTTCTTCGGTCGCTTCGATGACAGCCAGGAAGAGCGGCGACATTTCGTCATTAGTCAAAAATTTCGGGGCGCCTTCCTTGCCCACGACCCGCGTCGAGAACGCGATCGCATAATCGCCGCTGCCGTTCGAACCCGCTGCGCCGGTTCGACCGAGTCCCATCATGGCGCGTGCCGCCATTCGTTTGAGATTGCGCGCGTCGACCGGCGCATCCGTGGCGATGACAATGATGATCGAGCCATCGGCGCTCCGCGTTTCCAGTTCGCGCTTCAGATAATAGCGTCCGAGCTCGCGGCCAATCGGTGCGCCGTTGATGGTGAGCACGCCACCGAAGTTCGTCTGGACGAGAACACCGATCGTGTGTCCGCCGAGGCTTTTCGGCAACTTCCGCGACGCCGTCCCGATGCCGCCTTTGAAGTCGAACGCGATCGTTCCGGTCCCCGCGCCGACGCAACCTTCGTCGACTGGCCCGGCCTTCGCATTCTTCAGCGCGGCAAAAACATCTTCCTGCGACACGCTACGGGCCCGGCCGTCGTTCAGCACATGGCCGTCATTCGTTTCCGCGACGATCGGATTAATGGAACGCACATCCTCGTTCCCGGGCAATGCGAGCATGTAGGTCAGCAAGAAATCCGCGGCCCGCGGCACGCTCAAAGTAGAGGTCAGGAGAATCGGCGTTTCGATTTCGCCCAACTCTTCGACCTGGGTCGACCCCATCAATTTGCCGAAGCCATTACCGACGAACACGGCTGCCGGCACTTTCTCGCGAAACAAATTTCCACCATGCGGCAAGATCGCGGTCACACCCGTTCGAATGTTGTCGCCGCGAACAATCGTCTGATGCCCGACGAGCACACCGGCGACATCCGTGATCGCATTCAACTCGCCGGTCGGCAGAATACCGACGGTGACTCCAATATCTCGCGCGCGAGGACGTTTCGCCGACTGGGCGTTCGCGGCTTCTTGCGAAACCAGAAGGACCATCGCCGCAACCGCGAGCGCGCGTCGCGTCACCGATCCACTTCTCCCATGACGATATCGACGCTGCCGAGAATCACCATTACGTCGGCGACGGTGTGCCCCAGGCACATGTCTTCGAGCACGGTGAGATTAATGAAACTCGGCGGCCGGACGCGATAACGATACGGATTCGCGCTGCCGTCACTTATTAAATAGAAGCCCAGCTCGCCTTTCGGTCCTTCGATCCGGCCATACGCTTCGCCCGCGGGCGGTTTGAACGCGCGGATTTTTACCTTTGGATTCATGATCGGGCCGGCCGGAACCTCTTTCATCGCCTGTTTCAAAATGTCGAGGGTCTCGCGCATTTCGAGGGCGCGAATCATCAATCGGTCGTAGCAATCGCCGTGATCGCCCAGCGGCACGCGGAATTTGAACCGCGGATAAATCCCGTAGCCGTCCACTTTCCGCAGATCGTAATTCACGCCGCTCGCCCGCAACATCGGCCCGGTAATTCCGGCGCTGATCGCTAATTCGGCGGAAAGTTTTCCAACGCCCTGGGTCCGCGCGATCAGGATTTCGTTCGACACGATCAGCTCTTCGAACTCGTCCAGGAACCGCGGAAACGCCTCGACGATTTTCTGCGCGCGCGCGAACCAATCCGGCCCGGGATCGACCCGGCATCCGCCGAAGCGCATGTAATCGCACATCATGCGCGAACCGGAGAGCGATTCGAACAGGTCGAGGATTTTCTCGCGCTCGCGGAACGCATACATGAGCGGGGTGCCCCACGCCCCCATGTCGCTCAGGAGAAAACCAAGAAGCGACGCGTGATTCTGGAGCCGCGTTAGCTCCGCGAGGATGACGCGCAAATATTCTGCGCGCTCGGGCACTTCGATCGCGGCCAGTTTCTCAACGCTGAGCGCGTAGGCCCAGTTGTTGGTCATCGAGCAGAAGTAATCGAGCCGGTCGGTGTAGGGCATCGAGCCGAGGTAGCTCGTGTTCTCACCGATCTTCTCGTGGTTGCGATGGAGATAACCGAAAACCGGTTTCAGTTTTCGCACCACTTCACCCTCGAGCGCGACGTTCATTCGAAAAACGCCATGCGTGGAAGGATGCTGCGGCCCCATCGAAACTTCCATCAGGTCGCCTTCGATCCGCGAAGTCATCGCCGGCGGCGCCTGTTCCAGCTCATGAAATTCCATCGTCATAATCTAGCGACGAAGTTTAGCCACGGATGAACACGGATCTTCACGGATAAGAAGAAACTTGAATTTCCATCCGTGTTTCATCCGTGTGAATCCGTGGCCGTAATTTTCTCAGCGCCATCGAGCTGCGGTCGCAGCGGGTAATGCTGTTTCGCTTTGTCGAGCACTTCGTCATGTGGCGTCGGCTCGTATTCGTAATCGTCCGGCTCGCGATAATCTTTCCGCATCGGGAAATCTTCGAACTCGTCCCACATCAGGATCCGCCGGAGATCGGGATGGCCGTCAAACTTGATCCCGTAGAGATCGAAGATTTCGCGCTCCTGGAATTCGGCGCTGCGCCAGATCGAAATCAGCGACGGCAAATGCGCGCCAGTCGCGCGATCCGGCGTTCGCATTCGGATAATCACCGGCCCGTGCTTCGACGACATTGAGAAGAGGTGATAGACCGCCTCCAGATAACCGGCGAAAAATTCTTCCTGCGCTTCTTCGATCTCCTTCTCCACGCCCTCGACGACTTTCTTCACTTTTACTTTTTTCGTGACCTTGCGATCCAGCCAATCCACGCCGGTCACGTTCGAACAGTGATCCAGTTGCAGCACTGGATCGTCGCGAAGGAATTTCGCGATGGCGACTGCGTGCTCGCGATCGAGCAAGAGTGAAGTCTGCGCCGGAACGGCCGCGTTCGGAACAATCTCGATCTTCGCGCCCGGCACCGCGGCTTCCACGCGCGCCTTGATTTCCTCCAACGACTCCATCTCAGACTCGCTCGAGTTTTGGGGGATGGAAAATCGCCGGATTATTCGGCGGCTCGAGATCGTGCGCGCCAAAATTCGGCACCGGAAATTCGCTCGGCTGCTCGCGATCAAGATGCGCGGCTTTGTTTTTTCCCGTCAATTCCTGGTCCTTGATCTTGCGCTGCAATTCCATGAACGCGTGGAGCAGCGCTTCCGGCCGCGGCGGGCAACCGGGAATGTAAACGTCGACTGGAATGTAGCGGTCGATTCCCTTGAGGACGTTGTAACCCTGCTTGAACGGTCCACCGGAAATCGCGCAGGCACCCATCGAGATTACATACTTCGGGTCCGGCATCTGGTTGTAGAGCCGCACGATTTGCGGCGCCATTTTTTTGGTCACCGTTCCAGCGACGATCATCAAGTCCGCCTGGCGCGGCGATGGCCGGAAAACTTCGCCGCCGAAACGCGCCAAGTCATAGCGCGACGCCGCCGTTGCGATCATCTCGATCGCGCAGCAGGCGAGTCCGAATTGAAGCGGCCAGATGGAATTGCGCCGGCCCCAATTGTAGAGTTCCTGAGTCGAAGTCACCCAGACGCCGCGTTTTTGCAGCTCACTGCGAAGGCCTTCGTCGATCTGGTTCTCGCTCATCGCGCGGGTTTCCGTATCCGCGCCCAATCTAAACAACCTTTGCTCCAAGCCCAAACGAGTCCTTCCAAAAGCAGCAGAAGAAAAACGAGGATCGCGATGAACGCGCCGAACGGCAGGCCGGTAAACGCCACCGCGAACGGCACCAGAAAAATCGCTTCCACGTCAAAGATCAGGAAAATGATGCAGTAGAGATAATACTGCGATTGAAACTGGACCTGGGCCGGCCCCATCGATTCTACGCCGCATTCATACGTCGCATTTTTTTGCGGACCGGGCCTCGGCGGTTGGAGGAAATGACGCCAGACCCACGCGAGCGCCAGCGGCATGAGCGGAAAGACGAGCGCCACGCCGGCGAAAATCACGAGAAAAAAATACGGATCGGGATTCATGCGATGTCGCGATTAACTTTCCACGCGCCAACTTGCCGCGACTAGCGCATTCTGTCAGTCATTCTTTGTGGATCAAAGTGAAGGCCGGGCGATTCGTCAATCGACTCCTCCGTTCGCCTTCTTTTTCTTGGTTCTGCCTTATGGCATAAGCAGCGGTTTCGTTTCGATCACGCTGCCGTACTTCCTGACGCGCGCCGGCTTTTCCGTCGCGGCTGCGGGAGCGATCGTCGCGGTCGGCGTCTCTGCGAATCTCTGGCTTTTTCTCTGGGGACCGCTCGCCGATCTCACCCTCACGCCGAAACGCTGGTATCTCGTTGGCCTCACCACTGGCGCCGGCGCCATTTTCCTTCTGAGCCTGATTCCATTCCAACAAAGCTCGACCGCGCTCCTAACCGTGATGGTTTTTGTTTCGCAAATTGCGACGACGCTCGTGGTCCTGCCGCTCGGCGGACTGATGGCGCACACAGTTCCCGATGAGAGAAAAGGGCGAGCCGCCGGTTGGTATCAGGCGGGAAACCTCGGCGGCAACGGAGTGGGCGGCGGTGCGGGCGTCTGGCTCGGCGCGCACATGTCGAAGGAGCTCGCCGGCTCCGTCCTCGGATTCGTGATGCTACTCTCGGCCATCGCTCTTTATCTCGCCTCCGATGTTCGCATCGTCTCGCCGGGCGAAAGTTTTCGCAGCCGAATGCATCTGCTCGGTCGCGATCTTCTCGCCATGGTGAAGATGGCGATCCCGCTGCTGACGATTGTGCTCGTTGCTTCTCCGATCGGCGCCGGCGCCATGAACAATCTCTGGTCCGCCGTGGCCGATGATTGGCGGGCGAGCGCGGACGTCGTCGCGCTCGTCACCGGCGTGTTGAATGGAATTGTCGCGGCGATCGGTTGCGTCCTCGCCGGGTGGATCGTCGATCGTTACGGACGTTGGTGGGCGTATTTCGGTTTCGGGATCGCCCTCGCGTTTGTCGCCATTGTCATGGCGCTGATCGCGCGCACTCCCCTCATCTACGAAGTCGGCGTTCTCATTTACTCTTTCTTCGTCGGCGCTGGTTACGCCGCGTTTTCGGCGATGGTCGTGCACGCGATCGGCAAAGGCGTCGCTTCCACCAAATACGCCTTCTGCCAATCGCTCGGCAATCTTCCGGTCGTTTACATGACCGCGCTCAACGGTTACGTGCACGACAAATTCGGCGCGAGCTGGATGCTGATGGGCGAAGCGCTCGCCGCGATCGTCTGCGTCATCGCCGGCCTCCTCGTCCTGCGCGCGATCCTGAATCGTTCCGGCGGCGCAACTGCGGAGTGATTTGTTTTCGGAATTCGCTATGATTCTCCGGTGGAAAAGAAGGTCCGTCGGTTCGCCAACTTCGCCGAGTCTGAAAAGGCCGACCGCGATTCTTACAAAAAACTGACCGGCAACGAACGCATCCAGATTTGTTTGGAGCTATCTGCGCTTAATCCCGACCAGCCGTTGGAGCGCGTTGTCTCCATCAGGAGACTTTCGGATTCCTCTGGTCGCGCCCGCTGACAACTAGATTCGAGCGAGCAAGATATGGATTCGGCCTTGCCTAAGTAATCGGCCATCGCTTTCCTTCTCGGCGAATGAGCGGCAACTCCGTCGATCAGGTTTTTGTTTCGCTGAAGAGCTGGTTGTTGTCGTTCGTTTCCTCCGCGCCGGACTGGGTGCAGGCAACTTTGTCCAGTCTGATCAACATCGCCGGCGTGCTTGGCGTGTTCCTGACGCTCTTCGCGCTGATCTCGGTCCTCGAGCGGAAAATTCTTGGCCGAATCCAGAACCGTTACGGACCGAATCGCGTCGGCCCCTTCGGCCTTTTCCAGCCGGTCG